>Ga0255758_10002051_pt1 | contig 19350 bp, 15 predicted proteins | sample 011ome_24_FD_179958 | JGI IMG/M metagenome (GOLD analysis project Ga0255758, IMG submission 179958) | Coastal salt marsh microbial communities from the Groves Creek Marsh, Skidaway Island, Georgia - 011513CT metaG (version 2) | ecosystem: Environmental > Aquatic > Marine > Intertidal zone >...
CAATATGCTTTCATGACTGTCTTTAAGACTTAAATTTTAGCCTGGTTTCATGAAGAATTGGCTCGGTATAACCACTTGGCTGAACTCTACCTTCAATAGCTAAATTACAAGCTGCTTCAAAAGCCAAACCATCATATCCAGGTGCCATTGGTTTATATAAAGGATCTGCAATATTTTGCTCATCTACAACAATCGCCATTTTTTTCATAGCTTCTCTGACTTGCTCATTTGAAACTAAATCATGGTGAAGCCAGTTGGCTATATGCTGACTAGATATTCTGCATGTAGCTCTATCTTCCATTAATCCAACATTATTTATATCAGGCACTTTAGAACAACCAACACCCTGGTCAACCCATCTCACAACATAACCCAATATACCCTGACAGTTATTTTCAAGTTCTGCTTGAATTTCTTCAGTAGATATCTCTGAAGGGTTTTTATGAATAGGTATGTCTAAAATAGCATCGAGACTAGCTTTTTCTCTATTCATGATTAGCTCTTGCTCATCACTTACTAAAATCTGGTGATAGTGAATAGCATGAAGGGTTGCTGCGGTTGGAGAAGGTACCCATGCACAATTAGCTCCAGCTTTAGGATGCATAGTTTTTGTATTATACATTCCAAGCATTTCATCAGGCATTGGCCACATTCCTTTTCCAATTTGTGCTTTTCCCTTAAAACCTGTTTCTAAACCTATATCAACATTCCAATTTTCGTATTGAGCTATCCATTGGTGTAACTTCATGTCTGCTTTAGTGATCATTGGGCCAGCTTCCATGCTGGTATGAATTTCGTCGCCTGTTCTATCAAGAAAGCCAGTATTAATAAAAATTACTCTGTCTTTTGCAACTTCAATGCACTCTTTTAGATTAACCGTTGTTCTTCTTTCTTCATCCATAATTCCAACTTTGACAGTTAAATGAGGTAAATCTAATGCTTTTTCAACAGCTGAAAATAAATCACAAGTAAATTGAACTTCTTCTGGTCCATGCATTTTAGGTTTAACAATATATACACTGCCAGTTTTTGAATTTTGATATAAACCATTCTTATATAAATCATGCATAGCAATACATATTGTAAACATTGCATCAATAATGCCTTCAGGCACTTCATTGCCTTGAGCATCTAAAACACCAGGATTTGTCATCAAATGACCAACATTCCTTACCAACATTAAACTTCTGCCTGGAAGAGTTATTTCATGACCCTCTTTGGATATATAGTTTCTATCAGGATTTAGCTTTCTAGTCATAACAGAATCATTTTTGGTAAAGGATTCCTCTAAATCTCCTTTCATTAAACCCAACCAATTCCTATAAACTGCCGTTTTATCTTCACCATCAACAGCTGCAACTGAGTCCTCGCAGTCTTGTATTGTGGTTATTGCTGATTCCATCAGAATGTCTTTGATACCAGCTTTATCAGTCTGTCCAATAGGATGGTTAGAATCAATTTGTATTTCAAAATGTAAATTATTATTTTTAAATAAAAGAGAATAAGCATCATTGCTATCATCTCTGTAGCCTATATATTGGGCTGGATTTTTTAACTGGACTTTTAATGAATCAGGGAGAACGGCTTGAATATTTCCATCAACAAATTCAAACCCTAAAACGTCTTTATAACTTCCTTCAGCAAGAGGTATAGTTTCGTCCAAAAAATTCTTGGCAAAATCTATAACTTTATCTCCTCTAACAGGATTGTAGCCACCGACTTTTTCTGCTCCATCACTTTCACTAATAACATCTGTACCGTATAAAGCATCATAAAGACTGCCCCATCTTGCATTAGCAGCATTTAAAGCAAATCTTGCATTCATTACTGGAACAACCAGTTGTGGACCAGCTATAGTTTTTATTTCAGGATCTACATTATCTGTAGTAATTTTAAAATCTTCACTTCTTGGCGCAATATAACCAATCTCTGTTAAAAATGATTTGTATTCAGTTAAATTAAAATCTTGGCCTTTACGATCAATATGCCAGGTATCAATTTTAGCTTGGATATTTTCTCTTTTCTTTAATAAATCTTTATTCCTTGGTGAGAATTCATTAACGATTGTTTCAAAAGATGACCAGAAATGGTCTTTTGAGATATTAAGACCAATAAGCACTTCATTTTCTAAGAAATCTTTGAGATCTTTTGAAATTACTAAGGACGATGAATTTGTTTGAGTTGTCGTATTTTCGGGTTGTTTGTGGTTAAAAAAAGAGGCTAGTTTGATAAAAATATTCATTAGAGGATTATAGCAAGTTGAATTAAATAACCAATACTATTAACTATCAAGTCTTACTAAAAATCTATATATCTTTTTTTGGGTCATAGTCCCACACATTTGATTTAATTGATCTCATTGCTAAAAAAGGTAGATACTTCATAACAAAATTTCTAATATGAACTATTAATGGGTTTGAAAGATGATTTAAATAGCCTTGTCTTAAAGATAATTTTGAAATCATTTTAATTCTTTGCATTCTTAATTTTTCATATGAGCTTTGAGCAGAACTAATATCAGAATTACATTTAATAATTAAATTACCAAATATGAATGCATCTTCCATTGCCAAGCATCCTCCTTGGCCGATAAATGGCACAATTGGATGAGCAGCATCACCCAACAACGTCAGATTTTTATCTTGAATATTTTTAATAATTGGTCTTATATAAATTCCCCATTTAAATAAACGAGTTTTTTCGGTAATAAAAGAAAAATGATTAGTGTCACTTAAAACTAAGTCCTCTTTAAGCTCATTTAATGTACCCGCTATTCTCCATGATTCCTTATATTTTTTATTAGTTTTAATGGCTGCAACAAAACTAATCTGAGAGGCAGAAATTGGATAAGTAACAATATGATGATTTGGTCCTAAATAAGTTCTAATATTTTCTTGTTTTTTATTAATAATTGCTCGCCATACAGAATAACCGCTATATACCGGATCAGTTTGAGGTTCAATACTATGTCTACATACAGATTTTATGCCATCACAAGCAGCTATATGCTTTACTTTGTATGAATTATTATTACTAAAATGTAATTTTAAATTTTTAACATCTGCTTTTAATAATTCATGATTAAATAAAATTTCACCTCCCATGTCTGTAAATTTGTTGTATAAAACTTCATACAAAACCTTTCTGGAAGTTGTAACAACATTTACATTAAAGCTAGCTATCTTTTTTTTTATAGATGAATAAATTGCTTCTTTTGGGTTTGCAGATTTAGAAATAAGGTCATTATATAAATCTAAATATTTAAGAACTCTTATTCCATTTAGAGAGATTGAGATTCCTGCGCCATAATCGCTTACATCATTAGATTTTTCAAAAATAATTACTGGAATTTTTGCATTTTTTAAAACACAGCCCAAAGTTAACCCTGATATTCCTCCACCAATAATTGCTATATGATTTGAATAATCCACAGGATTATTATGCATGAAATAAAAAAAATGGGAGCTATTGCTCCCATTAAAAATAAATAATTTATTTTAGCTAGGAGCCCTCATTGCTGCTCCAAAATATGATCGAGCATTAGTGCAAGAAAACCCTTTTAGATTTTGAGCTGCCTCAGAATCAACAATTTTAGAAAAGAATAAATCAGCATTAGAGCCTCTTTCTGAGATTGAAGATGAGAACATAAGTCTTACAAAATCTACTCCGTCTGCTAACTGAACCCCTGAATCAGGAACAATAATTTTTCTTCCTACAGTGTCACCTTGTGATTGAGCATAAATAGCAAAATCTTTATATAAATCATATACCTGTCTTAGGTCATAACCCTCCTCTAAACTGCAGTCTGCATAAGTTGCATACATCATGTTGCCAGCTTGCATGCTAGCAGGTTGGGATATAGTCCATTGCCATGTATCAATTTGCTGAGAATTTGTTACCGGAAGAGATTTTAATAATTCAGCACCGCCGCCTGTGATCCATGTTTCTAAACCTTGAAATTGTTCACCAGGTGTAGGCCATGTATTGACCCACATTACATCAATACCAGCTAAGTTAGAATGAAAGTATGGTTGTAAAATTGCAACTGACATTGAATCATATATTCCATCTTTTGTTTCAGCCCACTTTGCAAACTTACCATACCAAGCTGATAAATCTTCTACATCTTTGCCTTTGTTAAAGGTACCAATATAGTACTCTGCTTTGTTGACTTCAGGTTCATATTTATATTGAACATCGTCCTGTGCGTAAGCAACAAAACTCATAGTTAGTAAAACCGTAAATAATTGTTTCATTTTGACTCCCTATTAATTAATAATTTAAATATACATTAAGTTATGTGTTTTTCAAACGCATTAATTAAATTGAATTATAAATATAATTTATTCAAGCCAATAATTTTCTATCCAAGGTGCAGGCCTTATATATCGATACCATTTACCACTTCTTCCTTCTATTGCATCAGGAGGATTGGGTAAGCCATGAAATAATATAATTTTTGCATTTAGAGGAATGCTAGGTGTCTTAATAAAATTATAGGGAAACTTTGGAACACAGTGATATTTGAAACTCGGCACCCACTCATCAGGCCAGTAATTTAATAATTTTTTTTTGTGAACTTTATTTGATAAATAAGCTTGTTCATGCCTAAATTCATTTTTAATTGAATTAAAGTTTTGTACAAAGAATTCTAAAATATCATTATGTTCACCAATGTTAAAACGAAAAACTGATGAATTACCCTCTATTTTTTTTGGTCTTTTTTTATCATGAGCTATTAAAAAATTACCAGAATAATCAAAGAAGCTATCGATATTACTTACAATTAATATATCTAAATCTAAAAATAGAGCTGGGCCAGATAGATCATTAAGATTGTCAGACAATATTGTAAGTTTTCTCCAACCCCTTTCAGGTGAGCCGTGAGGCAAATCTAATTCTGGTAAAGGCTTTATAACCACCTCATCACGAATACCCTCACTAATCTCAGTAAAGCAAACAAGCTTAAAAGGTAATGTGATGTTACGTGAAATCATTCCGTAAAGTCGGTTTACATAGGAAACAGGGAATTTATTGCCCCATTTCATACAAATTATATTTACAGGATTGCTCATGATATTTTTTATTAAAAAATATTAAATTGAATATACATTAAAATATTATTAATTAGCAATTTTTCCATTTAAATCATATTGTGACAAAAAACTCCAAATCTCTTCTGTAGCTGAGATATTAAAGTTATTTAAATCTGGCCAAGTATGGCCCATGGATGGAATTCTGATTAATTTTACATCAACATCATTTTCACAAGACTCATAGTTAATATAGTCTGCTGAATTGTTATTACTAAAAGAATCAACAACAGCTATTACTCTTACAGGATTGCAATTATTGGCATCAGCCCAAAAAGTTAAAACATCATCAATCGGCTCCATACCTAAAGCTTCTATACCAGCATAAGGAACTACGGCATCCTCTAAACCATGTATTTGCAGAACGGATGTTGGGTGATTTGGAGAGCAACTAGCTAATGTTTCTCTACTCATAGATCCAGTAACAGAAGCTATGGCTGCAATTCTACTACTTAAGCTACAAGCTAAATGGTAGCTTATAAATCCTCCATTAGACATGCCTGAAGAATAAATACGATTTTGATTAATTTGTTCTTTGCTCGATACAAGATCAATAATTGTATCTATAAAATCAATATCATCAATATCACTTGCAACAGTCCATGCACCAACATTCCAATGGGAGGAGCTATTTGCTAGCAGTGATTCAAATTTATATCCTTGTGGATATATTACGATAAAATTATTTTCATCAGCAATTTGTTCATACTGTGTATATGATTTATGAAATGCTGCCGAACTTCCGTATCCATGTAACGCAAATAGTATTGGCACATTATTATTTGCTATAAAGGTTGGTCTATAAATTAAATAATATCTATCCAAACCATCATGTATAAAATTACACCTTTGAGTATTCTTCCCATAAGATGTGCATGTTTCTTCAAAAGAAGTTGAGGTATTATTTTCACCTACATTTGATGAAGTTGTTGTTTCATTACCACAAGATGATATTAAAAAAATTATGGTAATTAAGTAAGGTGACTTGGAACGCATCTTTTTTTAGATAAATCGCTTCAAATTGGTGCGGTACGCCGGTCTCGAACCGGCGGCCTTCTGCTTGGCAAGCAGACGCTCTACCAACTGAGCTAGTACCGCAATCCGTGTTTGAAGGACGATATTATATTATAAAAATCCTTGAAATTATTAAGTAAATAACTAATTTATCGGTATTCTTACGATTTCTTTAAAAGCGTTATTAGCATCTCTCTTTGATAAAGAGACAGATTGTGGATTTATGTATGATGGTATTACTAATTTCAGATTAGAAACATTAGAATCCTCTATAATAAATTCATCGTGATTATGGGTATGTGAATGTTTATCTACATAGCCTATATGTTGAATTTTTATTTCAAAAGGATTACCTATACCCAATTGGTAAATTAATTCATTGTCTTGGTTGAAAAAATTAACAACATATCTATCAGTTTTTTTGATAAATGGGCGTCTAATATCTTTCTTATTAGGTTGTTTAATATCAATTTTATTTAAAACAATTGATTCTTTTGTTAAATCAAAAGAAAGCACTTTCTCATTTTTATTTGTGCTAGGTGACATAAAAATATTTGATTTATTTTTTTTGTTGTTATTAAAATTATTTGCTGCTGAAGACGATTGGTTATATTTACTCCAATCAATTTTTATAGCTGCGCCCATAGAGCAACATATCTCAGCAAACATATATTCTTGATTAGAGCTTATTTGATCATCAGTTAAATACCCATCTTGAGGTGAATACCATAACCATGAACCGACATAGGGTTGTTGAGCTGCATATGGCAATTGTTCTGAATCACTTTCATAATAGTAATGCTGTTCAAACCATCCCTCATAGAAATCTATAGGATTTTCAATATCATTTGGTGCCGTTACAATTCCCTCGAGAACACCAATAGTCTCTACCTTCCATGAATAAGTGACTATTGAATTATCATTTGGTCTTGTAAATTGAACCGAAGTATCATTTTGTAATTGAGTTTGTTCTACCCCATTTTTAAACCATTTTAATCTTAATTTTGTTGAATCAAACACTGCATCAATGACAATATTTAATGTATCGTTTGATAAAGCAGATTCAGAAGTAAGCCCTTCTGTACCAATATCGCCATTAATAGAAAAATCTCCAAAACCTTGATTCATAATTGAGCCAAAAGCAAATCCCTCAAGATTTACTTTGTTATAACCCTTTTCTTTATCACTCTCCATAACTGTCCAATAATATGGCCTAAAAGTATCTTCTTCTGAATAATAGGTTCCCGGAATTAGGCCTGCTTTATTCATACAATCAGCATCAATATTTGATCCATCAAATTCTGTATTATCTGAAAATTGATTATAAAAACATTCACAATCTTCATAAGTACCATTGCCAACTTGATCTCGATAATAAATATTACCATTAGAAAGGTTAAAACAAATATCATAATCTTCACCAGGAATATAATTTGGATCTTCAAAAAAATGCTTCCATTTAACCAAATCAGGCTCTGAAACCGAGGTGGTATTCACGTAAGTATCTGCTCTGGGTAAATAATCTTCGTATTCAGAACCTGAATCATATTCATCACCCATGAATCCATGAGAGTGACCAAGTTCATGCATTACTACTTCATCAGTACATCTTTGAACAGTATCATCACAGTCAATAACAAAATCTTGGATGTTAACATTCCCTTGCGCCACACCTCTACCACTCAAAGAAGTAATAAAAGCTGCAACATCGTAGTCGAAAGCATTTTGAATTCTTTCTCTACTTACATCACCAATGCAAAAAACATTAGGGGTACTCGGATAACATCCAACTTCAATTTCAAAAGCAGATAAGTCAGTTAAAGCAACCTCTTCAATAACTGCAACAGTAAAAAAACCATCTATTAATGGACCAGCGTCTGAACTATTAAGAGTATTAATTGATCTTAATACCTCTGTTCTAAATGAATCAACATTATCTTCAGTTAAACGATCACCAATAAAGACGTAATCTGTTTCAGCAGAATCAGAATCGTTACCAACTATGTAATATAAATAATGCTTATCTGAAGAACAATTATTACCATCTCCATCACAGGAGTGCTCAATATCTATTTCCTGTTTATCTGCAATAAAATATGCGCTAAAACCATTTACACATTGAGATAGACTACCGTCTGAAACACAAAAATTAATCTCCTGATAGCCAGCATTATCAACATCACTCAATTGTAGATTCATATCCCCTCTTAAACCTACAACTGGTTCAGTATACGAAGCAGATACTGTGCTATTTGATATTTCACCATAAACATCTAACTCAGAAATATCATTATCAACATCGTTTATAGTTGCTGAAATTTGTAAAGTACTATCAAATATTAATGTTCTAGTATCGTAACCACTAAAATCACCAAAAATTTCTATAGTTGGGCTGTCGTTTACTGGATTAATTGTAATAGTAACGGTTCTTGTATAACTAATTGGAGTTCCAACAGTTTGACCGTTTTCATCTTTTTGTGTAGCTGTAAAAGTTAATGCAAATTCATCATCACCAAAAAAATTACTTGCTGGTGTATAGGTAAATGAGGACGTGCTATTCAGAACAACAACACCATTATCTGGATATGAGGAAACCGACGAACTTATATTAGAGGTATAGTTTGTTGAAGTAGAAAAACTTCCAGATAAATTTATATCTTCATTGGTGGATAGTATTTGATCTTGTCCAACTTGAAATGAAAAAGGAGCAGCTCCACCACCTCCACATGAAGTTAAGATAACAAGAAAAAAGGCAAGAAATAATGTATGTTTTTTTAACATCCATTGAGTATATATATTTTCTAAGCAAAAAAAAACCGCTGACTAGCAGCGGTTTTTTTAAACTAGAAAATACTAGAAAGTAAATCTATATCCTAACTTATACACAACACCATGGTCTTGCGCTAAGAAAGACATGTTTGGATTTCTTGCATATAATCTTGTAGGCTCATCTGTTACGTTAAGAATATCTAACGATACAGTTCCACCCATATCAAGGTTATATGAGAAATTAGCATCAACATGTGTTCTAGCTTCAACAAATATAGGTTGAAGATAATCTGCAGCACCAGAAGGTCTTTCATCTGCAAAATTAATTCCTAGTCTTGCAGTTAACTTATTGTCTTCATAGAAAACTGATATGTTTCCTGAATCTGCTAGACCAGGGATATAGAATTGCTCAGCTGTTGAATATCTATCTGCTTCAACGTTATCGCCTTCAGTTACAATATAATTAAACTGGAAGCCATAACCATTATCAAATAAATGCTGCCATGCAACTTCGACACCTTGAACAGAACCTTCTAAGTTATTAGCAGGTCTTGATACTTCAGCAAATACAAGAGGATTTGCAACAGTACCAGTAGCACCGCCAGTAAAACCATCAGTCATTAAAAGACCATCATTACATAGCCAACCATCACAAGTACTAGGATCATATGTTCCAGTTGTGAGGTAGTTCATATAGTTAATTGCATAGTACAAATATGCAACATTTCTATCAAACGCATCAAGTGACCAGGATTGGTTACCTCCAGCTGCAAATCTATACCAGGTTGCTGACCTATAAACCTCATAACCAACGGCATCCGGTCCTTCATATGAAGCCCACCAATCGATTCCAACAGGACAATCAGGGTCTTCACTTGCTACAAAACTTGTACATGCAACACTACCATCTAGTGTAGAAAATAAGTTGTAATCACCATTAACGGCATGATTATCAACTTGATTAACGGCCCATGCCCAAGCTTCTTGGAAGACAGCATCTGTTCTTTCCATAGGATTAAACAAATCGTCAAACAAGACAACATTTTGTGCTACTTCTCTGCCAATATAGTTTGTTAATTCTTTATGATATAAATTCAAAGCAAAGTAACTACCTTCTTTATAATAATTTTCATAAGCTAAATCAAAGTTTGCAGATTCATAAGGTTCGAGCTGAGTGTTTCCACCGCTAGCTGTTGCCCGTTGAAAGTGTTTACTACCATAACTTCTTCCAGCAGATAGATGAGCTAAATGAGGTCTAGAGATAGTTTCACTGTATGAAAATCTAACTACCTCAGTATCACTAATACCTAAAGAAGCTTGTAGTGTAGGTAAAAATGCATCAGTTGCGCCTGATTCTGTAGATGTACCTTGTTGCATTGTAAACACTATGTGATCAGCTGCAGCAACATATGCAGGTCTTGACAGATTACTAGTAGAAACAGTTTCAGCTTCTTCATATCTGACTCCTAGAATTACATCTAATGGCATGTTATTAATTTCTGAGCTAAAGTTAAACTGAATAAAAGCTTGATCTAGTTGCTCTTCAACTCCTTCGTCATAATCAACAGGACCAGCATCCCAGCCATTTTTTTCTTGGAAGTCTGCTACTATTGCTAAAGGATCAACATCAAAGTAATAACCAGGATCGGTACCTGTTAAATTATCAACCAAACCATCAGTAGATGTTCTTACAAGCATGCCTGCAGGAATAGTTGCATCAGTTGCGGAAACAGACTCCTGAGCTTGTTGATGCTCAAAATGTTGCTTAAGTGATGAAACACCAAACTCTATAGAGGTAAGAGGCCCTATATCAAGAGTAAGTTCACCGTTTATTTGATTCTGAGTCATATTATTTATTTTATGACCATCGAAGGCTATGCCGCCAGTGTACTGATATGAATCTGCTGTGAAATCATCATCATAACTCCATGAAGGCATATCAGAGTACCAATTAGCATTCATAGTAGTAGAAACCCCAGATGGGCTCATTCCTATTTCATTAGGCCATTGTGCTCCTTTTATTTCAGCAGAGGATTCGTGCGTATCAAAAGTTAGAACTAAATTGTCAGTAACATTCCACTCTAGATTAGCTCCTTCTGATTGATTTATACTTTTTGTAGCACCCCATATTATCTGGTGATCATATCCTCTTTCGCCAACAACTGCTTCTAAAACAGTACCATCTGCAGCAACGGTTGCACTTTGTGTAGTCCAACCACCATACCATGAACCAAACATTTGACCTTCAGCTGTGATATCCAAAACAGAGACCGTGTTATCAAGAGTCAAAACTAAATCATTGCCAATTGTTGTTTGAAAAGTTGCTTGTGAATTTTTTCTAAGCCTGTCGTTGTCTTTATATTGTCTTGCAAGAGGCTCACCAAGAAATATCTCTCCGTCAGCTCTTTGTGATCCACCAGTTATCGTTACGCCATCACAGCAATCACCAAAGCCGCTGGCAAGTTTATAATTACTTTCTCTCATACCAACTTCTCTATTGGTTCTATGTTGATATGAACCAGTTAAAGAGAAACCATATTGATTTATATAATCACCAAAAACATAATTTCCTTTTGTAGCAAAAGAAAAATCAACTTCTGACTCTAAATCATTGTCAAGCTCTGAAGTTGTGTCATGAACATAGTTATAACTAAATGAACCTACAGTATCTTTGTCAATGTTTAATGGTTTTGTTGTAATCATATTAATTGTTGAGCCAATACCACCAGTCGGTAGTGAACTATCTGAAGATTTAAATATTTCGATAGCTGCAACACCATGAGCGGATATATCACCCCAATTAAATGATCTTCCTGATTCATACAACCATGGAGCTGTAGGCATTTGTCTGCCGTTTAGGGTAACCAAGTTGAATTCTGGTCCTAAACCTCTAACAATAATTTGCTGACCTTCAACATTACTTCTAATAATGCTAACACCAGCTACTCTACCAAGAGCCTCAGCAAGGTTTTCATCAGGAAACTTACCGATATCCTCTGCACTTAATGCTTCAGAAATACCGACTTTGCTTCTTTTAATATCAATAGCGTCAAGAAGACTCTTTTTGATACCTGTTACTACTATTTCTTCAACCTCTTCTTCTGAGTTTTCAGCCTCATCATCAGCTGATACAAAAGCTATAGGTAAAAGCAATAGCAATGATAATAAATATTTATTCACGGATTTTTCCCCTTTATAATTAAGTAAAAACGTTTCAATTAGACAACATTGTAAGAAAAACGTCAAGAATTAATTAAAAATATATATTTTGTAAATAATTTACAGAACATATATTAATAAAATATAAAAATATATCTAATAAAAAGTGCTATAAATAGACTTATTTTTAATTAGAAATATACGTTTATTCTATCGTGATTCGCGAGGCTTAGATTCGTTTACTACTAACTTTCTACCCTCAACTTCGATATCATTTAAAGCAGCAATTGCATTTTCTGCTCCATCACTCATCTCAACAAATCCAAATCCTCTAGAACGATTTGTCATTCTATCAGTGATAATTTTTGCAGATGTTACAGTGCCGTGTTCGGCAAAAAGATTTTCTAAATCTTGGTCAGTCATGCCCCAAGATATGTTTCCAACGTATATGTTCATATTTTAATGATTAATAAAAAAAAGCGTATCTTACATTAAAAGTAACAATAAAAGTAAAAAAAATAAAAATTAATCATTTATAAACTTAATTGCATCTTTGCCATATAACTCCCACCAGTAAAGACCAAGAAGATGAATTTTTTCAATATTTTCTTCCGATGCATCATCAAGCATTCTATTAATATTGCCAAGCGGTGAATTAATTCTTAGGTAATTATTACCAATAATATTCTCAGCAATACTATTATGAATTTCAGAATCAAGAACCATGCCGATAATATCATTTCTTAACCAACCAACACCCCCCCATTTTGATGAGCTTGATCCTTTAATTTTATTTTTATTTAGTGCAGCGCCAATGCTGAGAACTTTTATATTTTCTGTATCAAAAAATTTCTTAGCTTCAACATAACCAATAAGGGATGGGTTATTAGTAACAACTCCTCCATCTATCATCCAGGAGCCATTGCTAATTTGATGGGTAGGAAAATACATAGGCGCTGCGCTTGATGCGCAAACTGCATCAACTAAACTTATATCAGGAGTTTTGTATGAAGAATGAATTACATGTTCACGTTTTTCTATGTCATAACACAATGTTATGAGTGGCTTTTTAGTGCTGCTAATATTTTTATTTTCAAATAAATCTTTTAAGAGCTCTATTCTGCCTTTATTTTCATATCTTGGTCTCGCCTGAATTAAAGATGCTTGATCCCAAAAAAAAGACGTCTGCATAATTTGTTCTAAGTACTCTTTAGACCAATATTGTTTTACTTCATCAGCTCTCAAGCCATCGCATGCAAAACATGCAGCATTTAATGCCCCAGCACTGGTACCAATAAACATATCAAATATGTCAGCAACCTTTTTACCACTTTCTTCCTCTAATTTTTTTAAAAAAACTATTCCAGCTATTGCTCTTACACCACCTCCATCAAATGAAATAACTTTTTTTTGAGATTGTGTGACTTTTTTTTGCTTAAGTATGCTAAAAATGTTGCTTATTTTCATAGTTAACTTTGAGCTTATATTTATTTAATAATTTTCAAGTTAAGTATCTCGCTGGCCTGCTCAAGACTTCCCAAATTTTCTACATCAATAAATCCTGCATCAATAAGTATTTCAGTTGCTTTTTGAGACCTATTCCCGCTGCGACAATATAAATATATCTTTTTTGATTTTTCGGTATTGCTAGAAATACTTAGAATATCTTGCCACTCAATATTTATAGATTTTTCTAAATGGCCAGATTGGAATTCTTTCGAAGTTCTAACATCAATAATTACTTCAGCAATCAAGAAGTTTGCAGAAAACAATATACATAAAAGAACATTTTTTATCACCTATGACCAATCCCTGATAATCATATCCGAAGCTTTTTCTCCAATCATGATTGTCGGAGCATTGGTATTGCCACCTATTAAAGTTGGCATAATTGATGCATCAACGACTCTTAAACCTTCAACTTTATGTACTTTTAGGCTGCTGTCGACCACTGCCATATCATCACTTCCCATCTTGCATGTTCCGACAGGATGATAGACTGTATCTGCTGTTTCTCTGATTGCTTTTTCTATGTCTTCGTCATAGTCTAAATCAATTGGCCTCAAAACATGTTTGCTTGTATATTTAGCGACAGGCTCTTTATTCATAATTTTCATCATTTTTTTATAGCCAGCAACCATATCTCTTACATCATCCGGGTGGGATAAAAATTTTGGATCAATCTTTGGATCATCAAAAGGATCTGCTGAATTTAAAGTTACTTCACCTCTTGATTTGGGACGAAGTAAACAGGTGTGACAACTTATTCCTGTTCCCCACATATGCTCCCTACCATGGTCAACGATCATTCCTGGTGAAAAATGCAACTGTGTATCTGGTATATCAATATCATTTCTTGATCTTATAAATCCTCCTGCTTCAGCTACCGTTGATGTAAACATTCCTGTTTTTGTGAGAATATATTTAAATAATTCATATGGGTATTTAAAAAATAAAGTTCCTATTGAGAAACCAAAAAGTTTAATTGATTTATATTTATGTACAGTTACATAATCGATATGATCTTGAAGATTTTTTCCGACGCCCGGTAATTCTAATTTATGCGCAATGCCATGTTTTAATATTTCATCTGCTGGACCAATGCCTGATCTAAGCAAAATTTGAGGTGAGCCAAAAGCTCCAGATGATAATATAACTTCTTTAGAAGCCTCAATAAAAAACTCATTTCCCTCAGCATTAATACAATGAACACCAGTTGCTTTGCCATCAACAATATTTATTTTGTTAACATTTGTATCAGTTAAGACTGTTAGGTTATCTCTTTCTAATGCTGGCACCAAATATGCTTTAGCAGTGCTACATCTTTTACCGTTTTTTTGGGTGGTTTGATAATAACCAATTCCTTCCTGACTTTCGCCATTAAAGTCTTCGTTATGTCCAAAAATACTTGATCCAGTTTTAACAAAGTCATCTACAATTTTATTTTTGTGCCTGATTTTATCAACGTTTAATGGACCGCCTTGACCATGAAAATCATTATCAAAAATTTCATTGTTTTCACATTTTTTAAAATAAGGTAGAACTTCCTCAAAAGACCAACCCTCATTTCCCAATTCTGCCCAATGATCATAATCCCACTGATGACCTCTCACATATAACATAGCATTGATAGAACTTGAGCCTCCTAATGTCTTACCTCTTGGTTGAAAGCCTCGCCTATGCTCCACAATCTCTGATTCGACTTCGTGTACACCACCAGCTGAATCAACTATAGAAGATGCTGGCTCAGTTATTGAAACTTTTTCAAATTCTTTTTGAGGCACTGTATTGTAATTCCAGCTGTAGCTACTATTACCACCTAAGAAAGCAAAACCGAGAGGAACTTTTAATCTAACGTCACTATCTTTTGAGCCTGCTTCAATCAAACATACTCTAAAATTTGGATTAGAACTTAACCTATTAGCTAAAACACACCCAGCTGAGCCTGCTCCTAAAATAATAAAATCGTAGCTTTTAGTTTCCATGATTCAACAACTCCTTTTTTATAAAGTTTATGATTTCATCGTTAAGCTGTAAACTTAAATATGTTGAAAAATTTTCACACCATGTTCAAATAAATGTTATGAATTATTTTTATATATTCATTCTATTTTGGGTTTTAGTTGCTTCTGTAACTTTTATCTATTTATTCTTTGTAAATGCCCCATATGGTCGTCATATGCAACAAGGATGGGGTAAAAGCATTTCAGCGAGGGCTGGCTGGGTAATTATGGAGTCACCTTGTGTGATTTTAATTATTATCTATGGGTTTTTGATGAAAGATAAATTATTGCTAGTACATGAAATTTTTTTATTGCTTTGGCTTTTACACTATGTACACAGATCTTTTATTTACCCATTTTTAATAGATCTAACTAATCCAAAAATGCCAATAAGTATTGCTGCATCTGCATTTTTCTTCAATATAATTAATGTAAACATTCAAGCTATTGGAATCTATTATTTTACTGAGTATCCTGAAAACTGGATTGATAGTACAGCATTTTTAATAGGAGTAATCATATTTTTCATTGGTATGTTCATCAATATTAAATCTGATTATTTAATTATTTCTATGCGCAAAGAAAATGGACCTGGATATCATATGCCTAATAAATTTCTTCACAAATATATATCATCGCCTAATTACTTTGGTGAAATTATTGAATGGATAGGTTGGGCTATTCTTACTTGGAGTATCTCAGGGGTTGTATTTGCCTTATGGACAATTGCTAATTTAGTTCCAAGAGCATTTGCACACCACAAATGGTATCAAAATAAATTTTCAGACTATCCTAAAAATAGAAAGGCTATTATTCCAGGAATTATTTAGCACCATCTAAGTCTTGTATTTGTTTAGCTACTTCTAATATCGAATCCTCTGCTGGTCGTGGATTCCAACCAAGAATATCTTTTGCATTGGTAGCATATTTCACACTTCTGATTCTTCCAATAAATGGTAAGGAAAATTTTAACTCTTCATTAAATTTTGCTAAAACTGGTGTTATCCATGCAGGAATATTTATTTTAGGAGCCTTCTTATATCCATTTTCTCTGAGAAGCTTGGCGACGTCTTTGTACCATAAATCTTTCTCAGACAAGGCAAATCTTTTTCCATTACTTTCTGGATTTTGCATTGCCAAAATATGGGCCGTAGCCACGTCTCGCACATCAACATAACCAAACTGCAAAGGAACTGAAACAGGCATTCTTCCGGTAACAACCATTTCAATAGCTTTATTTGATTCACCTAAGTCTCCTGATAATGATGGACCAATTACTAGTGCTGGATTAATTACCGCTAGCTCAAAGGGATTGTCTTCTTTTTTAATATATTCCCATGCAGCCATTTCTGCTAAAGTTTTGCTCTTTGCATAATAATTAATTGTTTTTTTATTTGGATCTGACCAATCGCTTTCATCATAATATTGTTTTAAAACAGTAGTTTCAAAAATTGCAGCTACAGATGAGGTTAAGACAACTTTTTTTACGTTGTGCTTTTGAGCAAACTTCATAGCTCTATTTACTCCAGCTACTGCTGGCCCAACAAAGAATTCCTCGTCCTTAGTAGAAATTGAGATTGGTGAAGCAACATGTAATAAATAATCACAGCCCGCTATACCCTCATCCCATCCCTCATCATCAGTTAGGTTAAAAGTAAAAAGATTTAAATGTTCAGTAGAAGTATTATTCTTTTGAAGAGCTTGAAAAACTTCTTCTTTTCTTTCAGGTGATCGAATAGATCCGTTGACTGCATATCCCTGTTTTAACAACTGATCAATACAATGAAGCCCAATATATCCTGTTGCACCTGTGACTAAAACTTTTTCCATTAGATACTCCTTTTTATTAATATAGCCTATTTTTCTAAAGCTGCTGCAAAACCAATTATTTCTTTATCCGACCACGGTCGTCCAATTATAGATATGCCTACAGGAAAATTATCAATTTTAAAATAAGGAATAGTTATATGAGGCAATCCCCCAAAAGCAGCATATCCACCATTTCCAAAAGACAGCCCATCCGCAATAGCAGCTCCATCTCCACCCTCATAATCAATCTTCCATGCTGGACCTCTTGTGAGACCTATAAAAGCATCGATTTTATATTCATCCATCAAAGTAATAGTTTGATTTGTAACCTTCTTTAAAACATTCTTTGCTGAAAGATATTCATCATGTTTTTTAGCAGCATCTAAAGACGCATAAAATATTTCTTGACCAAAAAAAGGCATTATTTTTTCTGAATTTTCATTATTAAAATCAATGATTTTTTTGAGAGTCTTTTTGGATTCTGTTGATTGTGTAAGATAACTTTCTAACCCATATTTAAATTCATATAGTAAAACTAAGTATTCTTCCTCCGAAGGATATTCTCTATTATCCTCAATGAAAACAATCTCTCCACCAAGCTTACTTACATCATCAATCAATTGATTTAAAAATCTTTTGCCATATTTATTATCAAAGCCAGAGTTTAAGAGACCAAAACGTATTCCATTTAAATTATTCTGTTTTATATTTTCTACAAAATTAAAATTAAAATTATTTGGTATAAGTTGAGTTTTTATATCCATTGGATCTGGTCCTGAGATAACTTGAAGAGTCTTAGCAACTATTTCTACCGAATTACCCATGGGTCCAGCAGTATCTTGAGAATCAGCGATAGGAATTATTCCTGATCTGCTAACAAGCCCTAAAGTAGGCTTCATACCAACTATTCCAACTACTGAAGCTGGACATGAAATTGATCCATTAGTTTCAGTTCCTATTGCTATATCAACAATACCAGTTGCGACAGCAACAGCAGAACCAGAACTAGAACCACAAGGGTTATATTTATTGTTGATTGGATGTGTAGTTTGTCCATTTATACTTGACCAACCGCTAACAGAATTTATTGACCTAAAATTTGCCCATTCAGAAAGATTAGCTTTTCCATAAATGTGATAATTAGAATTAATTAGCTTTTCAACGATAAATGCATTTTTTTTTGCAATATTATTTGATAAAGCTAAGGACCCAGCTGATGTAACTTTATCTTTAATATCAATATTATCTTTTACAACAATCTTAATTAAACCTTCATTGTGCGAAGTTTCATAGATTTCAATCATTGCATTATTTACATCTGATTGAATATAAGTTGATATAAAAAATATAAATAGTAATAAATACCTAAACATTAGAGATCCTCATCTATATTTTTTAATTCTTATTTAGTGCTAAGTCAATTTATTTAACATAAACAAAAAGAGAGCTAAGAATTAGCTCTCTTTTTCTTCCGAACTATTTATAGATAGTATGGAAAAAATACATCCTTCTTAGGTTTAGACTTATGCTCTGTTTTATTTTGAGTACGTAAGTTGTAATTTAGCTTGTTAATTGCTATCTGCAACATAACATTACTACCTAACTTAGGTGTGTATTGTTTTTTTTGAATGTTTAATCCATTCATAACATCTCCTTTTAAAAAGATGCGTTCCTTCGGTACCATTACCTACTTCCGTCTCTTTCGAGATGAACGATGATAATGCGTTCCTTCATCTTGCGACTACTTCCGTCCCCCTAGGGATGAACGATTCTTAAATATTAACAAAAGAACAATTTATATACAAATTTTATATATTTATATTTTATAAAATATATTGTATTAAGAATTAATTAATTTAATTACTTCTTTTGTTACAAAAAAAGCCCACTATTGTGGGCTTCTTAGTAAATTGGCATCCCGTAGGGGAGTCGAACCCCTGTTGCCGAGATGAAAACCCGGTGTCCTAGGCCTCTAGACGAACGGGACGTGATGCGAGACGTAT
>Ga0255758_10002055_pt1 | contig 19342 bp, 21 predicted proteins | sample 011ome_24_FD_179958 | JGI IMG/M metagenome (GOLD analysis project Ga0255758, IMG submission 179958) | Coastal salt marsh microbial communities from the Groves Creek Marsh, Skidaway Island, Georgia - 011513CT metaG (version 2) | ecosystem: Environmental > Aquatic > Marine > Intertidal zone >...
CTAGTTAATCTATCTTAAATCACTATCTATAAGCACAGCTATCAATAATGCTGGTTCGTCCCCATTATTAACCCAAGCATGATTGGTACCCCTTTGAACCACTACATCATGCGGCTTTAGTCTTACCTCCTCTTCATCTAGAATTAGAGTTACATCGCCTTCTAATAAAATAATGTAGTCAATAGTGTCCGTTTTGTGCATAGCTGGATGTTTCGATGTATCAATTCTGTGATGAGCCGCACCTATCTTTTCAAATGCATCAGCTGCGATTTCTTGCATTATCTCCATTGGCACTCCTTCTGGAGTTGGATTTATTTGAAAATACCTAAATTTGGAACCGTTTTCAGGTGGAGATAAAATAATATCAGTATCTGCCCTATCAATTGAATCAGTTGTATCAACAAAATTTCCATCTGTGTTCCATATCTCAAATAAACCACCAACATCCTCACCAATTGATCGCGCTGGAGGACCGTCGATAGTAATAATAGATTTACCTTCGCTATTATGGCCTGTAATTATTCTTCTCATTAAGCTCTCTCCATTTCTTTAATTAGATTTTTAATATCTTTAAATCTATCTTTTTTCACTAGCTCACTCCATTGAATATTACTAGAATTCTGTAAGGTTACGATTTTGCTTGAATTTTGAATATTATTTTTTTCAAATGCATCAACAACGTCCATTGTTCCATCATAATCATTACAAATCAAAACCATGTCAGAGCCAGCTTCGATCGATTTAACTGCCTTTTCACTCATAGAGTAGTCACCAGCACCTTTCATGGATAAGTCATCACTAAATACTATGCCTTGAAATGCTAATCTTTCTCTTAATATTTCTTTAATCCATATATTTGAGTAACTCACACAAACGCTATCAATATTTGGAAAAGTTATATGCGCTGTCATCATAGCGCCTAAATTATCTTTTAGTTCTGTAAAAGGTTTTAAATCTAACTCAAATAATTGTTCATAAGATCTTGTATCAACAGGTTCAGATATATGGCTATCCTCAAATATACCTCCATGTCCAGGAAAATGCTTGCCAGTCGCCTGCATACCTGCCTCATTCATTCCATTTATAAAATTTCCTGCTAATTGGACAAGTAACTTAGGGTCATTTGAAAATGCCCTATTCCCTATAATACTACTAGTTTCTCTATCTACATCTAATACTGGAGCAAAGCTTATATCAATGCCTGAAGCAGCTAACTCACTTGCCATAAGCCAGCCTATTTCATGACATATTCTCAAATTATTTTTTTTAATAGCGTAATCACCAAGATCTTGCATTGAAGGTAATACGGTAAATTCATTTTTAAATCTTTGAACTCTACCGCCCTCTTGATCAACTGCAATAATAATATTTTGCTTTATAGATTTAATATCTAAACATAATGACTGAATTTGTGATTGTGATTCAAAATTTTTAGAAAAAAGAATAATTCCACCAATATGCTTATTTGAAATTAATTCCTTTTCCTTAGATGTTAATGATGTTCCTTCAAGGCTTGTCATTAACCGACCAAAACTATTTAGAGAATTACTTTCTTGCATTTAATGTCTTCCAAATTATTTTTGTAATTTTTAGATTAAAGAAGATGCTAGTAATTCTATATAAAAATCCAGGAATAATGTGCGACTTTCCTTTTATAGAAGCTTTTTCGGTCTCAGTTACAACTTTATCAGCTGAAACCCACATCCAATTTGGTATTTTTCTTGTTAAATGTTCTAGACCAGATCTTTGATGAATATTTGTTCTAACATATCCTGGTAAGCTTACTGTTACTGAAACGTTTGTATTTTCTAATTCTTCACTTAAAGACCTTCCATAAGCATATATTCCTGATTTGACTGCTGCATAAATTGAAGATTTTGGTATTGGTATTAAAGCCCCTATGCTAGAAATTATTACAACTCTTCCCGCATCTTTTTCTTTCATTTTAGGTAAAAAATATTCAATAAGGTTTATAACACCTCCAAACATCAAATAAGTTGCATCTTTAATTTCTTTTGGTGAGTTTTTGCCAACACTTCCATTTATACCTATTCCTGCATTAGCAATTAACAAATCAGGCGTTGATATTTTTAACATTAAGCTTTCGAGGTCATTGGGTGAACTCAGGTCACATGAATGGGCGCTACAGTTTGAAGAATTTAATGCTTCTAAAGCTAACTTAGATCTTTCAATATCTTGAGAAACTAAATCTAAATGCCAATTATTTTTTATTAAATGTTTAGCATATGCGAGACCTATTCCAGAAGAGAATCCAGTTATCAAAGCTTTTTTCATTCTTATTCTTCTTTCCAGTTTGGAGATCTTTTTTCAATAAAAGCGCTTATTCCTTCTTTAGCATCCTCTCTTAGAATATTACTTTTCATAACTTCTGAAGTATATTCATAAGCTTTTGGCAAGCTCATGTTAGCTTGCTCATAAAAAGCCTTCTTCCCAGTAGCTATTGTTAAAGACGGTTTATTTGCAATCGTTTGTGCTAACTGCATAACTGTCGATTCTAACTCTTCAACTTCAACATAATTATTAATCAGACCAATATCTTTAGCTTTTTGTGCACTAATCATATCTCCAGTTAAAAGCATTTCCATTGCATTCTTTTTATGAACATTTCTTGAGAGAGCAACCATTGGAGTAGAACAAAAAAGCCCAATATTAACTCCAGGCGTAGCGAATTTAGCATTATTTGATGCTATTGCTAAATCACAACTAGCAACTAATTGGCAGCCTGCAGCTGTAGCAACACCGTTAACCTCAGCTATTACAGGTTTTGAGGAGTTAACTATTGCCTGCATTAAAACCGAACATGAACGAAACAGCTCTTTAAAAAAACTTTCCCCATTATCTGGATCTTTCCTTGCTTGAGTAATTTCTTTTAGGTCATGTCCAGCACTATATACATTACCCTTTGAAGCAATAACTATTACTTTGATTGAATTATCATTATTGGCATATGCAATAGCATCCATTAAAGCAGAGATCATCTTATTTGAAAGCGCATTTTTACTATTCTGATCGTTCATGACCAATCTTAAAATGCCATTTATAGGCGCTTGTTTAATAAGTAATTGAGATTCGTTATTCATAACTAATCTATTAAAAGCTATTTTGTTTTACTAGTCCAATCTACTTAATGAGTTCTTTTTTAGGACAACGATCCATTACAACTCTCAATCCAGCACTTGTAGCTAGATTCGCTGCTTCATGGTGAACAATGCCTTCTTGCATCCATAAAACTTTTGCACCTATTTTGATAGCATCCTTTGCAATATCCATTACAGCCTCGTATTTACGAAAAATATCGACCATATCAATATTTTCTTTGACTGCATCAAGATTAGGCAAACACTCTAAATTCAGAATATTTTTGCCAGACTCGTTTGGATTTATGGGAAATACTTTATAGCCATTTTCAATAAGGCTTTGCATCACCTTATAACTATCTCTATGTTTTTTTGAGCTTGCTCCAACAACCGCTATTGTTTTGACCTCATTCAAAATATCACTTAAATAAAACTCAGAATATTCTATACTCATCAAATGATTATAGTATTTATTCCTTATGTGGATTAACTAAATATTTTTCTCCAGTTGCTTGTTTTGCATAAGACTTAATAATTTCAGGCTGCAGCATTTCTTCAAAAGAAATTTCTTTTGCATACGAACTGGCAAATGTTGTTTTAATTTCTTTAGCTATACGCATTCTCATTTGGCCAAATTTCTCCATACCTATTCGCCCAATCATTGGAGTTAACAGCCAACCACCAAGACCCCATGACATTCCATAGGACCTTTTTAAAATAGTAGGAGATTGATCTAAGCCTCCATAAATATAGACTTGTTTGTATGTATCAGAACCGTATCTGCTATATTCCTTAGCTGTTTTATTGGCAGCTATTTCCATGGCAGCCAATATTTGACTTGGAAGTTCGCCATTATTTCCTCCACCAGTTGCATCAAAGCCAAGAGTAGCTCCAGTAGCAACTAGAGCAGATATCAAATCATCCATAAAACTATCGTCGCTTGTATTGCAAACATATTCAGCTCCAAGATTCTTTAGAAGTTCTACATGCTCTGATTTTCGAACGATATTTACTAAAGGTATTCCATCATCTATACAAATCTTCACTAACATTTGGCCAAGATTAGAAGCAGCTGCAGTATGAACAAGAGCCGAATGGTTTTCCATCTTCATAGTTTCTACAAAAGATAAAGCCGTTAAAGGATTTACAAAAGAGGATGCTGCCTCAGAAGGTTTAGTTCCTTCATCCATTACTAAGCAACTTGCAGCTGGAACAGATCTATATTGAGAATACATTGCTCCACCAGCTAACCCTACTGTTTTACCAATCAAATCCTTTACATTCTCTCCAGCATCAACAATCACACCCGCGCCTTCATTACCAACTTGCATCGACTGGTCTAATCTTGGTTTCATAGCCCCCATTAGAGCAGGATGTATTTTTATAGTTGTTTTTGTTTCATCACCAGACCCTTTTGTGCTAATTGATGAAATATCAGCAGCAAAACTTATAAGAAGCCCGAGATCAGAAGGGTTTATAGGAGCTGCCTCAACTTTAATAATTACTTCATCAGCAGATGGGGTGGGTATTTCAGAGGTTTTAATAGATAGTTCGATGTTTCCATCATTTGTAACCATTGAACGAATTTCTTTTGAATTAGTCTTTGCCATTGCATTTACCCCTATCTTTGCCATTGCATTTACCCCTATTAGAATCTGAGTTGTTAAACTCAATATAAGATTGTTACTTAATTATAGTTGATATTTTCTCAATTAAGTCTCTGACTGCTGGCTTATTTTCTTTTATTTCATCTATTGTGAGTCCATCTAGTTCATGCGGAAACACTAACCATTCATCTGTTTCATGCAAATAAAAATCTGGCTTTCTATCGGTTTTATTTTTTGACGGTTTAAAGTATGGAGTCGCTACTTTAATCTCTGGAGTATTTTTTTTGCAGGCTGTTTTTAAATCGCTAATTATTTGTTGAATAGATAATCCAGTATCATGAACATCATCTACAATTAATAATGAATCTTCAGATTCTAACTGCCTGATTACATAATTTAATCCATAAACTTTAACGCTAGAATTATGTTGATTAATACCTGAATAATGGGATGTTCTAATTGCAATATGATCAGAGGATATCCCTAAAACTTCTAAAAACTCTTGAACGGCAATTCCTATGGGGGCGCCGCCTCTCCAAACACCAACTATATAGTCAGGCCGAAAACCACTTTCGTATACCTTCCAAGCAAGCTTGAAAGAATCTTCTAGCAACTGATCTGCATGGATAAAAGTTTTTTTCATCTGCAAATGCTATACGAGTACATGATTGATAACAATATGTACTCGTATAAAAAATTAAATTATGTTAAAAGTTTTTACTTACTCTTACCATAAATTGTCTTGGCGCAATAAGCTCAATACCTGTAGCAGCAACACCAAAAACATCTGTCATGCTTGAATTCACACCATCTTTATCTGAAGCATTTAATAAGATTAGGTCTAGCTTGTTAATAGGATAGTTATCAGGATATTCAATACCAACACTAAGATTAACAACTGTATAACCATCAATTGCATCAACTATAGGATTATTAGAAACTCTTTGCATAAAATCTCCTCTTTTAATTACTTGAAGAACAGCGGTTAAATCATTACCAGAGGCAAGTCCGGTTTGATAAATTAAATTTAGATCTGCAGATGACTCAGGACTTTTTGCCAACATGTTTCCTTTAACATTCTCTCTCAAACCATATCTAATATCTTCTTCACCAATGAAATATGCATAAGCATCAACATTATCTAATACTTCATAATCAGATGTTACTTCTGTATCTAATTTTGAAAGATTAAGATCAAGAGTTAAATTATCATTTATGAGTGCATCTATCTCTATTTCAACTCCAGACATTTCAGACTCAGGAATATTAGCTACTCCTCCTCTATATGGATCTGGGTCAGTTGCCTGAAATTGAAGGTTTTCATAATCGTATGAAAATACTGCTATATTGGCTCTTGCTCTTCCTTCCATAAAATCTGTTTTTAAACCAGCCTCTAATGAACTCACTGTTTCACTTTCAAAGGTTGGAAAAACCATTGCAGGAGCATTGTCATCCTCAAAACCAAAAGTTAAATTTGATCCTCCAGGTTTAAAACCTTCTGAATAAGAGATGTAAGTCATAGCTGAATCGTTTAAGTCATACTCATAAACAACTTTCCCAGTAATTTCATCTGTATCACCTTCTTGCTGAAATTCTTCAGTACTAAAGAAATTTGTAACATCTGTAGAAAATTTATCTTTAGAGTATCTCAATCCACTAACCAATCTAGATGTTTCGCTTAAACTATAAGTTGTTTGGGCATAAATAGAATATGATTTTCTTGATGGATATGCATCTGTCACAAAATCAAAATCGGCTCCAAAGACTGCAAATGGATCATCAAAATCATGAGTATAGCAATAACCAGGGTCAGCAAAAGGTTCTGAACATACATACATAAATGCAGGATTATCATCATTATCTCTATAGCCTCTAATATGATTTTCAATTTCATGGTTCATATAAAAAGCACCAACAGTCCAATCAAGCTTACCATTAAGAATAGGATCATTTGATACTAAATTTATTTCAAATGTTGTTGTATCTACTAAAGAAGTTTCTGGCCTAAATTCAGCTTGTTGATATACTGCAGCTCCTAGATTAGGGATAGAAAGAACAGGATCGTTAATATTATGTCTATCATTATCTCTAGTAACACTTATATCATCTTCCTGAGTGCTAGCAACTACTTTTAAATTTGCATACCCTAAATCTTGCTCATAAATAGCAGCAAGCACCTTAGAATTTAATTTTTGTTCAGATAAAGTATTTTGTGCTAAATGACGAATTCCAGCGGTTTGGTCATCAATGCCTCTCATAGCTGCGCCATTTCTGTCGATATCGAAATATTGTGCAAATATTCTTAATGAGGATGAGTCACTTGTCTCTATAGCCCAATCACTGCGAATGCTCACGTTATTTGCATCATCTAAGTCTTGGCCTGTAACTATATTTTCTGAAAAACCATCACGATCAACTGAGCTAAAAGAAAACCTAGTCGCAACTTTTTCATTAACTGGAATATTTACGGATGTCCTAAATTTCAATAAATCATAATTACCAAGTGTTAAGTCAGCTTTTCCATAATAATCATCTGCAGTTGGTTTTTTGCTAATTACATTGATAGCTCCACCTGTAGAGTTTTGTCCAAATAAAGTTCCTTGGGGTCCTCTAAGGACTTCAATCCTATCAATATCGATAAAATCAGTTAGTAAAGAAAATGGAGAAGCAATAAATACACCGTCGATATGAAAAGCAACTGATGGAGCTGCGATTGCATTCTGATTTGTTTCATTGCCGACACCTCTTATAGAAATAACAGTTTTATAACCCTCATTCTTTGAAACAGTGACACCTGGAACAATAGCACTTAGGTCTACAAAAGATTCAATATTTTTATTTTCTAGGTCAGAATCAGTTAAAGCAGAGACTGCTTGAGATATATCTTGTAGGCTTTCATCTCTTTTTTCAGCAGAAACGATGACCTCTTCTATTGTCGAGTTTTGTGCATTGACTTCAAAATTAAACATAAAGATTAATGATAAAGATAATGCTAGTCTTAGATTAAAAATTTTCATTGGTAGTTATCCCCTGTGCTTATGTAAACTGCAGCACGTATTAAGTTATTTATATGTATAGAAAGCAATTTATATGCCAAAATACTGCTAACATAAAATTAAAAGTAATTAAGCACTCTTGCATTATAAATTGTAGAATAATTAAGTAAATTACAATCCATAAAAAACATGAAAAAATTCCTTGAAAATATCTTTGCGCTCCAATTAAATCACACATCTATTAAACAAGAATTCTTAGCCGGTTTTACTACCTTCATTACCATGGCATACATTATTTTTGTAAATCCACAAATGATGGCAGCAAGTGGTATGGATCTAGGTGCAAGTTTTGTTGGTACATGTATAGCAGCTGCCATTGCGTGTTTTGCTATGGGTTTTTATTCTAATTGGCCTGTTGGTCTTGCACCAGGTATGGGCTTAAATGCATTTTTTACATATACAGTTGTCGGTGAAATGGGTTATAGCTGGGAAATTGCATTAGGTGCTGTCTTTTTGGCTGGTATTTTATTTGTAATAATTAGTGTTACGCCATTGAGACAATGGATGCTTAATAGTATTCCTATGAATCTTAGAATTGCAATGGGAGCAGGTGTTGGTCTTTTTGTTGGATTTATTGGCCTAAAAACTGGCGGTATAATTGTTCAAAATGAAGCAACATTTTTAAGTTTAGGTAATTTTAAAAATGTTGAAACCCTGCTTGCAATATTGGGATTTCTTTTAATATTGATTTTATCTATAAGGCAAGTGGTTGGAGCAATACTAATTGGGGTTTTAGCAGTAACTATTTCAGGTTTATTGCTTGGCCTGATAGAATTTAATGGAATAGTTGCCTCACCACCTAATTTACAACCAATATTACTTAAGTTAGATATATGGGGTGCCTTTGATGTAGCTATGATTAGCGTAATCATATCTTTTCTTTTCGTTAATCTTTTTGATACTGCTGGTACTTTGCTAGGTGTTGCATCCAGGGCAAATTTAATCCAAGACTCAGGAAAAATTGTAAATCTTGATAAGGCTCTGAAAGCGGACAGCTCAGCAAGTGTTGCTGGTTCATTATTTGGCTGCTCTCCTGTAACAAGTTATGTCGAAAGTTCTGCAGGTGTTGAGGCAGGAGGAAGAACTGGATTGACTGCTATAACTGTGGGATTGTTCTTTTTGATTGCGATTTTCTTCTCACCAATCGCCTCTATGGTGCCAAGCTATGCAACAGCTGGTGCTTTAATCTATGTTGCGGTATTAATGCTCAGTGGAATGGAAAGGCTTGATTGGTCTGATAACAGCGAGTTATTACCAGCACTTATTATGATAATAATGATTCCACTTACCTTTTCAATTGCCAACGGAATAGCGATAGGTTTTATTGCATATGTTGTTCTGAAGCTAGCTGCTCAAAAAGCTTCAGAAATTAGTATGGGAGCTTGGTTTTTATTTGTAATTTTTTTAATTAAATTTATTTTACTAGATTGAGGCAAACAAATTTAATAGGAAACAAGAGTTTCAATGCTATAACCTTGATCGACTATTAATTTACTTCCGCCTAAATCAGGTAAGTCGATAATACATAAAATAAGGATATCTGATTTTTTAACATTAAAGTTTTCAGTTAATAACTCTGCACAGGCAATAGCTGTTCCTCCTGTAGCAACCAAGTCATCAATAATAACAACGCGCTGTCCATTTTTAATATTTGTATTCTTTTGAATCTCGATTGATGTACTGCCATATTCTAGATCGAAATTTTTAATATAAGTCTCATTTGGGAGTTTGCCAGGTTTGCGAGCTAAGATGAAAGGCAGCAGTAAGTCTGAGGCAACTGAGCCAGCAAAGATAAAACCTCTACTTTCAATACTTACAACTAAATCTGCTGAAAAATCTCGAGAAATTCTTGTAAGCTCTTTACAGGTTTTTCTGAATGGTTCTGGGGTTTCAATCAAACTAGTTATGTCTCTGAACTTAATTCCTGGTATAGGAAAATCATCAACATTTCTTATATGTTTTTTTAAATCTAAAGTATCACTCATGCTTTCATTCAATAATTTATCAATACTCTATTACTAACCATTCACCAAAAAATTTACGTCCCTCAGACATGACAACTGCTCTATCATTATCACTTAGATCTTCCAAGTCATTTATATTTTCAAAACTAGGAGGTTGTTTTTGCGCAATAATTTGTGTCTTTGCATCTAAGGGTATTTTTGAAATTAAGTCTTTCCTGAAAGAATCGCTATTTTCTATCAATTTATCATGAAGCTCGATAATAATTGTAGCTCCGTGGAGAAAATCAAAAAGCTCCTCTGTAAAAACCTTAAATTCATCTCCTTCAATATCACATAAAACAACAGATTTTAATGGGTTTATTTCTAATTCTTTTAAGTTATTAATTGTATTAGCGTCAGCAGGACCTCTGATTTCAACATTGTTGCCTATATTATTTAAATCTGCATTCCTTTTGATTGCTTCTCTTCCTTTTTCAGTGAGTTCAAAACAAATTGATCTGCTACAAGATTGATTAAATAATGGTCCAAGAGCCATATAACCATCGGCGGCACCAAAGTTTATTAGATCATCGAAACTACCAATTGAACTAATTTTATTAACAACAGGGCTTTCATAGAGACCTAAGACTTTAAGACCTAAAGGTCCTTGAGAAACGTTTGAAACATCACCTAATTTCATATTCTTATATGGACCTGCTTGGACAACACCGTTGTGACGATCATATATTTTTTTAGATAAAATCTTACGGCGTTGTTTTACAAATGCTTTTGTTGCTGCGTCGAAAAAGGAACTCATAATTTGATTTTATCACACATAAAAATAACTATTGGTAGACCTTTTACTATTTTCACTCCCACTCAACTTTAGGGTCAGAAAAAACCTTGTAAGAACAATGGTTTACAAAAGGCATTCTGTAGTTTGCAACTACTTTGTAACTCTTGCCTATATTTCTCACTTTCATAACTTCTCAAAACCCTTGTAATATCAACACTTTAGCAGATGCTGAGTTACAAGACTTGTAACCTGAATTTTGTTTATGTTTGTTATTCATGTTTAATGGAATGTAGATTAAAAAATCCTATTATGATTCTTAATTACCAATCTTTAGGATCATCCTTCTTTGAGGCTAAAGAAAACTTAATCGTTGGAAATTGCATAAACAACCAATATCTACACCAAAATGTTATTACTGCAATATGCCATAAGTTAATAACCAGCCAATTTCTATTAGCAAAACTATTAATAAAACCATATGCAATCCACTTTAAACTAAAAACGATTTCTGATAAAGCAAGTAATATATGCAGCACAACTCCGATTAGAATTATTATTCTGCCGTAGTATTTTGAAAAATATATTTTAGAGATGATCCCGCTTAATATAAAGGCTAATGTATATGCAGTAATACTTTTGAAATAGATGATGAAGTCTAAAAAATAATACTGAAAAAGAATGTTAAAAAAATAAGAAAATGAAAGTATAACTGCAAGAATGTCTACAATTTTTTTATTGTCTTGCTGATAAGAATTTCTAAATAACAAGAAAACTAAAACCAAGCTAACTAAGAAAGGTAAATACAGAAAATAATAATACATAATTTTTCACCCTATTCCTCTTTTCAGCAGATGCTGAATTACAAACATTGGAACCTTGCTTAATATAGAAGTCTAAACATGCTGTTCAGACTTCAATATATATTTTCCTTAGATTGGTTAGCTATTTCGAACGTAATGTAAATTGAAAATCTAATTAAAATTATTAATTACCAATCTTTAGGATCTTTCTTCTTTGAGGCTAAAGAAAACTTAATCTTTCCTTGCAACAACCAATATCTACACCAAAATATTATTACTGCAATATTCCATAAGTTAACAAACAGCCATTCCATAAACATACCACTTAAATAAATTTCTCTAAAAGTAAGATTGATTTTAAATAAAGCAAGTAATATATGCAGCACAACTCCGATTAGAATTATTATTCTGCCGTAGTATTTTGAAAAATATATTTTAGAGATGATACCGCCTAATATAAAGGCTAATGCAAATAGAGCTATAATTATTATGAAGAATTTAGAAACGGTTAAAATGTCGAAGAAAGCTACAAACCAATTCAAAAATAATAAATACGTCAAAAATATAGTGAATGAAAATATAACTGCAAGAATGTCTACAATTTTTTTATTGTCTTGCTGATAAGAATTTCTAAATAACAAGAAAACTAAAATCAAGCTAACTAAGAAAACTAAAATCATAATTATTAATTACCAATCTTTAGAATCATTTTTTGCAACTAGCGAAATATTATCAGTTTTTAATGACAATGTCTTAAAATATATAAACCAAAAGCTTATGATTAAAATGTTAATAAAGACATTTAATAATAAAGTTGGAGAATAAAAATTTACTATAATTTCTAATATTTCAACTAAGGACCATATTGTATGAGTTGCAATTCCAACCTTTATGATTATTTCACCATAATATTTTGAAAAATATATTGTAGAAATGATTCCACCTACTACGAAAAAAGTTCCATATAAAGGAAGTGAAAAAAATAAAATAAAAAATATAATGTTATCAGCAAGAAAATAGCTGTTTAAGATATTATAAAAAAAAATCCAAAATGAAAATATAACTGCGAGAGTATTTGCAGCTCTTTTATTATCTTTTTTAAAGGCCTTTGTAAAAAGAAAAAATATTAAGAGCAGGGGCGCCGATAGGCCGAAGCTTAAAATAATTAGTAAGCCACCTGAACCTACACTCAACTATTCTTCCTTTTCAAAGATAACATAAACACCATCACCGAAAGTAAATAGACCTAGTGTTACCGAAAGAATAATGTATCTTAACAACCTTAGTAATGCGTTCTGTTCTCCACCTGGTATTATATTTACAACTGTCCAACCAGCTTTATTTGCTTCAGCAACTCTATTATCAATAGTTGCCTTTGGATTGACTGCTAGCCAACCAATAAAACCGCCAATAAAAGTAATTTCATCAATTTTATTTCTTTTCATAATAACTTTTAATATTTTTAGTCATAATAAAATTTTAATGTATCTCAAGCTCCTTGTGTGAGTTTTTTACATTTCTTATGAAATGCAATAGTCGAGTTAGTTTGTAACAGAGTTTGTAACTGCTACATAAGAATGGAGTCTACAGAGAGGTTTGTAATAAATTTGTAACTGTTTTTAGAGGGCTAAACCCTCTAAGAATACGGGTTTGTGAGAAACACGACTACTCCCATTCAATAGTTGCTGGTGGTTTGCTTGATATGTCATAAACCACTCTACTAACTTCTTCTATCTCATTTACTATTCTGTTGGAAACATGCTCTAAAAATTCATATGGTAAATGTGCCCATCTTGCTGTCATAAAATCAACAGTCTCTACCGCTCTTAGAGCAATGACTTCAGCATATCTTCTCTCATCTCCAACAACGCCAACTGATTTAATTGGCAGATAAACTGCAAATGCTTGGCTTACTGTTTTGTAGAGATCAGCTCTAATTAATTCTTCTATAAAAATATGGTCTGCTTCTTTTAAAACACTGGTCTTTTCTTTAGTGATATCGCCAAGAATTCTTACTCCGAGACCAGGGCCAGGAAATGGATGCCTATTAAGCATTTCAGGAGCAAGGCCAAGCTCAACACCCATTCTTCTAACCTCATCTTTAAAAAGATCTCTTAACGGCTCAACAAGGTCCATTTTCATTTCCTCAGGGAGACCACCAACATTATGATGTGATTTTATTACCCTAGCTTCCTTAGATTCTGAGCCTGAAGATTCAATAACATCTGGATAAATTGTACCTTGTGCTAAAAAATGTACGTCTTTTAATTTCGTAGCCTCTGCATCAAAAACATCAATAAAAGTTCTACCTATAATTTTTCTTTTTTGTTCGGGGTCCTCAACACCCTTTAAATGCCTTAAAAATACTTCCTCACTATCAGATTTAATTACATTCAAGTTCATATTTTCTTTAAAAGTATTCATGACTTCTTCTGCTTCGCCTTTTCTAAGAAGACCGTTATCAACAAAAACACATACTAATTTATTACCAATTGCTTTATTTAAAAGAGCTGCGGTAACTGAGGAATCTACTCCACCAGAAAGACCAAGCAACACCTTGTTATTTTGAACCTGCTCTTTGATTTCTTTAATTCTTTGTCCAATCAAATCATCCATCTTCCAATCTTTGTTGGCACTGCATACTTTAAAAATAAAATTATCTAAAATAGTTTTTCCTTCCTCTGTATGGGTTACTTCAGGATGAAATTGAAGAGCATAGATTGATTTGGTTGTATGTTGCATTGCAGCAATTGGAGCAGTTGCAGTAGCTGCAACTAATTCAAAATTATTTGGTAAGTCTTGAACTTGATCACCATGACTCATCCATACATTAAGAGTTTTTCCTAAATCAGAAAATAAAACACAGTCTACAGTAACTTGAAGTTCTGAATATCCAAATTCTTTTTGGTCTGAAGATATAACTTGTCCTCCTAGTTGCTCAGCAAGAGTCTGCATTCCATAACATATACCCAAAATAGGTATATTTAGATCAAAGACTATTTGTGGAACTCTTGGGGTATAACTATTGGTAACTGAATCAGGGCCTCCAGATAAAATAATGCCTTTTGGATTAATTAATTTAATTTTTTCTTCATCGATATCCCATGGAAGGATTTCTGAATAAACATTGCTCTCTCGGACCCTTCGCGCAATTAATTGCGTATATTGAGAACCAAAATCTAGAACCAAAATGGTATCTATTTGTTTATATGAAGATGATAGATTAACAGTCATTTTAGATTATTAACTTCTTTGATAGTTAGGTGCTTCCTTTGTGATCATGACATCATGAACATGACTTTCTGTCATGCCAGCGTTTGTGATTTCAACAAATTCACTATTCTTATGAACCTCATCAATGGTTTTACAACCTATGTAACCCATGGATTGCCTGAGTCCACCAATCAATTGATTAATTACATTTATAACTAATCCTTTATAGGGAACTCTACCTTCGATACCTTCAGGTACTAATTTTTCTGCATCCGTATCTTCTTGCATGTATCTGTTTGCGTCCTGCCTCTCAGTCATAGCACCAATAGATCCCATACCTCGGTAAGTTTTAAAACTTCTTCCTTGAAAGAGCTCGACCTTACCAGGTGCTTCTTCAGTGCCTGCAAATAAACCACCAAGCATTACAGAATCAGCGCCCGCTGCAATAGCCTTAGCTATGTCACCCGAGAATCTTACCCCTCCATCAGCAATAATACCTACATCCATTTTTTCAAGAGCTTCTTTTATATCTAAAATTGCTGATATTTGAGGAACACCTATACCAGCAATAATTCTTGTTGTACAAATAGAACCTGGGCCCATTCCTACTTTAACCGCATCAGCTCCAGCTTTAACAAGCTCTAAAGCTCCCTCAGGAGTAGCAACATTTCCACCTATTACATCAATAGAAGGGAATTCCTTTTTTATAATTTTTATAGTTTCAATAACATTTTTTGAATGTCCATGAGCACTATCAATGACAAATAAGTCAACTTCAGCCTCATATAGAGCTTTTGCTCTTTCAAGGGTATCAGGACTAGTTCCTAAAGCAGCTCCAACCATCAAGCTCCCAGAATCATCTTTAGTTGCGTCTGGGTGCTCTGCAGATTTTTCTATATCTTTCATAGTTACTAATCCACCTAACGCTCCTGATTGATCAATAACTAAAACCTTTTCAATTCTATTTTCATGCATTAGTTTTTTTACTATTTCTTGCGATGTTCCCTCCTCTACAGTTATTAACTGATCATGCGAGGTCATAATTGATGATACTTGTTCATCCATATTATCTGCATATCTAAAGTCTCTACTGGTCACTATTCCTTTAAGCTTTCCATTATCTACAACAGGCATACCAGAAATGTTTAATTCTGTGGTTAGTTGAATTAATTCGCCAATAGACTTATTAGATTCAATTGTTAATGGATTTCTTACAACACCACTTTCATATTTTTTCACAGTCTTAACTTCTAAAACCTGTTCATCAATAGAGTTATTTTTATGAATAATACCAATTCCTCCAACTTCAGCTAAAGCAATAGCCATGCGTGATTCAGTCACAGTATCCATAGCAGCTGAAACCAAAGGTACTTTGATATTTATATTTTTTGTGAGTTTAGTTTGAGTCGATGCTTCACTTGGTACAAAATCGCTGTACCTTGGTAAAAGAAGAACATCGTCAAACGTTAGGGCTTTTTGTTTTACTTTTTCCATGTCGGATTATAGCAAGACTTAATTTAAAAAAAAATAATTCTTAGAATATTAGTCCTAAAATATAAATTAGCGTTAATCCAGCATTAAGAACCACTAGTGATTGCTCTTTCCAAAGCCATCCCACATAGACCCATAAAGTATTTGCAGATATAAAAGCCCAATGATGATACTCCAACTCAGGAACGAAGCTTGCTAGTGCTGCAGCAATGATAAGAATTGCGGTTGCTAACCAAGCTAGTAATTGATAAGGTTTTTCGTTTTGTTCCATATTAATTTTTACTTATATTGTTTGTCTTTGCAGCGCAAATAAAATCATTTTTATGCAAACCCTTAATTTTATGAGACCACCAAATAACTGTAACTTTGCCCCACTCCAGAATAATTTGTGGATGGTGATCTTCTTGATCAGCCATATCAGCAACTTTATTTGTAAAATCTTTTGAGTCACTGTAGCTAGAAAAATTAAATTCTTTTTTTAACTTCTTCACCCCGTCATTAATTAAGTGCCAACCCTCTATTTCCTTTATAAGCACAGAAGCTTCATCATCTGAAACTATTGGAGCATCAATTCTACAAGCCTCGCAGGAACTTGCAGCTAAATCATTCACTAATCCCACCCTTTGTTAGCTTTGATGGATCTAGAAGTTTTGTTAATTCAGACTTATTTATGCCTGTTTCTTCATGAGCAACATCAATAATTGATTTATTTTCTTTGTATGCTTTCTTTGCAATGGCAGCGGCCTTACTATAACCAATTACCCTATTTAAGGCCGTAACAAGAATCGGATTTTTTGATAAAGACTCATTGATGTTTTTTGAATTTACTTTGAATGTTTTGATAGCTTTATTTGCTAGTAGTGGCATGGCGTTACCAAGCAAGTTGATGCTTTTTAAGAGGTTATAAGCAACAACAGGCAACATCACATTTAGTTGAAAATTGCCACTTTGCCCTGCAAGAGTAACTGTTACATCATTTCCAATTACATCAGCGCAAACCATTGCCACTGCTTCTGGAATTACTGGGTTCACCTTTCCAGGCATAATACTGCTTCCGGGCTGTAAGGCCTGTAGCTCTATCTCGCCTAAACCAGTTAATGGCCCACTATTCATCCATCTAAGATCATTAGATATTTTCATTAAAATAACGCTTAAATTTTTTAAAGCTGAAGAAAGCTCAACTGCATTATCAACAGAACTTAATCCTTGATAAAAATTCTTAGCAGGCTTGGTTTTAAATTTAGCAAGCTTATTTAATTCAGAACAAAAATGTTTTGAAAAATCTTTATGTGCATTTATTCCAGTCCCAATTGCTGTTCCACCTTGAGAAAGTTCATTCATCCTGTTTGTTGCTTGAGCAATAGTTTTCTTACTTGCTTCTAATTGCGCCTTCCATCCAGATAACTCTTGAGAGAGATCTATTGGCATAGCATCCATTAAATGAGTTCTACCTGTTTTAACATTACCTTTAACTTGTTTCATTTTTAAATCAATTGAATTTATTAATTTATCAAGATTTGGTAAAAGTAATCTGTTCATGTCAATTAAAGCACTAACGCAAATAGCTGTTGGAATAACATCATTTGAGCTTTGACTCATATTTACATCGTCGTTTGCATTAATTTTTAATTTTGATTTTTTTGAAGCTAAATTGGCAATAACCTCATTCGCATTCATGTTTGTGCTTGTTCCTGATCCAGTTTGGAAAACATCTAGAGGGAACGAGTCGTCATACAATCCATTAAGCACATCTTTTGATGCTGATTTTATGGCTGCCGCTTTGTTGGCTGGCAATAGTTTTAACTTATTATTAGCAGCTGCAGCTGAGAATTTAATCATACCCAAAGCTTCAATAAATGATCTTCCAAAAGGAAAGGCAAATTTAATACCACTTATAGTGAAATTATCTAATGCTCTTTGTGTTTGAGCTCCCCATAATGCTTTCGCTGGCACCTTAACATCACCTAAGCTATCTTTTTCTATTCTATATTTCATATTTAATTATTTATTTGGTAAGCTATTTTAACATTATTGAGCTTAGGAGAATAATAAGTATGTCAAATGTTACACCTTTAAAAATAGATATTACAGATGGAAGACTTCCTATTAAAGAGAAAGGATTGGTTTTTCAAGAGTTTGCAAGTCCAGCTGAAGAAAGACGAAATCAATTAGAAAAATTAGCAGCTGGGTTCAGGTTGTTTGACTATTTTGGATTCAATGAAGGTGTAGCAGGACATATAACTTATAGAGATCCTGAATTTAAAGACCATTTTTGGGTTAATCCTCTTGGAGTTCATTTTTCTCAAATATCTGTTTCAGATCTTATTCTGGTTAATCATGACGGAAAGGTAGTTCAAGGCGATAAAGATGTAAATGTTGCTGCATTTGCAATTCATTCAAGACTGCATAAAGCAAGACCTGATGTTAATGCTGCTGCTCACTCACACTCAATATATGGAAGAACTTTTTCAACTCTAGGCAAATTACTTGACCCAATTTCTCAAGATGCGTGCGCGTTTTATGAAAATCAAGCAATCTACAAAGATTTTTCTGGTGTTGTTGAAGAGGTAGATGAGGGAGATGAAATAGCAAAAGCCTTAGGCAACAAAAAGGTTGCTATATTACAAAACCATGGCATTTTGACTACAGGTCCATCTGTTGATATTGCACTATGGTTTTATATGTCCATGGAAAGATGTTGTCAGGCGCAGTTAATGGCTGAATCAGCAGGCAAACCAATTTCAGTTCCTCATGAAACAGCAATCAAAACTAGAGAGTTTATTGCAAATGATATAGCTGCTTGGGCAAGTTATCAGCCTGCATTTGATAAGATTGTTAAAATGCAGCCTGATTTATTAGACTAGATTACGGAGCAATTACAGCTTTAGTTTCTAAACATTCTTCAAGACCATGAATACCATGCTCTCTGCCATTACCTGAGGATTTATATCCACCAAAAGGTGCTCCTGTTCCTCTTGCGCCACCGTTTATAATAACTTGACCAGCTCTAATTTTTCGCGCTACTGCTTTTGCATGCTCTGCTTCGCCTTGAACATATCCTGCAAGACCATACTCAGTATCATTTGCTATTTCAATTGCCTCATCTTCACTATCATATTTAATGATTGATAAAACCGGGCCAAATATTTCTTCCTTAGCGATAGTCATGTCATTTGTTACATTTGCAAAAACTGTAGGTTTTATGTAATAACCTTTTTCATAACCTTCAGGTTTTTCAACACCACCAGCAACCAAAGTAGCACCCTCTTCAATGCCGATTTCAATCATTCTTAAAATCTTTTCATATTGTGCTTTATTAGCATTGGGTCCGATTCTAA
>Ga0255758_10002056_pt1 | contig 19340 bp, 16 predicted proteins | sample 011ome_24_FD_179958 | JGI IMG/M metagenome (GOLD analysis project Ga0255758, IMG submission 179958) | Coastal salt marsh microbial communities from the Groves Creek Marsh, Skidaway Island, Georgia - 011513CT metaG (version 2) | ecosystem: Environmental > Aquatic > Marine > Intertidal zone >...
GAAGAAGAAAAACTTTTGTCATGAGAGTAAAAAAAAACAAAAGAGTTGTTTAGGGTTTAGGTTTTAGAATTTGGGCAAAATTTGCCTCCGAGAAAGAAGAACACAAAACTCTCTCTTGAGACGAGACAGACAGAGAGACAGACAGAGAGAGAGAGAAGGACGGGTGAACGACGATGGAGAAGAAGAAGCGGAAAAGGAGAGAAGAAGAAGAGCTTAATAATACCACCGATGATACCATTACTACTACTACTACGAATACGAATAATCGTTGTTGTCTCGAGTGGCGCTCTTCTCGTCTGGAGAAAGAAGAATCATCATCTCAACGTGAATGCGAGAAGAACCGGGAAACCGTCGAACGGTATTCGCGTCAGATGCGATTGCCGTTCTTCCAACACGACGAACGCTCGAAAGGAGGGCAATCTCGTCTCTTCAAAGCGCACGTGTTCATTGCAGGCGCTGGAGGGTTAGGGTGCCCATCTGTTTTGTATTTAGCCGGCGCTGGGGTCGGGAAAATAACCGTCTGCGACGCAGATGCAGTGGAAAAGAGCAACTTGCACAGACAGATATGCCACAGAAACGAAGACTGTTGTTCTGAGAATAAAACGAAAACGAACAAAGCGGTATCGGCGATTCGAGCCGCGAAAAGTTTGAACCCGACGTGTTCATATCGAGCGGTCGAAGAAAGTGTGAACGAACAGAACGCGATGGAGTTGTTGAGAGATGCGGACGTTGTTTTGGATTGTACGGATAATCAGAGAGCGAGGTACGTGTTGTCGGACGCGTGCGCAAAGTTGAGGACGCCGCTGGTGAGCGGAGCGAGCGTTGGGGTGGAAGGGCAGTTGGTGGTGTATAACGAGAGCGGGGAAGAAGAAGCAGGTGACGGGAGCGGCGATATGGAGAGAGGACCGTGTTTGAGGTGCGCGTATCCTTCGCCACCTCCGGCGGACGAGTGCGGGTCGTGCGCCGAGCAAGGCGTGTTGAACGTGGCGCCGGGGATTGTCGGGACGTTTCAAGCGTTGGAGTGCATTCGAATATTGTTGTCCGGTCGGTGCCGATATCGCGGGAAAGAAGGAGAAAAGAAAGAGAAAGCAGCGTCGAAGTCGTCGTTGGCGTCGTCTTCGACGTTCCCTCACCGGCCGCTCGGGTTGATGACGCTTTTTGACTTTGTGCAAAATCCTTCGCGACCGACGACGTGCGTGAAAATCAAGAGGAGAAAAGATTGTTTGGTGTGCGCCACGAGCGAAACGAGAGATGCGTTTGCGATTGAATCTTACGATTACGACGCGTTCTTGAATAGCGGCATTGCTGCTCAGCGGTGTAAAAATAACGGAACAGATAACAAAATAGAAGAAAGCATTGGCGAGGACGGGACGCAAAGGAGAATAACGTGCGAAGAACTCGCGCAGTTGCTCGTCGAAAATAGCGACAAAAAGAAGAACAATAGCAATACCAGCGTCGCTTCGCACGAAGAAAAACACCACGAGAAGACGAAAAGCGTTGTGCTCTTTGACGTGCGAAACGAGATCGAGTTCTCGATAGCGGCTTTGAAAGATGCCATCAACTACCCGTTCGTAGACGAAGAGAACGAAAAGAAGAACGCGATGGAGACGATGACAACAACGAACGTTGTTGTCGCCACTGCTGTCGACGAGGACGGAGGCGAAGAAGACGAGAAAGCAGTAACTGAAGTAGAAGTAGACGTGATCGCGTTCATCTGTCGGAGAGGCAACGACAGTCAACTGGCGAGGGAAAGATTTAAACAAAAACTCTTAGACCGCGACGAGAGTGCCGAGAACAAAAGACGAACGCTGACGATAGAAGATGGAAGCGACACCACTCAAACGAAAAAGAAGTTTTGCTTTGATGCGGAGAAATGCCAAATCGTCGACGTGATTGGTGGATTGCGACAGTGGAAACGCGCGATAGACTCGACGTTCCCAAACTTAGATTGATTAATAAGTTGTTTAGTCATTTATTATGTTGTGATGTGGTAATTTTTGTTGTTTGTGATATTACATAGTACACCAGGATAGCTCGTAAGGTAAGAAGATTTCATCTTCCCAAAACTGCTCTGTCCTTGTCGCTGTTACTTATTATTATTCCCCCTCTCTCTCTCTCTTTCTCTCTCTCTTTTCTATTTGATGTGGCGCGCGCGAGCGCCAAGCGCAAAAAGCGTGCAATTAAAACGAGCCGCACAAAAAAGATTTCCTTTTCTCTTTCTACTCCTCAGAGTGAGTTTACTACTTTTTCCCTTCGGCTTCCTTCTTCTTCTTCTTCTCCTCTTCTTCGATTTCGTCTTCCTTTCTTAATTCGAACATGAGCTCCAAAGCGTGCATGTTGACCAAAGTCTGCGCTACCGCCGCTCTGTCGCTTCCGTCCGATCGCAAAGCTTGCATCGGTCCATGCAAAAGCTTGTTCACGATACCTCGCGATAACTCTTCGAAAACTTTCTTATCTTTATTGGACAATTCGCCTTTGATTTTACTCAAAGCCTTCTCCAACTCTTGCGATCGAATGCGTTCGGCTTTCGATCTCAATCGTTTGATCGTCGGCACAGTTTCTAAGGAATCTCTCCAAGCTTCAAACGCGTTCAATTCTTCCTCCAACAGCTGTCTCGCGTCTTCCGCGGCTTGGTTCCTCTTCGCTTTATTGGCCTCGGCGAGCTCCTTGAGATCGTCCACGTTGTAGCAAATCGTCTCCGCGTGCTCCGAGCAACTCGCGCAGACGTTTCTCGGCACGGCGATGTCGACCAATCGTCTCTTCCCGTCAACCTTAGCAGTTGCCATCGGCATGGCGTCCAAGTGCTCCTTCGTGATGATCGGTTCCATGGAACTACTCGCGGTAAAAATAATATCGTGCTCAGCTGCCAACGGGATGAAATCATCCATCAAGTGAATTTTCATGTTGACGTTGGGAAACTCCTCAGCCAACGCCTCCGCTCTCGGTTTTGTTCGGTTCAAAATCGTCATTTCTGTGCACCTCTTCGACTCCAAGTGCTTCACCAACAACTTACTCATCGTCCCAGCGCCAACAATCATCACTCTGGTACCTTCGTAAGACTCACCCGGTAATTTCATTTGCAACAACTCCGCCGCCGCCGAGGAGACGGAAACCGCCCCGGATGCAATCGTCGTCTCGTTTCTCACGCGTTTACCAGCCACAATCGCAGCTTTGAACAATCCAGTCAAATGTCTCCCAAACCCTTTAACGTTCTCACCCATTTGAAACACCGATTTCACTTGCGCTAAAATTTGACCCTCGCCCAAAACGACCGAATCCAAACCGCCCGAAACCGCCAACAAGTGCGTACACGCGTCTCGATCCTTCAACAAGAAAAAGTGCTCTCTTAACTCCGTCAATTCTACCCCGGACCATTTACTCATCCAGTTTTCCAACTCTGCCACCGCTCGATCGTACGATAACCCGACAATAGTCACCTCCATACGATTACACGTGGACAAAATAGCCGCCTCTTCCACGTGCGGGTTCTCGTCCACCAAAGACGTCACCGCCTCTTCGAATCGATCCGCCGGTACCGCCATCTTCTCTCGAATCTCAACCGGACACGTGTGAATAGAGAGACCTAAGGTGATGATGGATGATTTGCGCTCGGATTGATAGACTGTTGTTTATATTTTCCGTAACATAAAAAAGGAGGAGAGAAGACGAAGTCAGTTTTTTTGTCTCACTTTATAAAAATCATTGAAAAAAAGCAGAAAAGAAGATAAAGATCGACAACGAAGGAAGGAAAAGAGAAGATTTTAAAATCTTCTTTCTTTCGTTTTCCTCCTGTTTTCCCCCTGTTTTCTCCTCCCTTTTTGCGCATCAGTAGGGACTCTTTCGTAGGAAAACGCTCTCTCGGTCTCGGCCCCTTAACGCGACGCACATCTCTCTATCCCCGGGAAAGAAGAGAGACTACTACTTGATGATGTTGATATAAAAAACGAAACAAAGACGCACCGTTAGCACCTCCCGCGGCTCTTAAGTTCGCCAACGCGGCGTCGCTGTTCACCGCGGCTTCCGAAACCGGGCGGTTCAGCGTCGACGGTCGAGGCGCTCGTTTGATGGATTCGCCTCCTTTTTCGCCATCATCGTCTGAGGAGGAAGAGGGAGATTCCTTTACGTCGGAAATCTTCTCCGTGACATCGGACGGCTCCTTGATCGCTCGATTCTTACGCACAGATCTGCTGGAAATTCTATGTCGAGTAAACGTCGGCGCTTTCTGGGCGGATTTTTTCGTCGCGGAATGCATCGCGCGCGCGTTGTTCGAGGCTAATAATGCTAATGACGCCGACGATGACGCAGGAGGAGAAGTTGCTATCATCTCTCTAAAATTGTCCGTGTTTTTCGTATATACAAAAGTACTCTCTCTCTCGCTCTCGGAGAACGCGCAAAGGACGAATTATATGAATTCAAACTCGAACAAAGCGGTGGTATGCAAATGCGCACAATCTCGCTTTTTTACACGTTCGCGAAGTGACGCACGGCTCGACAACTCGGAGGAATGGAGAAGTCGTTCGCGTCTTTTTCTTGGTGGTGTTTCACCCACGAAAAAAGCGAAGAGATTTATTCTTTTTAATAAGATCTTCTTGGATTGGCAAAGAGTAGTTACAAAAAGCAAAAAACATGCGAGAAAAAGGAAGAAACGTGAGCGAATATTCTTCTAAGCAAACGCGCTTTACGCGATGTTCTCTCTCTCTTTCTCTCTCTACGTGTATTTTATTTTTATAACAAAGAAGCGCGAGCTAGTAAAAACGATGATGATTTAATAATAGCGTTGTTGTTGTTGTTGTTGTTGTTGTTGTCGTTATCAGAAGAAATCCGTCGGCGCGAGATCGCTGGGCGTTAAACTCGCTCCGGGGAGCAAAATCAAGAAAGCGACGGCGATGCACGCGAAAGCTAACGTTGCTCTGGACTCGTCGACCTCTGTGACGTCATCTTTTGGAGCGTAATCCGGGGTGCGTTGGCAAATGAGGATGAAAATAAGCCACGGGAGGCTCAAGGTGGAACCCAAGATGCCGAAAGTGAGACCCACGTAGGTACCGAGGGAAGTGGCGGAGAGCACGCGGCGTCCAAAAGCCGCTTGGGAGACGCGACCACCGTCGAGTTGACCGACCGGGAGGAGGTTGAGAGCAGTCGTGGTTAACCCGCACCTGTGGTTAAGAAGAGAAGAGAGGTGAGTATTTTTTGAATCTCGCTGATTAAAAATAGCTCCGGCTATTTCAGAGAAGAAACAGAAAAGAAGAAGAAGAAGAAAACTTTTGAAAAATTGGGAAGAAAATTCTCAGAGTCATGGAAGTTTTTGCTTCTGCAGCCGACAAAACGCGTAAAGCGCAAAGCCGCTTAGTGGGAAGTCGGTAAAAACGTTTGTCTTCATAGAATTTTTCTTTCGCTGTTCATCTTTTTCTTCTTTCTTCGCGCCAAAACGCGGGCGGCGAAAACGACGCGCGCGACCAACAAAATTTTCAAACAAAAAAACAAACACTTACCATCCGGCTATGAAATACGGGTGCACGACAATCGCGCTCGTGGCCGCCGCAGCTCCAGTAGCTGTTGCATCGCCGTCACCCATCGTCAATAAAAGTTCGCTCACGCCACCTAATAACAAGGAACTCCCGAACAAGTTCCCGGGTATGGGCACGCACGCCGGGTCGTGGCCAATGGATAAAACTAAACCGTACGAAAATAACGCCAAAGCGGTGACACCACCACAAAGAGGCCCCGCGATGGCCACGTCGAAGAAATCTGATCGGTTCTCTGGTATGGATTTTATTTGCGTGATTGTACCAAACGTCCCTAATTGTCCGTTGGGAATCAAATACGGGATGGACAATTTCACGTTTCGCATGGCGCCGACAACTCGGTGTCCAACTTCGTGCGCCAGGGAGGACAAAAGAACACCCGCGGTGACTGGTAAAGCAGCCTCGACGTACGCGACGGTATCAAAGTTTTCTAATCCTGGCGGAGGCGCGCTCGGATCGATGCTCGGGTCTATACCAGCCGCGCCGCCACCTTCCGCTAACCATCGCATGGTCTCCTCAGGCAGTCGCGAGACTTCCGCGACTAAACCCAATTGGACGGCAGATCCGACGGTAAAACCAATCAAAGCTAACGCGATGAGGTACTGCCAAAACCCAGTCTCTTCAGACGGACCAGCTCTGTCCGCGGGAACGACTAAGAACGAAACCCTCGGTCCTCTGGTGTTTGAGACTGATTCACCCGGTCCGGGCGAGTTCGGCGACAACGCGTCCGGTTCTTCGAGCATGAAAATTTCGTACTTGTTGTCAAACATGTCGTAAAGTTTCGCGCGAACTTCGTCCCAAACTTCCTGACGATCCTTTCGCAAATTGCCTCTGAACAACGCACCAGTACCACCTTGACCCATGGAGGAGTTTCTTCTTCTACCGCCTGAAGAGGTTGCCGCTGCGGCGTTGTCTCCCGGACCCGCTTCCATGTCGTCCAAGTCGCCGCCGATCGTCTCCACCGACGTCACGAAAAACGTTTGCATACCAAAAATTTCGTTCTTGATCACGTCCACGTCTTCTTTCGATACCGGTGGAATCCCAGGTTCTTCTAAAATATCCAACAACGCATCGAATTGCTTCTGAAGTTCTCTTTCCTCCCTTTGTAACTCGGCCTCGTCGTCTTCGTCCGACGACGCCATCTTCCCTTCCTCTTTCATTTTCTTCCTCTGCGCGATCTTACCGAGATCGGCTAAAACTTTCTCCAACTTTTCGTCTCTGCTGCTGACGACGTTGTTATTGCTACTATCGATGCTCTTACTACCGCCCTCCTCTTTTCCTTTCTCTTCGCTCTTTACCTCGTCGTCGTCGTCCGACGGTGGTTTCAACAAATCGACCAACCCGTCTCCACCGGACGACTCCTTGCTCAAATCCACCCGAAACTTCTTCCTGTTCTCCTCTCTAATTCTCCTCGTCCGCTCGTCTAAGCTCATATCGTCGTCTGAGCTGCTCTCGTCCATCGATTTCTGTTTCATCTCTCTCGTTTCTTTCAACTTTAAATATTTCGCCTCCTCTTCCTTCTCTTTGCGTTCCTCCTCCAATTTTTTTTCGTCCGGTCCCAACAAGAGCTCCAAATCCGCCAACGTCGTCGAGACGTCCAAATTCATCATCGGTACTTTGATCGGTTTTAAAGATTCTATTTCTTTTTCTTCTTCTTCTTCTTTACTGTTCTTCTTCGAAAACTCTGTATCATCGGCGCTTTCTTTCGTTGATGTCGATGTCGTCTTTTCCGCGTTCTCGTCGTCGTTTTCTCCTTTTTCGTCTTCTTCGGTTTCATTTTCACCACCACCGCCGAAGAGGTTCCCGAGCCACCCTTTTCGCGCGACGATCCTCCTCGTCCTTCTCCTCCCAAAACTCGTTTTTGTCGCGTTCGAAAACGATGATCTTTGTCTCTTCTCTTCTTCTTTCGCGGTAAAAGTCATCGAGGATGATGAAGAACGACACGAAACCGCGACGAGAATTCCATTCGATTTTGATGACGGCGACGGAGTGCACGTTCTCCTCATCCAGTTAAAACTCTTTCTTCTCCCGTGAAAACCTCTGCCATCTTCTCGGTAACGAAAAGAGGAGCTTTTCGTTAACGACGACGAAACGACCACCATCACTGCTGGTGTTTGAATCATAGCGCTGCTGCTCATCTTTTTTGTTGAATCTCTTTGGTAAATCTCTTCTTTTCGGTGTTTCGTATGTACGCGTCGTGTGTGTGTGTGTTCTGATTATATGCAAATGTGTTATAAAATAGTTTTTGAAGCATTTTCCGCCAAAGCACGCGAGCACAAAAGAAAGAAAGAAAAAGAACAACAGACAAACGTGACAAAGAGAAGACAAAAAGAAGAGAAAAAAGAAGAGAAAAAAGAAGAAAAAAAAACGAGGAAAAACGAGAGAAAATTAGTTCACAAAATCTCTCTTCTCTTCAATCTTCTCTCTTCTCGTTACATATACGTCTCTCTTTCAAAAGACGATGCTGTTTTCTTCGACCTCGTTGGCGAGATCGAGCGGGGCGACGACGACGACACTTTTTACTCCTCCTCCTCCTTTAGTATCGTCGTCATCGCTTTCGAGGAGGCGCGTAAAAGGTATTCGCGGAAAGAAGAGCGAGAAGACGAAGAAGGATGCCTTATCGTTCTCGTTACTTTTAACGAGGAGTAGTGGTTGTAGTGGTGGAGATACGAGTGGTAAAAAAAGAAGAAAAAGTGCGACAAAAACGACGGCTTTTAGGAGGTTTCCATCGTCATCATCGTCTTCTCCAAGAGGAGGAGAGAAATGGCGAGCAAAACGACCATCTTCTTTCTCGGACGAGGACGACTTTGAGGACGAGCTTTTATACCCGGATCGGAGATTTAAATCGCAAGACGAGCGACAAGCCGCCATCGATAGGCTGTCGCCTCCGAAAGAATCATCGAAGGACGAAGACCAACACGGGGAAGAGAAAAAAGGAGAGCTCAAGTTTGTGAAGAAGGTGGAAAGTTTAAGGCGAGGGACGACGTCGTCGTCTTCCTCTCCCGGGAACGGGAACGACGACGGCGGCGGTAAAAATGAATTCGGAAAACTGTCCTCGTCGTTACCTCCGGAACGACCACCGAGAAGAAGGACGACGACGAGAAATAATGTGGGATTGAGCGAACGCGAGAAGAACCGCGCGGTAAGAAGAGAAGATCCGGATTTGGGTCCGAGCGCGCGAGAGCGATCGCAAATGAAAAAAATGGAAAGACGACAAAAAGAAGCGGACGAGAGGATGGAGCGCATTTTGTCCATCATAGATGATTCGAAGTTTGGGATGGCGTTTAGTATGGTGAATGAGAGCGACAGCACAGGCGGCGCGGAGCCGGCGTTTTTCGCCTTGTCGCAGAAGAAACAGTTGGAGTATTTGGTCGAGTTGCAAAAAGAGTTGGACGACGCGAATATTGGTTTGATTGAACAACTGTTTGGCTTGTGGAAGTGGACGAACGACACGTCAGACGAGATTATTGAGAACTCGTCGTCGTCGTACGAAGCAGAAGACGACGACGAGAGCGGTGGTTGGGGGAAAAAGAATTACCAAGGCGGCAAACCGGAAGGATTCTTAGGCGAACTGTCCGAAGAGTTGAGAAACTTTTTGTCGATCGACATCACCGAAGTCTCGCCGAATCAGTCGAAAGTGGAAGTATACGCATCTCCCGAAGCGATACTCGCAATTGTAGTCATGCTAGTCGTGAGTTGGAATTTTGGAGGATGGTTCGTGTCTTTGTTCGTGAACTCAGACGGTATCCCGCCGATTTAATGAATATACAAACAATTTTTAGCGCTCGCAAAAAATGTAATACTACTACAAAAAGAGAGATACAAAAAACATGCTTTAAAACTTCTTTTGTACTCCTGTGGTACCCAGCGCGCGCTGCTTTGTCTGTGTTTCGCGTTTACATCTGTTGTATCTCTTTTCCTTTTAACACATGTGTTCTCGTTCTCGTGATCGTGTGTATTATTCTTTTTTCACGGAATGAAAAAAAGACGTTTTTGTCAACCAAGGAAAAAAGCGGGGAAAGTTCGTGTGCATTCTCCAAAGTGATGTCGACAAGTTGCGCACGCACACGCGCGCGCTCGACGACGAAGAAGTTAAAGAAGACAAAGTTAGAAGACGTTCTGCACCACCACTAAAACTGCCGTTCTTACTCGTTTTTTGCGTCGAACGACGAGAGCGATAAAAGGAAGAACGTTAACGACAACAACCGAGGGAGAGCGGCGTTCTCTCTAACGAGAATTCTCTAAGAGAGAGAGAGAAAAGAGGGAGAGAAAGATGAGCGAAAATGCCCCTCGACCGGGACGGCGGCAAATAGGGGGACGAGGACGATCGACGAGCGCTTTTGGTGACTTTGAGAGCGCGGGGAGTAGTGCCGATGGTGAAGAAGAAGAAGGCTTTGAAGAGGAAGACTGGGAGGAGGACGAAGAGTGCGACCACCGCCGAGAAGACGAGAAGAGCGAGAACGAGATCGACGACCAGAGCGGCTTCTCCCAACCTTCGCCTACGTCGCAAAGAGTGACGTTTTCGTTCGGCGCGAACGACGCGAGATTTTCTCGCAACGACTGGCGAAGACACGGGATGGTGCACTTACTCGCGTGCGCTTTTATGAACATTTTCTGTTTAGGCGTGTATGGGGTGTTGCAAGAACGAGTGATGACGATTCCGTACGAGAGCAGTAAGAACGACGATGAATCGGGGACGTATTATCCGGACGCTATATTTACGAGTTCGATTTTTTTGGTGCTGAGTAATCGGATTTGCGCGCTGTTCGTCGGCGGGGTGGCGCTTTTTTACACTTCCTCGACGAAAGCGAGTGGTCATCATCATCATCATCATCATCGTCATCGTTTCAAGAGAGAGAAGTATTGGTGGTGGCCAGATTCGAGTTTGGAGAACTACGCGTGCGTGGCGTTTTCAAACTTAATGAGCACGTTGTGCCAATACGAAGTTTTGAAGTATTTGAGTTACGCGATTAGTACTTTAGCGAAAGCGGCGAAGATTTTACCGACTATGTTTTGGGGGTTCATTTTACACGGAAGACGGTTTCGAACGAACCAGTATTTATCTGCCATGGTAGTCACCGTCGGGTGTTTCGTGTTTGTCTTCAACTCGTCGTTAGCGGCGAAGTATGCGAGCGAAGGCATGACGACGGAGGAGGAGGAAGAGGACGAGATTGGTGCTACTACAATCGACCGGGACGAGAAAGGGTACGTTAATGTGTACTCGAATAACAACAGACTCTACGACAGGAACGATGTTAACGACGAGGATCAAGGAGTGATTTCGGAAGATCCCATCGTTTCCGCCATTTTCAAAGAAGAGAACGACATAAACGCGGCGTTTTGGAAGAAACGCGCGTTAGTCAGGCGCTCCTCTTTCCAACGCGCGATTGGTACTTTTCGTTCCTTAGCTCGAGACTCCATTTTCATCGGCGTGTGCATAACGCTCGTTTACCTCGCCGCAGATGGGTTTACCAGTTCATTTCAGCAAAGAATGTTTCGCGTGCAAAAGACATCCCTGTTCGATCAAATGTTTTGGACGTGCGTTTTTGGGACGTTTTTCAGCGCCTCGTGGGTCGTCCTTTCCGGGCAGTTGGAATACGCGGTTTTATTCTTACATCGGTACCCGAAAATAATACCGGACATAATTTATTTATCCATGGCGTCAGCATTAGCGCAGGTGTCAATCACGTACACTATTCGCGCGTTTGGTGCGGTCACGTTGGCGTCTGTAATGACCGTTCGACAAGTCGTTTCGATTTCATTGAACGCGTTCCTGTTTCACGAACCGTTGGTCGCTTTACAATGGGTAGGTTTGAGTTTAATTTTACTCCCGGTCTTTTTCGGAGGCGCCGGGTATAAGAAAGAGTTGGAAACAAGAAACACGTCGGCCGGGATGAAACGAAGAACTGGTGGTGGAGAAGGAGAGGAAGAAGGCGCTTTGGCGGGATCGAGGACGACAAATATGACGAGCGTGCTCATCGACCACGGCAACCATCACCACACGCGCCGGCTCAGAGGTGGCAAAGTTACTCACAAGAACGAGGACGTCGTGTAATAACAGAGGATTTCTTTTTCGATTCGTATATATAAATGAAGAACGCGTTCGATTAGTTTAGCTTAAGTAGATGAGATGTTTTGAGCATATAATAATGAGTAGTAGTAGTAATACGTAGTAGTTAATGATAGTATCTCCTTCTCGAAACGCGAAGAGGCGGCGAAGGCGAAGAGGCGAAGACGACGATAAAAACACCAACGCCGGTTCATCTCGTCTTCTTATTTTCATTGCTGACGCGAGCGTTTTTATCCTTCGTAAACAACCCGGGTTCAAACATGTGACACACAATCCCGACGCCGATTAAAGTCGTCATGAAGAACAATTTAAACTCCAACATATCCGTCGACGTGAACCCAAACTTCCCTTTGACGTTTTTCAAATCAAACGTGCTGTTTGGTAATTTATTCACGTGCATGCTCTTCAACCCCGCAGACATGGTCACGAACGCAACGCATGCGATTCTAAATCTTTCTTTGCTCGACGACAAGCGAGTCGAGAGTAATATGAACCCTAACCCAAGTCTGACGCAACACAACAGTTGCATCAAGTGGACCTGTATGGAGTTCTCGTGTCGTATTCCGTAGAACTTATTCAACGCTTTCCGGGGGGAAATCAAAGCGCCTTCGAAGTTGATGAGAATCAAGGCGATGCCGATTAACGTGAGGACGTTCTTGAGGACGCCACCGGGACCTCCTGAAATAGTAATCGTTGCCATTGTTTAAAGTTTGTCGTTGTTGTTGTTGTTGTTGCGTGTTCTTGTTCTTGCTGTTCTGAATTAAATGATGAAGTGTCGGCGCATTTGTAACGAACGAACGGGTTTGTGTTTAGGGTAATCTCTAGGGTAACGTTACAGCTGCTTAGGGGAGTTCGTAAGCGAAGACGTAATACGACGAGAGCCGAACAACACGAATAAAATATACGTCTTCTAAAGCTCACAACACACGAAATCTTTATTACACACAGTCTCATTTTTCACGGGTTGCGCATCTCTCATATTATCGGGCTTTTTACTTCTTACGAAAGAAGTAGTTAATTACATCGCACCGCGGAGAAACAGAACGAGAGAGAGAGAACGAAAGAAAGAGAGAGAGCGAAGATTTGATGTTTCACCACCAATTCTTCTTCTTCTTCTTCTCCTTGACTTCTTCTCGAACGATCCGTTTCGTGTCGTGCGCGCGTTTCTGCGATAGCCGTTCACGTCGGAAAATCGAGCCGGCGCGCTCTTCGGTTGGTTTCCGTCGAGCGCGTTTTAGCGGCTTTGGCTTTTCTTTCCTCTTTGTTGATGATGCGCGTTTGCCGAGACGACGATGCGAATACTCTCTTCACTCGTCGTTTTTACCCGACAAAACCTACCACGTGCGCGTCGTCTCGAAACCGTTTGTCTATGTCGTGAAACCCAAACTTTCCCAAGATATCGCTGATTTCCTCCACCGAGAGCTGTTCCACGTTTCGTTTCAAATCGTTCACTTTCGCGCCGTCTTCGTCCAAAAACTCGAGATATATCGGGCTTCCGTTTTGCCATTCCACGGAAACTTTCTCGCCGAATCGAACGCGCTTCTCCACGTCCTGTTTCAGAAGCTTTTTCAACTCCGGATGTGCGTTTAAGCGTCACCCTGGGCAGGAGATGAATTTCGCAGAATGCACGCGAGAGAGTTCGTCTTCCGAGGGATGGAATCGATGAGACGAGGCCGAGGACGAGGAAAACGCCAAACACATCGTCGGCGTTGTTGAAAAGAGGAGCAACGACGACGACAAAAGAAGAAGAAAATGGAAATTATTATGGAAAAAAAACAGACGACGACGACGACGATTTTGCCCCCGAGGAGATAAAGGCGTCGTCGTTTTCGCCATCTCGCGTTTTGCGCGTCGTCGTCTGTTCGTTGTGATGTGGTTCTTCGTTCGTTGGAAAATTTATTTTATTTTGTGCGTTTTTGCATCTCTGAGAGAGAGAGAGAGAAAAATGGTCAACGAGCATTCAAAAAAAGAGGATGAAAAGAACAGCTTTTTTCGCTGCGTGCCAAAAATTCAAGAGAGAAATTATTCTCTTCTGTCCTTTTTTTGACATCAATTCGGCTCTATTTTCTGTCCCTTTGATATATGAATTGGATAGAACGCATCGTGTTGTTTTGCTTCTCTTCTTAGCATGTGAAGTTCGAGAGCATCTGATGAAACAATTTTTTTACACACTTGCACAACCAAAAAAAAAACACAACACACTCGTTTTTGTGTCTTTAAATTTTTTTCTTTTTTTTCAAAAATCTCGCACGAAACAAAAACTCTACACTTTTTTCTCTCATCTTTCATCTCTTTCGACGAAAGAGGATGATGATGAAGACGAGGAGGACGAGGACGAGGAGACAGAAAAGCGTCGGAGAAGAAGAAGAAGAAGAAGAAGAAGAGACGACGATGCGTGTCGCGTTTCTTCTCCAAGAGCGCTTTAAAGCGTACCGCGAGATGCTTTCAAAATCATCATCATCAAAATCATCATCAGTCGAAGATGGTGAAGGTGTGTGTGGTGCCATCGACGCCTTCGTCGATGAGGATGACGACGACGATGAAAATGCAAAAGTCTTCTTCTTCGACGACTCGTTCCGAGAGGAGTTTCGAGAGTGTTGTTTTAGCGCGACGACTTTGACGAAGAATCAGACGAGGACGAGGAGGAGGAAAGAAGAAGAAGAAGAAGAAGAAGAAGAAGAAGAAGAAGAAGAAGAAGGAGCAACAACAACAACAACAACTTTATTAAAGTCTATATTCGAGATGCGCAGAGCGTTCAAAGACATCTGCGTGGAACAGTTTTTGCGAGAGGCGAAAGCGTACGTTCTGCGATCGCCTCTGAGAGAACTCACAGAGACGCTGAGGAAGATCGAAAAGGAGGAAGGCGAGGCGGAGAGTTTGAGCGCGGTGATTGCGAACGCGCTGGACAGAGAAGAAGAAGAAGAAGAAGACGATGATGAAGAAGATGATGAAGAAGAAGCTTCTTCTCCGGGTTTTAGGTGCTTGCGAGCGTTTAGCGCGTTTGCGAGAAAAGTGGAGAGGTTGAAGGCGATCGCGTCGGAGGTTGCCGAGATGGTACTCGTCGGCGAAGAAGAAGAAGAAAAAGACGACGACGACAAAGACGACAAAAACGCGGATGGCAAAGAAAACGAGAAGATAATTAGCGCGGCGAAGGGATCTCGTTCGTCTGTTAAAAGTGGTAATCTTCTTCCTCTCGACGCGCAAAGTCAGAAGAAAAAATTTGAAAAGAAGTTTGACGATTTAATCGCCGAGTTGATCGTCTCGTGCGGTCCGAGGAACGCGACGAGGGTGTTGAGCGCGTATTACGCGAAAGTCATCGTAAAATTTCGGAACAAATGCGCGTTTCCTTTGGACGAGGAGGAGTTTTACGCTTCGTTGGAGGAAGAAAAAAAGAGTGGTCGGAGTCGTCGTCCGGCAACTTTGAATACTACTACGAGTACGAAAACAGACGAAAACAACGAAGAAGAGTCTATGCAACTGAGCGACGACGACGACAACGGCGGCGACGACGACGACGACGAAGAGAACGAGGTTCAGCAGTACAGAAAGTTCGTGAAAAACGTGCGCAAACACCTTCGCAATTGCGCTTCGCCGACGAAAATGTTGGGAAAACTCGAGTGCGCTCAAATCGAACGCGTTCACAAAGACGCCATTCTGAAGCACTTTAAAAGATACTCGTACGAAGCGTTTGAGATTGCGAGCGATTTTGCGATCAAACATTTCGCGTTGAAATTTGCCGCCTCGAACTTCAAAGCCTCCGCGCTGAAGTGCGTCGCGTTGTATTCTCGAGTCGTTCCGTTACAAATCGCCAAGACTGTTTTTGGATTTGAATCCATTCAGTTTGGAAACGAGGCGCCGAGTCAGTTCCACCGAAAATTCATCTCCTCGAGCAAAGAACACTTAGGCGCTTTACGAATCGAGGAATTGTTTGACATCGTCGTCGATCATCCAGACTCGCTCGGCGCGGTGAAAGATTTGCGAATGTGTTTGAGTGACGACAGGCAGTTTGGTCTGCGAGAATCGTTAGTTTCCAGCTTTAACGAACAACTGCGGAGACGCTTGTTACATCCGGGAGCGAGAACCGCGGATGTAATTTCGCAATACATAGGGACGATTAAAACGATGCGAGATTTAGATCCATCGGGAATAGTTTTAGATTTAGTTTCTGGACCGATACGGAAGTATTTGAGGAAAAGAAAGGATACCATTCGGTGCGTCGTGACGATGCTGACGGACGACGGAAGCGGAGATCGCAACGATAACAACGATGGCGATGGCGATGGTGGAGGCGGAGACGCATCGACAGCGAACGCATTGTTCGCAGAGCTAGGTGCCATGGCGAGAGAAGAATTGAAGAATACAAACGACAACGCCGACGACGCCAACCCCCACCATCACGATCGAAGGAGACGCAAAGCCAGCGGAGGCGACATCGTCGACGAGGACGGCGACGAGAGCGAATCCTCCGAACTCGACGAGGACGACGGCGCGAGCTTTAACCAGTTTAACGAACAAGAATTTAACGCGTTTAAAGCGAACGAGAATAGAAAAAAATACCAAGAGTACCAGATGCAGATGAGGAATACTTTCCAGGGTGTGGAAGATTACGATATGGACGATGCGGATGAAGGCGCGAACAACAAAGACGGCAACGGTAGCGACGAAAGCGAAAGCGAAAGCGAAGGTAGCGAAGACCGCGGCCTCGACGAATTTGCACATTTTTACCCCGCTCCGAAAAAGTCCACGTCTCTCTTAAAATCACAAAATTCTGGAATGGACGCCATAATGGATTACGAGAGCAAACAGCTCTCTCGAACGCTGACGAGTTTTGGCGTCGATCAGCTCCAAAATCTGGTCTTGGATCGCACGGAATCTGGCATGACGTGGGGTAAGAATTTCGGAACGCCCGTACCGGTGGACATCCTTTCTCGCGAACAATCGAGAAAGATGCAACAGCAGCAGCAGCAGCAGCAGCAAGAACAACAACATCAAGAGCAAAGACACCGAAACTTGCAAAAAGCCGGTGAACTTGAGAGTTTGATCCCGGGGCGAAAAAGCGCATCAGCGCCGAAGAAGATTCTTAAGCGTTTCCCAGGAGACGCGTGGGATCCGGAGCCGGTTGTTTCGGAAGCTACGAAACTCCGCTCGCGCAAAAGGCGTCAATTGAGAGACATTATCGGTCTTCTCGTTGGTATTTACGGTGGGAAAGAGTTGTTCGTGAACGAATACCGATTGATGCTCGCGGATAAGCTGTTGCAAAAATCCAACTACGACGCCGAGAGAGAAACGCTCGCGTTGGAATTGCTCAAGAATAAGTTTGGCGAGACGCATTTACACGATTGCGAGGTCATGTTGCGCGACGTGAACGATTCGCGACGAGTGAACGCGAACGTGAAAACGCGACCGGCAGAAGGCACGCCACTCGCGAAAGAAGGTATTCGAACGACAGAAATGTTGAAAGAAAGTCCCGTGCAAGCTTTGATTCTCTCAAAATTGTTCTGGCCAAAAGACATCGCCAAAAGCGCGGCAACAATCGTCGCGCCGGCGTCGACGCAGGCGAGTTTGCCGCACCCGGTTTCCGCGCCTTCAATCGTCCCGTCACTTGGACAAGAGCAAGAACCAGTGCAAATGACGATGAACACGAACGAGATGTACGTTGGGGAGGAAGAGGAAGTGGACGGATTGAACGATCCGACATCCGCTGCCGCGGCGGCGAATACCGCTCCAACTTCGCCTCCTCCGGAAGGCGACGCGTCCGTGCTCGATGACGATATCGATGCGCAACTACAACAACAACTGCGCGATCAAGAAGAAGGCGACGAGGGAACGCCTTCTTTACTTTCGCGCTCTTTATCGACGTCGCCGCCGCGGGATCCTGGAGTATCGGGCGAAAGAGAAAACGAGAGGATGAAAAGAACGACAGTCGGCGCGAGGCCTCCTTCTCCTTCTGCGCACAACGACATCATCCTCCCGCCGGCTATCGACCAAGCCATGCGTGCGTACGAAGAACGCTACCACGAGTTGAAAGCGCCAAGGAAGATGACGTGGATGCGTTCGCTCGGTCGCGTCGTCGTTGAAGTCTCTCTGATCAACGAAAAACCGTTTGAAATTGTCGTTTCGCCGTTACACGCGGCGATTTTGTACCACTTCACGGAGCGCGAAAAATGGACGGCGGAGGAGTTAGCGAAGGTCTTGAATGCGACGACCAAAGCCGTTCGACAGCGAATGGTTTTATGGATGAACCGAGGAGTGGTTTCGGAAACGAGCGAAGCGACGTACGAATTGAACACCGTGGCATCGTCGGCGACGAACAACAAAATGATGGAGCACCGACGAGCGACGGGGTCGTTGAAAACGACGATCGCGACCGATGGAGGCGGTGGTGGTCCAGGAGAGAACGACGACGACGATGACGATTTCTTGCATCGCGCGGGATCCTCCGCCGAGGAAGTTGAAGCTGCGGAAATGAAAGTGTACGAGCAATACGTCATGGGCATGTTGACGAATTTCCCGTCCATGCCGATTGAAAGAATACACAACATGTTGAAAATGTTCGTCGTGGAACCGGCGTACGATAAAACGCAAGCGCAGTTGGAGAAGTTCTTGATGTCTTTAGTTCGCGCGGAGAAGTTAGCGCACGACGGGGAAAACTTTTCGAAAAGGAAAGAGTAGTAATAGTAGTAGTAGTAGCTGTCGTTTTGTACCAATAATAATATCGCGTCAAGCGCTGCGTGCGACAAAAAACAAAGCTCTCTCTTTTTATTCTCGTTAAATTATATGTACACTGTTATTTCTTTTCGTCGAAATACGGCAAACCAACCGTCTCTTCGCACCACTTCACTTGCTCCTCGCTCATTTGCTCGATGATGTTCCTCCCGACCGGGGTGGATTTAAACGCCGTCAACAAATTCCACTCGCTCGGGTTCGGTTTCTCGTTGACTGATTTCGGCATCTTCGTCAACATTTCCTCGTACAACTTCTTCCCGTCCATGATGATTGGAAAAAAGTGCGGCTGTCCTTCTTCTCTCGTTTGATTCTCCTTATAATACACGAGCACGGGAAACCCGGGAAACCAAAACTCCCAATTCTGAACGCTTTCAAACGACCACTTATTCGCTCCGCCGCCTTGCAACTTGTTATCCCCGGACGAATCCGTCTCCGCCTTCGCCGCTTCTCCGTCGCTCTCGCCCGGTTGAATAAACACCACGTCCAAATCTGTCTCGCTGAATCGAAACCGAACTCTCGACGCTTGCAAGGATAAGAAACCTCCGAGTATCGCGTGTATCGCGCACTGCGGGAACCACAAGTGGCACACCGGGCCGAGAAAGAGGGAGATTGCAATCAAGGTCGCCCCTATGCGATAGTCTCCCGGGATGACTTTTGTTTCGGACGATTCAGACGAAGAGGAAGAGGCGGCAGTTGCAACGCTCCCTCTTCTTCTTCTTCTTCTCGAAAAGGAAGACGACGAGGTCGTCGCGAACGACTTTAAAGACGTTCTTCTGTACAGCTTTTGCGCTTCCATCATCGCGTCTGCACTTTTGGACGATGACGATGAGAAAACCATCGTCCCGTTTTGACTCTTCCGCGTGAAGAAAAAGAAACGACGATTATTTTGACGACCACCTTTCTCTCTCGTTCTTCTCGTCGTCTGAATCGTCGTGTTTAAAGTCGTTAACGTCTTCTGCATCATCATTTCTCTCTCTCTCTCTCTCTCTCTCTCTCTCTCTGGTTGGTTTTTCAACAGTCCT
>Ga0255758_10002061_pt1 | contig 19324 bp, 16 predicted proteins | sample 011ome_24_FD_179958 | JGI IMG/M metagenome (GOLD analysis project Ga0255758, IMG submission 179958) | Coastal salt marsh microbial communities from the Groves Creek Marsh, Skidaway Island, Georgia - 011513CT metaG (version 2) | ecosystem: Environmental > Aquatic > Marine > Intertidal zone >...
AATACGGGAATTTGTATTCATCAGCAACACCGTAAACATATTCGACCAACTCGTGATCTAAAAAAGGAACACGTACCTCAAGGGAGTGCGCCATACTCATTTGATCAGTATCACGCAACAATATATTTTGCATGTAAGTATTGATTTCCATATAGGAAACTTTGCTCAAAAACGGTGCTTTAAAACCAGAGGTGTTCACATCTATGTTATTAAGACCAATTCTATAAACTGCATTTTCAGGAAGAATTCCAATTCCTGTTAGTTTAGAGATTAGTTCATCATTTAAAACTTGACGATTAATTGGGTAATAAAACGGAAGTTCTAAATATTTTTGAGTTATCGTTTCAACTATTTTATCCGAAGCTATTGTTGGATTTACTATTTTTAATGCTTTCCCCATTAATCTTCGAATCCCCATAGGAAAGGAGTAAAGCCACTTTTTATCCAATAAGGAGACGGCTCTTGGAAAAATATCATAACCAGCAAATAATTCATCCCCTCCCAACCCGGATAGCGCCATTGTAACTCCAGCATCCTTTGTCGCTTTTGAAATAACAAATGAATTGGGTCCATCCCCACTGGGGTGATCCATTACCGACAATGCATTTGGAAGTTCTTTTAAAAAATCTAAAGGAGTTAATTTAATTTCAGTGTGATCTGTTTTATATTTCTTTGCAATAGTCCGAGCATATTTTGCTTCAGAAAACGCTTCCTCCGCAAAAGATATATTGAATGTTTTCACAGGCTCATCACTTACTTCACTCATCAATGCAACAATTGCACTGGAATCTACCCCTCCACTTAAAAATGCGCCAAATGGAACATCTGCTACCAACCTTCTTTTAACCGATTTAGTTAATCGGTCTTTTATTTCAATCTTAATTTCTTCGTAGGACTGATTGACTGATTTTTGGTTAATCTTTTTATTAATATCCCAATATGCTTCGGTTTTATATTCATCTTCACTAACCCATATGTAATGACCTGGCATAAGTACCTTAATTCCTTCTATTATAGTTTTTGGCGCGTGAACCGTATTATAACGCAAATAATCAACAAAAGAATCCTTGTCAATTTTCTTCTTTACAAATGAGCACTCCATTAAACTTCTTATCTCAGAAGAAAATACAATACTTTCATTATTATCATAAACATAAAGTGGCTTTATTCCCAATCTATCTCTTGCTATAAAAAGAGCGCATTTTTCAACATCCCAAATAGCAAATGCAAACATCCCATTAAATTGATGCACGCAATTAGTCCCCCAAGTTTGATAAGCAGCTAAAATAACTTCAGTATCAGAATTCGTTCTAAACGGGTAGTCGGGTAAACTTTCTCGTATTTTTTTATAGTTGTATAGCTCTCCATTAAAAATGAGGATAAACTTGTTGTCTGAACTATAAAATGGTTGATTAGCAGAAGATTCTGGGTCAATGATCGATAGCCGACTATGCCCAAATACCAAAAAATCATTTACATAAGTACCAGAAGAATCCGGACCACGGTGTTTTTGCTTTGCAATCATCTTCTCCATCTCTTGGAGGGGAGAATTTAATTTTGAAATATTATATATCCCGTTTATTCCGCACATAGAACTCTGTTTGATTACATCTTAGGCAAACGTTTTTCACCTCCAGTGAGGGCAGACGCTTTATTATGTTTGACCGCAGTAGAGAACTTTTCTCAGCGAAGCTAAATCTTCTCACTATTATTAATAACTTCTATTAAAGCCCTATGTTCTTTAGGAAAACAGGGTCAGTAATCATCATTTTTACTCCTTCTCGAATAGTTAACAAGGGCCTTCCTAATATCTTTCTCATTTTAGAATTATCAGGTTGTCTTCTTGTCATATCGCCCTCCCCCAAAGGCGGCAAATAAATAATTTTAGAAGATGAATTCGTTTCTTCAATTATCAGTTCAGCTAATTCGAGAATTGTTACGACAACCTCACCGCCAATATTAATAACATCATTCATTTCTAAGTTCTTTTCCAATATTGCTACACAGGCATCAACATTGTCATTTACATAGCAAAATGTTCTTGTTTGTGAACCGTCACCATAAACACCAATGTCTTCATTCTTTAATGCTTTCTCTAAAAAGCGAGCGACAACAAAATCAACACTTTGATTAGGCCCATAAGTATTAAAAAATCGAAAGATTGTAAAATTTAAATCATAAGATTTTTTGTAAGATCGGAAAAAGGCCTCGCCAACATTTTTAACAACTGCATAAGGAACACGCGAGTTTAATGGTGTGGTTTCCTCATGCTGGGGTAATTCAACGGGCTCCCCATAAACTTCAGAAGAAGATGAGTAAAATATTCTTTTTACAGAGGTGTTTTTTGCTAGACTCAACACATTTTTTATACCGTCAATATCTCCTAAAACTTTTATTGGATTTTCCAAGGTTCTTTGAACTCCCACAACAGCAGCATAATGAAAAACATAATCAAAATTATTGGCTATCATGATTTCAGACAAGTCCTGATGATTATTTACATCACAATACACAAATGTCCAATTCGAATAATTTGCTGAAGGTAATTTTGACTTGCTCCCAGTGCTCAAATCATCTACTATAACAACAAAATAGTCAGGGTTTTGAACCATCTTTCTTGCTAATGCCCCTCCTACATTTCCTGCTCCCCCGGTAATTAATATTTTAATCATTTGGTAATTTCATTTATGTGACTACATACTTATCCCTTGCAATCTAACAAATATAGTTAATGCTTTTATTTTACATAAAAAATAGGTCATTTTCTACAAAGTAAATGTTATTAATAAATAAGCTTACTAGGAAACAGAATAGTATTTCTCAATGAGATTATCCAAATATTCTTTTCCATTAACTAAATCAGAAATTCCATATTTATTGAAAATGTTGTCCACCTCTAATAAATAATCACCTCCAGCATTTGGGAAAATTTCTTTTTCGATATTTTTTCCTAAATGGTCCTCAAAAGATTCCACAATTTGTAAAACTGACAACTTTTTAGCAATTATCAAGTTTACCGTCTTATTTAACTCAGCTTCATTATCAATGACTTTATCAAGGTATAAGAATATATCCGCTACATCAATCAAATATCTTGAGGCTTTTAACTGAATATCCATTTTCTGTTCACGTTGAACAGTGTTATAAACAAAATTTATCAACGTATTTGGATTGTTCGTTTTCCCCACAACATTGGGTAAACGTACAATTAGGTATCTTTTAAAATGAGACTTTATAAAAAACTCTATTTCAAGCTTGTGCTTAATGTACAACGAGCCCTTTAAATAAGGATCTTCAACACTGCTTGTACCGAAGTAAACAAACAAATTATTCGAATCCCTATATTTAGCTACTAAATTGCTTTCTCTTTTGAATTGCTCTAGATCAACACAACCCGAATTAGAAACTCCAGAGGCAAAGATAATGACATCCTCATTATCTTTAAATGACACAAATGTATTTGCTAGTAAACCACTTCCTACTACCATCTTTCAATTTGCCTTTGCGAATTAATCATTGATTAATTTCATTAATGTATTTGCCCATTTTTCAGGAGTAACTACCAAAGATAACTCAATACTTTTTTTCTGCATGTCTAATAGCTCATTTTCTGTCAAATCAATTACTTTTCGAAAAGCTTCTTTAATTGCTTCCTTATCTCTGGCAGGAAAAACATAACCATTCTTACCCTCTTGTATAAACTTTTCTGATGCTCCAACTTGATTACTACAAATCATTGGAAATCCTGCTGCAGCATATTCATGCAGAGAAACACCCCAAGGCTCTACATGACTAGGAAGAATATATACTCCTGTTTGTTCAATGTATTCTAAAAAATTTTCTGGCTGAACAAAGCCAAAATGTTTAATCTTATCGTGTTCTACCTTATTGTCGAATTCATTCCCAGTTCCTATACACCAAAATTCCCAATCGTTCGGATGTTCTTTTTGTAATTCAACAAAAGCATTCCACATATCAAATATCCCCTTATGTTTTACATATCTTCCAACGTAAATAAAACGTTTAGGGAAATTACGCATCTTACTTTCTTTCGCCTTTTCAAAATAGGACGAAAATAAGTCCACATCAGCAGAATAAAATCCTTCTGATATTTCGGAAGACTTATAACCCAATTTTTCGGCAAATTGACGTTGGGATTTTCCAGGCACCCAGACATGAGAGAATTTATTTTTGACTAAATAGGGACTCAGTAAAGTTGCGATTTTTTGCTTTACTCCGCCTAACCAGTGGTTATCTAATGCCAACACCGTTTTGACTTTTCCTTTATAATGCTTACAAACATTTACATAGCCTTTATCCATCCATCCCGATGAAATAATTATATCAGGATTAATTGTATTCGCCAATTCTAACAACTGCTCATTTGTAAAGTCATTTCTTTCATAAATAGAAGCGCCATTTAATTCAAATTGAAAAGGAGCCTCTTTGTTTACTGGCCATCGAACAACGTGAAACTCTACATCAGGATAAAACTCAATTGTTTTATTTATGCAGGTTATTGTATAACCTGCAATCTCGCTGTATAGTATAAGAGCTCTTTTTTTCAAGTTAATTGGTTTCTTCTATTTCTAAATTACCAGCTTCTATTTGAAGTAATTCATTTTTCCTTTTGGTATACTCCCTCTTTGTATAATAATACATCAACATTATCAGCGGAAATCCATTTAACATGTAGTTTCCTTGCCGCAATAAAGTCACAAAGAACAGAATAAAAAGTCCTTGGCTTACGATTCGATATTCGTTCAATTCGCTATTCTGATTTTTATGCACAAAAGACCTAAACAAGATGAATAAGATAAAACCAGCACCTAACAAACCAGTCTCGGATAAAAGTCTAATTAATAGAGAATTTCCATCCTTTGTATTAAAAGAAAAATCATATAAAACAACTGTATTTGTTAACGAATACTTTTCATAAGCAGACTCATGCGAACCCAACCCAGTTCCAAAAATGGGGTATTGTTTTAAGTTCTCCGCTGCAATATGTAAGTTATTATAAAGAACAAAACTTGATGAATTTGTATTTTTAATATCAAAATCATTTTCAATCCATAACCCAATTGAAGTATCTACTCTTGACCGAAATTCATCTATGTTATAATACGCTGCATACCCACCACTTATCGATATTGCAACACCTATTACTACATACCGAATATTCAATGTGTCTGAGGCTAACATAAACGCTACAACAAGCCCAATTAACCCTGTAGAAGAGGAGGTTAATATCAATACCAATAAAATTACTAACGACTGTTTATTATTGATAATATAAGTTTCCTTTCTGAATAAATTATAAATAGCCACATACACCGCTGGCATCAGCACAATTGCTAGGCCTGAGGGTTCTGAAATAATCGAATTTACCCGCAATCCTAATATACCGCCAGGGATAACTCCCCATTTATTGAATAGCCAGCTATAATCATAACCCAATTTAAACCCAATTATATAAGAAACTTGCTGCACAATGCCAATTAAAGCTATCCAGTAGCACCATTTAACATACATTTTAAACAAACGCTTCACATTAAATTCATAATAAAGCATTACATATTGATAAAAAAGTAGGGTAAGCAATAAACCTCCAAATACTTTAATGAAGGAAAATTGATCGGTATTCTCTCCCAGCACATTAACCACTCCTACTATTAAAGGAATTATCATTATTTGAAATGCCAGTTTTGGAAACCGGTATTTTAACATGAAAAATGGTAGTAAAGCTAAAAAGATGATGTAATGAAAATAAAACTCAAATGGAGTTTTAAAAAAAACAAAAGCAGACGTAAAAAGAGACAAAAATATTACCTTTTCTATCCGCATCGAAACGGGTGTATATCTATATTTTTCCGCTTTTGACAATTGTAAAATTCGATTTTAATTTTAAAAATGGTTTTTCGAAATATTGATACGATAACCAAGCTATTAATATACTTAAGCCTATTGAACAAAAATAAATTAAAATATTCTCCTTCATTCCGATTTCGCCATGAATTTTTGACACCATTTGAATTACAAAAACAACAACCATCATATGATACATATACAACCCATAGGATATCTTTCCTAAAAAATTAAAAACCCTATTTTCTAATAATTTCAATCCCTTTTTATTCGTCGATACGTTTAGTATAATTACTATAAACATTACCGAATAAGGTAGGTGAATCGCGTCATTCAATATTTCAGAAGAAAAATAATTCATTAATGGCAACGACAATAAAGAAATACCAAATACAATTGGATGATACACGATACGTAACATCTTCTTTGAATTAAATTTCACCCCATAAGCCCCAAAAGCTCCTATTATCATGCATTCAAACTTACTCATCGCCATAAACTTTTTTAAAGCCAACATGTTCTCAGCAGAAGGAATTGTATTCGAATTTAAAAGGAGAATAAACAACACTTTTATTCCTAAAACAACCACAAATAATAGAATTAACAAGCGTAATAAATTATTTGTCCGTTTAAAGAGTACTGGCCAGATTAAATAAAACTGTTCTTCTACTCCTATAGACCATAGTTGACCTGCATGGGCAATAGCAGGATTTAAGGCCAAGGCAAGATTCGGAAGCATCAATAAGAACAAAACCAGATTCACTGTAAAATTGGAATGATAAAATTGCTGTAACCAAGGTATCTCCATCATTTCGAAATTAGGCAGGATGAAGAAGGCCAGTAATGTTATAAAATAGTAAAGTGGCCAAATCCTCAACAACCGCCTTATATAAAAAGCCTTTATTTTAATTGTTCCCGTTTTTTCCTTTTCATGAATTAATAAATAGGTGATTAAAAATCCACTCAACACAAAAAAGAAATACACACCCAAACCCCCTAGGTTAAGTTGTTCGAGGAATTTTAATGAATTCGAAAAACCCAATTGTCCCTTTAACAATTCAATATGAGTTACAATAACCAAGAAAGCTGCAAAAAACCGCAGTGCATTTAGCCCTGGCAAATAAGCGTTATCTTGACTTTTATCAGTCATTAATAACTTCTTTTACTTTATCAATAAGTTGCTCTGCAATTCGCTCCCAATTAAACGCATTCGACACTAATTCCAATGAATTTATTTTCATCTCTAATAATTTGGCAGGTTCAAGGTTAGATAAGTTTAAAATAGCTTGTTTCAACTCTTCTTTATCAATCTGTTTCAGTAAAACTCCAACTTTTTCACTCACTAACAGCTGGACAGCGCCAACATCAGTTGCAATTACCGCCATTCCTCTTGACATTCCCTCCAAAATAACATTCGGCATACCTTCGGAATGGCTTGGACAAACCAGAACATCTGCATCATCTAACAACCTAGTCAACTTCTCTTTATCTTGCATAACTCCATGATAAACTATCTTCTTGCTTGCAATTTGTTTGTCCTTTGGAATAGGACCAATAAAATGAAACTCAAATTCATTGTTTTCAATAATATCATTTAATATATCATTCAACTCCTCTACTCCTTTTCGTCTCTCATATCTTCCTAAAAAAACAAATCGAATAGGACTGTTTACCTTTAATTTAGATTGTCGAATCCAAGCATTATCAATTCCTGAAGGAATACTAATAATCTTATCATCTCCTACTCCTAACTCTCTAATAAGCTCTGTAATTTTTGCGCCATAAGAAAACACAAAATCCGAATTTAAAGTATTCCATTTAACAGGTTTACGTAAAAACAACCGTTCAATTTTCGCTCGAAAGGAAGGAGGTTTTTGAAACATCTCATATCCATGAAACTTAACACCAACAGGAGGAACTTTCATTCCTTTAGACTTTTTATGCAATAATTTCCAAGCTGAAAATCCCTTTCCGTAAATAAAATCGTAACTATCCAATTCATCTTTAACTTTCTCAAAAACCATTTCTGAATAGCGATAAGATTCTTTTAAATAATGTCCTGGGGCTTTTCCCATAGATGGGAATTTTAATCCAATTATTTTATTCAGCTTTTGTTGACTTGAAAATAAACTTTCATTTACCGCATCATCTGAGGGAATTTCTTTTTCCCGTGCAACACAATGAACCAATGTTACTTCAACACCTGCTAAGGTCAAATACTTAGCTAGGTTTGCAGAGTGCTTTTGCATTCCACCCATTGCATAAGGTGTTATTCCGTCTGTTATTAGCAGTATTCTCAACTTAGCTGGTTTTAGGTTCATTATATTTGTTAGCTAGTCTTTTTACAGTTCGCGAACGCATTCTTAGCATCGGTTCGTGTATCACCTCATAAATGACGTAGCTCAATAAAATAGTAACTGAAGTATTTATTACAAAAGATCCCAAACTACCTCCAAAATACAAAGAAGGAGCAACCTGTGGTAAATATTTTTGAACTTCCAGATGAATGAGATACATTGGATAAGACAACAAGCTCAACCACGTAAGAATATGTATGACTTTATTCCCATCTTTGTAACTTCTAAAAATGGGCGCTTCACATAAAAAAGGGAGAATAAAAAAGATTCCTAAATCCATAACAAAAAATTGTGTTGCTATAGACCCAGCGCCTAACAATTCTCTTGAGGAAACCTCTAATTTATCGTAGTAAAACAACTGACTAAAAATCAATATCAAAATCCCCAATCCAAAGTATTTAAATTCTGCTAATTTCTTATACCATTTATAATCAAACAATTTAATGCTTGCCATACCTACGCCGATAATAAATGCATCAAAACGTAGAATAATATTTCCATTTACCGCATCATATAAATCCGTTCTGAAATGCCCATATAAAAATCGCAACAAGATAGATACCGCTATTATGAAAATCGTGAATACATAAAACTTATTTGAAACAATTCCTTTTCTAAAAAACAAGAAAATAACTAATGGAACAATCAAATAAAACCACTCTTCTAACACTAATGTCCAGCTAACCGCGAAAAACTCAATTCCGTAAAAATTATTCTGCATAAAAAAGACATAATAAAGGATATTAGCCCCAATATCATCTGGATTAAGAAATATAAACTTTAATAGCAAAACTAAATAATACAAGGGTAAGGTTCTGTACCACCTTTTTACCCAAAATATTTTTAAATCAGAAAATGAAAATCCATCTCGAAACTCTCGGATAAGCATTTCTCCTATGAGAAAACCACTCATTACAAAAAATGATTCGATAGCTACATATCCATACTTAATACCGAAAATCTTACTATACCCGGCATGAGCTACAATTACCGCCATTACAGCAAGGACTCTAAGTAAATCTAACCCAAATATTCTTCCTTTTGTTACGGCCACAATTCTCGAATATTTGTTAGTAGAGATAAATACATTTGGGTTACTTCTTTTGATTCCTTTGAAAAATGCCTTTGAGCTAAACCTAAAGACCTATTTCTATCCTCTTTTGTTACAGAATAAAGATATGGAATACTATCGTTAACCATTACCCCGCAATCATTTTCCTTAACAAACGCTGTAAAATCACCTAAGTTTTCAGAAACTAATACTTTTAATCCAGCATTAAGGTACTCTGCAAACTTTACAGGTGAGGCAACTTTATTCGTTACATTTTGTTTTCTTATCAAGATTCCATAATCGCAATTGGATAAAACTCCATGTACCTCTTCATGCTTTAACCATTTTCTCTCACACCTTTCTGGAAACTCATAAACTAATTTCTGAATTATTGGATTTTCCTGTGTCAAAAAAAGAACGTTAATAGTTGCATTCTCTTTCATTGCTTTTCTGCAAAGGTTTGCAACAAAGTCAATTGACTGCCATGCCCCTGTTCCTCCAGAAAAGACCAGTTTAATTGAGTCATCATTTCTATTCATCAATAATTCACCTGAACTTTTGGATGTAAGTGTACATGGAATAACGATATGCTTGTCTACTTGGTAACCAAACTCCTTTCCCCAGTAATCAACTAACTTATTTGAAACAGCTATTCGATAATCGGATTGAAGTACAGCATTTTTTTCCGCTTTAATAAAATCTACTCCTAATTGTTTATTCCCTGTCACATTAAATTGCTCTACCTCTGCCTTAACAGCTGCACGACCATCGTAAACAACTTTCCGAAAACTTCCCAAAGCTAATTCAGTCGCGATTGGCCCTCTACAGATTGCGACTTCTCCTTTTTTTGTAATTAATTTCAAAAGCGGTTTAAGCATTCGCCATCGAGTAATACCCGCAAAAATTGGAAAAACGACTGCACTAGGCAATTGCATTTTTATTTTCTTTTTGTTCTCTTTAAAATTCAAATAGGGTAAAAAAGCAATCAATTTAACTTCTGCATCCCCTAAATCAGAAAGGTATGTTACCACATCAATTACTTGACTTTGATAAATACCAGAGGGAGTATCGTTAAAAGTTATGTAATACATTAAACACCTATTATCTCTAAAATTCTTTCCGTAGCTCTTCCATCCCAAAGTTTTGGCACAGCTCCTTTTTTATAATTGCCACTTTCTATTAATTTCAGATGCTTTTCTACTGCATTTGCTTTTATAGGAACCAAGGTATTTGTCCCTTCTGTAATCGTAACGGGTCGCTCTGTATTTTCTCGTAACGTCAGACAAGGAACTTGTCTGAAGGTAGTCTCTTCTTGTATTCCTCCACTATCTGTTAAAACAACTTTGGCATATTTAATTAATTTCTGAAACTCAAAATAACCGATGGGTTCGGTCAGAACCAGGTCTTTCATGCTTTCTAATTCTGCAAGTAAGCCAAAATCGTTCAATTTATTTCGAGTACGCGGATGTAAAGGCAAAACCATTTTACCAAATTTAGCTACCGTTTTAATGATGTCAATCAATACTTGCAATTCTTCTATACTATCTACATTGGATGGCCGGTGAAAAGTAAGTAGGTGATATTTCCCTTTCTTCACTCCATATCTTTCCAACACATCACTTGCTTCAATTTGTGGCTCAAAATGCACTAATGTGTCAATCATTGTGTTTCCTACATATTCAACCTTAGCTGCTATATTTTCATTTTTTAAATTCTCAGCTCCTGATGGTTCTGTTACAAAACAGATATCAGAAAGGTTGTCCGTAATAATTCGATTGTGCTCTTCTGGCATTTTTTTATCATACGAACGCAATCCACTTTCTAAGTGACCCAGTTTTACCCCTAGTTTATTCGCAGCAATAGCTCCCGCCATGGTTGAATTCACATCTCCTGGGACAATAAACAAATCGGGTTTTCCCTTTTCGCTGAAAAGCTCTTCTAATTTTAAAATAATATTAGCTATTTGTGAATTCGGAGTTTGTCCCCCTACATTTAAAAAATAATCAGGTTGTAATCCAAACTGTGTAAAAAACACATCCGCCATGTTCGTATCAAAATGCTGCCCCGTATGGATAATTTTAATCTCCATTCCTTTTGCTTCCCCTAATTCTTTGAATCGAGTAACTTTGATAAAATTAGGACGGGTTCCAATGAGGATGTATATCTTTTTCATGCCGAGAATTTACTTATAGCGAAAGTACTTAAAGTTATTTAAATCAATAGCGCCTGGATAAACTCTTTAATTAGAAAATGATCTAATACCTTATTAACATTCTTTTTTACGTCGTTATTACAAAGGCTGAGGCTATTACACCAGCCTCAATTGATGAGGTTGTCAAAATTTTCTTATGTTTCCGCTATCGAAAAGGTTTCTGTTTTCACTCATAATAAGGATAGTCTCCATATTACTCAACTTGTAATTGAAAAGTTTACTAATTTTTTGATAGTAAGGCTAAAATCACTTTAAATATTCCAATAACGTTTCAGTAACGGATTTGAAACTATATTGCTCTATTGGGAATTTTGTATTATGATCGCCTACAAATTTACTCGAAATGATTTCTAGTAATTGGCGTTTAATATCTTCTGGTTTAATATGAACTCCTAAATTATTTGAGGTAATAAACTTACTCACATCTCCTTCAACTCCAATATAAATTATAGGAGTCCTGCATTGAATTATCTCATAAAATTTGGTTGTAATAAAATCCTTTACTTCATCTGGAAATATTAATAAATACGCATCTGCATTTTTTATTTTATTCATTAATTCATTTGTAGAAACGTAAGGTAATATCGAAAGCTTCCCTCTTATTTCTTTCAATTTTTCTTTTGTCAAATATTGAAACCTATTCGTGTGAATTTGAAGGTTAAAGTCAAGTTCTTCATTCTCTTTGCATAGTTGATATATTGACTCAAACTCATTTTTTAAATCTCGATATATAGTCCCTCCATAAACTAAATCAAATCCACTCCCCTTGTCATCATTACTTTTTACTTCGAAATCGGTCGAATCGTAAGCATGTGTAAGCAACTTAATTTTATTAGAAAAAGCAGGATAATGTGATTTTAGATGATCTAGCATTGGAACAACTGGAACTGTTATTAAATCTGCATGGCGTAAAACCTCACTTTCGAAGTAAAGTTCCTTTTCCTTTCTCTTAGAGGACAACAATGTCATTCCATAACCTTTTCCCCAAGTCCAAGGATCTCTGATGTCACACAACAATATAATCTTGCATTTTTTCTTTAGTAAGGTTCCAAAATACAACAAACGAAAGGGTGCTCCCGTTATAATTACTTCATTAATTTGATTAAACTTAACTATTCTTTCAGCTTTCTTTAAAAATTCCTTTTCCAAAAAAATAGCTCTATCATAATAATTTCCAATAGAGAATAGCTTCACATATAATAATGCAAGTTTATAATAGATCTTATCTCTTAATTTTGTCGGGTTATTATTTAGTATTTGAGGATAGCCACTTTTAAAAAAATCAACTTCTTTAATACCTGAATACACCTTATTAGAAGCTGCTGCACCAATATCTTTAGTTAGTAAATAAATATCTCTCTCATTTTTACTTAGGTATTTAGCAAACTTTGCCCATCTCCTACCTCCAATACCATTTGAAGGAGGAAAAGTATAAGAAATTATGAGTGTCTTTTTTTTCAAAACAGAATTACTATTTATTTTTTTATTAAACCTACACCTATTTTTAACTCAGATTTGAATTTAGGAATAGAAAGTTTGGTGTAAAGCCACTGCTTAATTGAAAAACGATATTTCCCTATATCTTTTTTTATCCCTTCCACCATATTCAGCCCAATAAAATCAATTGGTACCTGCTTCTTCCAAATTCCAAAATTTCGCAAATAACCTTGATAAGACTGACTATTATTGCTTGTAATTGAATCTGGATTTATTACTCTTAAGTAAATTGGTTTGTTTCTTGGAGCAAACTTGATATTTTTTCCTTTATAATAAATATGCATCAGCGCGTGATTTGTTGCTATTAAAGGAACATAGCTATTTATCTGAGAAACTTCTTCTCTTGCTATGACACCAAATTCAGCCAGAGCATGCTTTCTTTTATGAAACACCGTGTTTGCAAACCAAGGTTTAAAATCCTTTGAGACTCTTTTGGACTCCCATTCTATAAACCATTGATATAAATCAACTATCACATCTGCTTGTGAGTTCGCGTAATGCTTCAAAATACTTGGGTTTATCAAATCATCATCATCTAATCGTATGATGTAATCACTTTTTAAATTAGTTTCTTGAATATATTTTACTGCGTACTGCAGCTTAAGTTCTTTATACCCCTCTTTTGACAAATGAATAAAACGATCATCTTCTGCTCCTTTTGGTAAATTAGAGCCAATCAATATTGCTTTCCATTCAGGATAATTTTGACTTATTAGGCTATGTATGCAAAACTCTTGCAATTCCCTTCTTAAAGGTGTTAAACTATCTTTTGGAGTCAAAGGAATAACAAAAATAAAAGTGTTTGACATATTGAAATACGTTTTTTACGTTTACAAAAAGTAAAGAAGCTTTATCTTAAGAGTATTTGTTTTAAATTTTCCGAGGAAATTTCAAAACTAAATTCTTTCTTCCATGAATTAATAGCTTCGACTCTGTATTTATTTTCATTCTGAATGAATCGATTATAAACGTTGATAAAATCATTCTCAGAGAAACTTGCAGGCAATAATAAATCTTTGTTTGTAATCTCTTTACAGCCTCCTACATCTGTGCAAACAATTGGTATTCCGTAAGAACTTGCTTCCATCATGGAAAAGGGCAACCCTTCAGAGCTACTAACACTTAAGAACAAAGAAACTGGGTTTGCGGCATAGTAGGATAGTATTGCTGTATTTTCTGTAGGTCCTTGAAACGTTATCGTTATTTGCTCATTCTCTTTCAACGCTTTTTTTTCAAGTTCTATTTCTAGTAATTTGTTTAATTGAAAATCATAATTTCCAAAATGCACCCATTCTATATTTCTGTCTGTGTGTTTTGACAACTCTATGAGAATAGGAGGAATCAATTCAATTCGCTTTATGTTGCTTGTCTTTATATTTGCGCAACTAACTATTACCAATTTATCATTCTCACCTTGTAAATTATGCTGATTATCTAGTTTTTTAGTCCCTAGATAGTAGGTTAGCATCTTACCATTGTATTTGGGAAATATACCTTGTAAATATTCTTTCCCTTTTTTGGATACGCTTAAAATGGCGCTGGCATTGGAAAAAATATAATCCCTAAAAGCCAATTTCCTTGTAACGGGTTCTAATTCTTCGTACAAGTCTCTCCCATGTGTGCAAGTGATAAACTTACAGTTGAATTTTCTTGCCAATAACACGGGTAAAACAGCATTGTTGTAGGTGAAAAATGCATACAACACATCGTTTTTACCAAAATTATAAACGGATTTCATTCTTCTACTGAGACTTAGGTACTTTATTAAATAGCTTTGCCTAATAAAATACTGTTTGAGGTAAGAAAAAGAGGTTCCTTTAGAAAAAAGGTCTGAAATCAATATTGAATGGATTGTCCAAAAGGATTTTAACAAAACTGTTATTTTGTTTTTCTTGGAGACATTGGGTAAAATATATCTTGTTACATTCTCATGGAAATCGTAATATTGGGTATCTTCCGTTATTATGATAACCTCCTTAAAAATAGCTGCAATTTTAATAATTTCATTTTGCACAAAAGTTGTGCTCAAATTATCCATAAAGAAAAAACATCGATTCATATTGGTATAATTTGAAACTAAAAATTAAAATAAGCAGAATCTAATTTTAACGGTTTTGCTATAACACTAACAAAATTAAAATAAATATTCAAATCGGCTTACCTTCTCGTCAATGGTATAAAAACAAGCCAAGTTTCAAATTAAGGTTTAGCTCAAAATAATTTAACTCCGTTTTCATAATGACAAATTTATCCAAAAATCTTCAATCTGTGAGATAAACGAGGAAGACGTGTGAACTTCTTCTACAATTCGAATACTTTCCTTTTGCATTGACAAATGTTGCTCATCAGATGACTTAATGTACTTTTTAAGCATTTCAGCCAAACCTTCAGGAGTATCTTCTTTTAATAAAAGACCATTTTGTTCGTCTTTAACCATTAAACTAGTTTGACCTACATTCCTTGAAATTATAGCATTACCACAAGCCATTGCTTCCATCATACTTAAAGATGGGAAATTTTCAAAGTCTTGTGTCGACACATAACAAGAAGTAGATGGATATATGGTAGACAAATCTCCCGAATGTTTTCTTTCAATAAGGTTTTCAAGTCCTTCAGCAATAATTAGTTCTTCCATTTCTTTTGACAAATCCCCATCACCTAAAAAATGGAATTTCCAATTAGTTAATTCAGTAAAGTTCTCTTTTTTTAAAATCGAAATTGCTTTGATGAACCAATCTGGACGTTTTTGGAAATGCATTCTACTGGCAAACACAATTACATTCACTTTATTCAATGACGGTTTAAACTTACTTGTATCCGTAAACCGAGAATGAATATTATGCATCAATGGTTTCCATGCATAATGATTCTCCTGCCTAAAAAACTGTATAAACTTTTCGTACCAAGAAAAAACGCCGTCAAACTGTATTTTTTGAGGCTGTTCAATATACCTCTCTTTGTAAACAGAATATCTTGAATCTTTTTCATTGTTTAAGACATAAGGAACTTGGCAGTCCACAATATTCAACACCTTCAGTATCTTTTTATTTTCCAAACCATATAACCTGTCAAAATCCTGCCGCCCATAGTTTGCACAATGCACAATATCAATTTTATACTTCTTTAATTTTCCTTTAAAATCAATATTTTCTAACTTCTTTTTAAAACGATTGGAAATGTTTTTTAGTAAAACAACATTTTTAATTTCTTGCAGCTTACCTACCTTCTGTAATGCATTGAAAGTGGATTCATCACAAAAGAAAAATAACTCAAATTTTCTGTTTTGGTGATTTTGATAGATGGAAAATAAATCTGCAAAAAATCGTTCGGCACCACCGCCACCAGAAATGTCCTGAACACCAGAAAGGTATATAGCAACTCTTTTCATCAACTCTTTAGAAAATTTTTAGAAAATTCGACATAATTTTCTTCAGCATTATAATACTTTTTCCAAAATAGCTTTGTTCTCTTTCTGAAATTGACTGATTCAACTTTTGACATATTACTAAAGGCTTCAAATAACTTTGCAGCTTTCTCTATTTCAAAATCCTTTTCTAATAGAATTCCTGACTCCTTGGTTACTATCTCTGGAACACCGCCTATTTCGCATCCAACACTGGGTATCCCAAAACTAATTGCCTCCATAATAGACACCGGAACCCCTTCATGTTCGCTGACATTAACAAACAAATCAATTGAATTCATTTTATAAAAATCAATTATTTCATTATTTGACACAAACCCTTTTAAGTCCACTATTATATTACTAGAAAGCTTATTGCTTCTCTCTAGAATATCTTTCATTAAGGGGCCATCCCCAAAATGCGTCCACTTTATTTTGTTAATTGATAGTTTGTTTATTATTTCAATTAATAGATGTACCCTTTTTAAAGGAATAAGTGATGAACATGAAACAATGTGAAATACGTCATTCTTTTTATAAGGATTATCTCCTAAGTCCCTCACACCTAATCTTGAAACAAAAATATTTTTAAATTTTGGAAACTCGCTATTTATCCTATTTTTACCATAACTTGAAACAGAAACAACATCTCCTGTATGATTCATACAGAATTTCCTAAAAGGGATAAAACCCTCCATTATCCGATCAACATCATAATCATGACCATGAATCCGAGTCACAAAGTGCATTCTCCCGCTTCCAAAAGAATTAATAATTGCTAACAAGTCGCCCCATGGCCCAAACCAATATGAATAAACCAAGCTACTTTTAAAATCATATTGACCTAACTCTTTTTCAAGTTTTTCAGCATCATTAATTTTGCCAAATAAACTATCCAAATAATAGAATTTCTTTTTTTTATAAAACCTTTTTCTAGTAGTGTGAAAAAACTCCAAAATGAATACTTTAAAAATAACTTTCCATTTTCTGATTATCAACCATTTGATAGAGAATTTACTCCCTCTCTCAAAATATTTCACTTCAACATTTTTCGGAATATCTCTTTTTTCTCCTTCAAGTGATATTGGGTATATTAAAATGTAATCAAAAGATAATGACAAAATATTAATTTCAGTTTCCAAAAACTGCTCACCTTTACCATATGGAAAGCCATGAGTAAATAATATGAGGTTTTTGTTTTTCAAACTACACTAATATTAATTGAATAAGGTTTTTACTAAATATTTAATCCTTAAAAAAGACCTGCCAATTTTGCCTTTCTCCTCTTTATAAAGAGCTAAAAACTCATTCAAAGTCATATCATGAATATAAGAAGAACTTTGCTTTTTAAAATAATCAATAAACTCAGCTCCAACGTCTTTTCTTTTTCGTAAGATCAGATAAATGTTAGAGTGGTATTCATTATATAATCTCGGCAGTATTTTCTCTTTATGCTTTTTAATAAATCGAATTTGAGAATCTAAATCTTCCAAACGCTTCTCTCCTTTTCCCCAATGGACTATACACGTTACTTCATTACTGGGTAAAAATGAATATTTTTCTGCAAATCGTACACTAAAATCAAAATCTTGGTGACGCAATAACGCCTCGTCCCACATAATCGACTTTGCAGCATATGTTTTATAAACTTGCGTTGGTGTAGCTGCCCTACCATCTGATAATAGATAGTTTATCATAACTTCTCCTTTCTTAAAGGAACGACTAATTACATCTTTTTTATCAACTGTATCATCAATATAATAGCTCCCAAAAACTCCTTCACAGTTATTTTCTTCTAAAAATTTAATTTTTTGTTCTAAATGGTTTGGTAGCCATTCATCATCAGAGTCCAGCATAGCTATATAATCTCCTTTGGCTAGATTAAAACCTAAATTTCTACAGACATTTGCATTGCTGATATCTTTATCGTTTAAAACATAAACAAGTCTTGGGTCATTATAATTACCCACTATCGAATTAATATCCATTTCAGATTTGTCATCTACAACAATTATCTCCAAGCTATCCTGAACAGTTTGTTTTAGCACTGAATCAATTGCTCTTTTCAACTCTTGATTTCTGTTTTTAACGGGGATTATTATGGAGATCATTTACTGTATTTTAATTACCCTTTAAAGCTATTAAACAAATCAATAATCTCTTCATGTGTTTTATCCCACCATTTAGATTGCAATAACTCAGAGATTATATTTTCTTCAAATCGATATTTAATAACTTTGGCTGGAGATCCTGCAGCTATAGCATAAGGCGGTATTACTCCCTTTACTACACTATTAGCAGCAATCACTGCTCCCGTTCCAATCTTAGCTCCTGAAAGCACAACACATTGGGTTCCTATCCAGATATCATGACCTAGCTCTATACTTCCTTTTGAAACCAAGTCCTCTGTAAAAGGTTTGCCTTCCAAGTTGGTTCTCACCATGTAAGTAGTAAGCTTAGTAAAATCATGATTATGTTCTTGGAAAGTTACGTTTCTAGCTATCGAGCAAAAATTACCAATTTTAACTTTGTTTACAGAAGCTATAATATCCGTATTTGGCCCGTTGATTGTTGTGTTTTTTCCTATTTCGATATTTCCGTGAAGTTCTACTTCATCAATTATTTTCGAATGGTCTTCAATAGTTATTTCTCCGTTAATTACACTATCGTAAACCTTTACATTTTCTCCCACCTTTACAACTCCGGATAATTTGGATTTACGTAGGTTCGATTCCTTACCTATTTCTATAGAACCATTAAGGACAACACCTTCTTGCTTAACCGATTTATGAATCATGCATTTCGAATTATTCGAAACATAGTTTTCAATCTCAACTTTCTTAAGCAACGATTTTAATGTATTATATATTTTCATTTTAATTTTTTGCATAACAAAATCATTATCTTAAATCAAATAATTTTTTTACTGTAACTTCAGT
>Ga0255758_10002063_pt1 | contig 19311 bp, 16 predicted proteins | sample 011ome_24_FD_179958 | JGI IMG/M metagenome (GOLD analysis project Ga0255758, IMG submission 179958) | Coastal salt marsh microbial communities from the Groves Creek Marsh, Skidaway Island, Georgia - 011513CT metaG (version 2) | ecosystem: Environmental > Aquatic > Marine > Intertidal zone >...
ACACATAAGAGGGGGTACACAATTTACGCAAACCAGAGATAGCCATTTATAATATAGGATTAGAAAAAACATATATTATTATTTATGCGATTGGAACCATAACGCGTTCGGCATGCATTGCTGGACCCTCGGGTATAGCAGAACCCGTTATTTTATCATACATTAAATTGGTACCTCCAGTAGTTCCGAATGAGGACATCTCGTTTGATGTCGATGTTGTTAAACCGCTCAATAAATCGGTGCCCATCAATGAACCTCCCTTCATCTTATGCCGACGTCTTCTACGTGAACGTTTTGTGCGATTACGACGCGACACCTTTTTTCTACCTCCTGACGTCATGTTTGTAAGTAATCGAGAATCAATCATATAACTCTGTGGGTCTCCGCCATTATACATATTCAAAGGATAACTCGGATAATTTGAAGGATTGACCGGGTCATTGAACGAAACACCTCCTTTCATTTTACGTCTACGAACTGTGCGTGTTTTACGACCATGTTTACCATTTCGCTTACTCATTGTGCGTTTTCCACGACGTTTTTGCGTTGGCATGGTTATATAGAATACATACATATTCTCTTCATCTCCGATAAAAATACAAAATCCCAAAATGTAAGTGAATATACATTATCTACTCAATATCTACATGAGTTAGCATATGTCGTCTGCAACATACATTGGTTAACCGCAAATCATCTAATACGACTCCCTCGGGTGTCTTTTCAATATGGTCTTTTGTTAAATACACTACCTTTTCTAGGTCATCGCCCTTTTGAATTTTTATTTTACGAACCTCGTCTTGAAAGTATCGATATTTGTCTGCTAAAACAGAACCGCACGTGAAACACTTAACAGGAATAATCATAGTTGATATATATAATGTATTACTTAATATCGAAATCTCTAATTCAATTTTGTAACAGAAAATAAAATGTCTAAATATTACAAATAATGATATATGTTTATTTGACTGTAGTTATAATCTTATTGATAACATTGAAACCAAAATATTTAGGTATATTCAGTTGTATATCTCTAGAAAACGTCTTATCACGCACAATGGTAATGAATGTGAGATATAGCATTTTAATTGCGTTTGCTATATGGACAATATATCAATATATTAACACCTCCGAAGAAGGATATCAAAACGCATCGACATCTTATGCTGATTCGCAAAATAGATTAGCTGGTAATGATACGTCTGCACCCGATACATTTCCTTATGATACGTATGCAGGTCGCGGTCCAGGTGATGTATCAACTGATAAACTAGATGAAGAACAACAGGAAGAACTATGTAAGCCTGATTCAAATTTGACTGCTGAGCAAAGAACATCACTTTGCGATTCAGACTCAGGAACGTTAAACATTTCACCCGGAGGAGCGATGGATGAGTGGAAAGAAAAAATGGAAAATTTGAAACGGGGGGACACGAATGGAGGTGTGCAGCCATCGCCGTTATACAATGAATCAGGAACAGTAAAATATGGAGGTACAGGATATGTTCCTTCGTATGAGCAAGCTGCTTACAACAACGACTTTAAATTTAAAACCGAACCAAATACGGTAGCATATGGTCAAAATGAGGGGTTCTGTAAAGATACAGATATGTTTGGTCAAATCGAGAAAAAATGCAATTCCTTAACAAAAGATGTGTGTGCGACAACAAGTTGCTGTGTGTCGGTCGGTGGGGAGAAATGTGTTCATGGAAATGAGAACGGACCCAAACAAAAGAGTATTTATAGCGACACTTCTATCAAAAATCGCGACGTGTATTATTATCAAGGAAAGTGTTACGGTAATTGTATGTAAAATTGATATTTGATTTATATAAACATGAACTTGTATAAATCAAAATGCCGACTATAAAGTGTATCGATATTCCAAACAGCAATCTCAATATTGAGTTTGTTATTGGGAAAAATGCTCGAGAAAATTTCGAAATCATTGATGATGCAGAAGAACATCATATGTGGTTTCATATAGAGGGGCAATCCTCTGGGCATATTATTGCTAAAATAGACGAAGATGTTGATAAAAAGACGTTGAGGTATATAGTAAAACAGGGGGCTGTATTGTGCAAACAAGTCTCTAAATATGCCCGTTTGAAAAATATAAATATTGTTTACGCGCGTATTCGTGACGTTGAAAAAACAGACACGATTGGAATGGTGCATGTATCGAACCCCAAAAATGTGGCCATTTGAAAATGAATATTATTGTATCGTAAAATATATGTTTTCTATGTATAATGGTGAAAGTTGGAATCAACGGATTCGGTCGAATTGGACGTCTTGTGTTTAGATGTATAGAAGAACGCCGTTTAGGTGGTGAAAATATCGAAGTGGTTGCTGTAAACGAACCCTTTTCTGATTTAGAATATATGGCGTATCAATTAAAATATGATAGTGTTCATGGTAAAGTCTCATATGAAATAAAAGTTGATAATGCTAGCGACACATTAGTGATTAATAACAATATTGTTCACCGTTTGTCTGAAAAGGACCCTAGTGATTTACCATGGGGAAAACATGACGTTGATTATGTCGTGGAATCTACCGGTATGTTTACGACAATTGAAAAGGCAAATTTACATTTATTAGGCGGAGCAAAAAAGGTTGTGATTTCGGCACCGTCAAAAGATGCACCCATGTTCGTAATGGGTGTAAACAATGATAAATACAACGGTGAAGATATTTTTTCAAATGCCTCATGCACAACAAATTGTCTAGCTCCCTTGGCGAAAGTAATTCACAACGAATTTGGTATAGAAGAGGGGTTAATGACCACAATCCACGCTACAACCGCGACACAAAGAACGGTTGATGGTCCATCTGCAAAAGATTGGAGAGGTGGTCGAAGCGCAGGGGTTAATATCATTCCATCATCAACCGGTGCAGCAAGTGCTGTTGGAAAGGTAATTCCCGAATTAGAAGGAAAATTAACAGGTATGGCTTTCCGCGTTCCAACAATAGATGTATCGGTAGTAGATTTGACTGTAAAATTAAACAAATCGACAACTTATGAAAATATTGTAAATGCAATAAAAATGGCCTCTGAAAATGAAATGAGAGGTATATTAGGTTGGACAGATGAAGATTTGGTGAGTAAAGATTTCGAAGGGGATTCCCGAAGTAGTATATTTGACGTAAAAGCAGGTATATCATTGAACGATAATTTTGTGAAATTAGTAGCATGGTATGATAACGAATGGGGATATAGTAACAGATTAGTCGATTTAATTGTATATACATCTTCAAAAAACATTCATTAATCATAATTTTATCTATTTGTCCCCTCCTTTCCCTCCTTTCCCTCCTTTCCCTCCTTTTTTTAATCTTTCATGCAATTTATAAGATTTTGTATCTATACGTTTAATTTCATCTTTAATGGCGGCAACTTCTTTTGCTGCCCGCATTCTGAATTCGAGCTCGTTTATCTTATTTTGAACATCTATCTCAAGTTTATTATACATTTCTATAACTCTATCATCAATCTCGTCCGTATTTAGAGCTTTACGGGATGTATCCATGAAGTATATATTGTTATAACATAATTTTTATAAGAATAGCATTATATTATCGTTCAAATTAAAAATATAAAATGTATATATGGACAATTTAGTAATCATACATATAGGAAAATGCGGGGGCACCTCTGTTTGGAGAGAATTAAAATCTAAGAATGTTAAACACTCAGCCGTTCATGTTAAAGAAGCCATCTATAAACCAAATGAAAATTATGTAATAGTTATACGAAATCCTATAAAAAGATTTATATCAGCATTTAATTGGAGACATTATTTAGTTTGTGAGAACAAAAGAGATAAAAACAGATTCAAGAATGAAAAAAATATTCTGAACCAATACCAAAATGTTGATAACTTGTGCGATGATTTAAAAATAAATCCTTATATTTTTAATGGTAGTCCGTCTTCGGGGAAATATATTCACCATTTAAAAGAAGATATAGATTTTTACCTAAAAACTTTCATTAATAAATGTCCAAAAAAACAAATATTAGGAGTCATTTGTACAGAAACATTGAAAGAGGATATGAAAAATATTTTTGATATTGATGTAATAGAACGTGGAAAAGATAATAGCAAATATAATAAAATCATAACTGATAAAAGTTATGAAATATTAAAGAATTATTTAAAAAATGATTATGCAATCATAGACCAAATGTATGAGTATGGTTGGATTAGTGATAAACAATACACAATTTTGAAATCATAATTGAAGCAAAGACGACAAAAACAAGGTGTTATCATGAATCGATTCAATAAAAAATGTCCTATGTAGGAACATTTTTTATTTTTTATAAAATGGAATTATTAATTATTTTTGATATTTTCTCTGAATCGAGTGACGCACTTCCAACAAGAACTCCATTTACATTTTCAATTTTTAATATGTTGGAAACATTTATCGGATTTACACTGCCCCCATATTGAATACATATGTTGTCCGAGATTGTTTCTGAATAGTGTACTTTAAACCAATTTCGTATGTAATTATGAACATCTTCGATTATTTCAATTGTAGCATTTAATCCCGTTCCAATTGCCCATATAGGTTCATATGCAATAATAATTTGTTTTAATTCATTTTCACTACATTGAGATAAACATTCACTTAGTTGTTTGGCACATATTTCTTTATTTTGTCCGTTTTCGTATTCAGTTTTGTTTTCGCCAATACATAATATACAATGTAATCCATCATCGAGTATTTTTCTCACTTTTTTGTTTATAATTTTATTTGTATCATTCCACAATTGTCTTCGTTCACTATGTCCAGCTAAAACATGAGAGCATCCTAATGACTTTAACATAGATACCGAAACACCACTTGTATAAGGTCCCAATAACTCACTATGGCAATCTTGACCACCTAATAATATATTTGTATTTTTTACTAATGTTGAAACACAATATATAAAAGGAAATGGAACAATTAACAATACTTTTGTATTTTTTGATATGTGTTTTGAATATTGTATAATATTTTGAGTTAATTCTATTACTTCTTCTAACGTAGATGGATTCATTTTCCAGTTACACGAAATTAGTATTTCATTGTTCATATAGTATATTTTATAGGAACATTTTTTATTTTTATTGTTTTAACGACTATTTAACTTCATATTCTTTATCGTCCAGGTCGACAGACACAGATATAGAGTCATTTGTGTAAGGATTCTGGTGCAAAGGGACATCGCGCATCTTAGTGACGTTTTCTCGAACCCATTTCAAATCATTTGCATGAAATCCATCACCGATGAAGTCAGTTGGCCATTCAGGCGAATATTCAGGTTGACCTTCATTCGGGTCGTGTAAATTAATCGTTTCAAGAACTTCCAACATTTCAGGAACGGACATACCCCATTGTTTTGCTAACAAAATGTCTTCTTCACTGTAAACGTTATTGTTAGTTCCGGTCAGCTCGTCCAGTTGCATTGTAGAAATCAATGAATCGGTCATCTCGTCCAATTGCATTGTAGTAACTGGACTTTCAATCTGTTCTAAGCGTAAATCGGGGGCAACACTACTAGACATGTTATTGGTTTGTTATAATAAATAAGATTATAATAAACCTATCAATTTTATGTGATTATTTTATATCCTTTGCTCGTTTTTTTACGTAGTAAAACAACATCTTCACCTGACGCATGATATTGGTCATGACACGCTTCACAAACAGACATTAAATTACCAGGGTGGTTTTTATGAATAACATTACCATCAGATTGTTCAATAAAACCGTCCTTATCCGCATCCGCCTGTGCGTATAAATGGTGCGTTTCAGCACCAATATCTTTTTCACATAATTCACATACACCTCGTATTTTGTCCGCATTATATCTACTTGTTGGATGTGATAGTTCCCCCTTGGTTTCAGGAAAATATTTAGTTCTAATATGATAGGCGCGTTTTAAAAAGTCTTCCGATAAATGAAGTGATTTGCAAACTTCCAATCCATACATTCTGTTTCCGGGACCGTCATTTAATTTTCGGTCATATACGAGTGCGTCCAATTCGCGGTCATAATGAACAGCCATATGTTTCAAAGCTAAACGAGAAAGCCCTTTAATTTCATCATAATGAATTATTTCATGAAAATGCGTCGCAAAAATATGAGATGATTTATTGTCGTGCATTTCAGTCAACCCTGCTACAAATATACTCAAAGCGGACTCAGTTTCTGTTCCAGAACATAATTCATCGCCTAAAATGAGACTATTTTCATCTGCTAATCGTAGAATAACGCGTAACTCGGACATTTCCACTGCAAATGTTGATAAACCCTTAAACAAATTGTCGGTTCCTAATATGCGCGAAAATATGGATTGGTATGGTTTATAACAAAACTGACTACATGGAACAAATAATCCTGCTTGCGCCATTATCACTGAAATTCCGAGTGCACGTATAAAACTCGTTTTACCAACAGCGTTTGTGCCGTATAATAATACACCGTCTTGACTCTGATTGCCCAATACAATATCATTCGCGACATATAATTCGTTTGTTTGAATATGTTCAATGAGCACATGACGTAACGCTTTTGCATCAACAAATGATTTCGGTGCACTTTCATTAATAATGGGGCAACAATATTTATATTCCTTAGCAATATATGCCTTAGTTTGTAATACATCGATGCGAGATAAATAAGATGCTATATGTTCAATATCTTCATAATAATCATTCTCAATTAGTCCGAGTAATTGTTGAAAAGCGGTAGCAATCCATTTATTTATAGAATCCTTTTGGTGTAGTAAATCGCGACATACTTTGGTCAAAAAGGGTGTATCAATTTCGTCGGTGCTTCCCGACGCAGACACTAATTTAATCCATCTCCATTGAATGCCGGGCAATTCCGGAAGATACGATTCCCCCATATGAGAAATAATAGATTTCAAAAGAAGACCCCTTTTTTTTGTAATCTGAAGACTCATTCCCGATTTTTCAGTAGTATGTATTTTTACATATTCTATTTCAGAATTAACCGTCTTATCTTGTGCACGTATAGCGTCGTTTAATGTCTGTTGTATTTGATAAAATAATTTAGTATTTGTTGCATGATTTTCAATAACTTCGTCTAATTCTGAACAAAACCCGCGTTGAATAAAATTTTCATCGAAAACAGTAGTCGTAGAAATCCCCTTGCATTTATCAATATGGAAATGGGTGTCCAAAAAGTCCATGATTCTACTACAGGATTTGGATATATCATTCGTAGGTTCATCTAAATATTCTCTCACACATTGATTGTTAATAAACGTTTCGTGAAGAGACATAGCAGTTTGAATGGATTGATACAAATAAAAAATGGACGTAGGATATACTTTTCGCACAACTATTTGCCTACAAATGCGTTCAATATCTTTCACTTGAGACAATGAACGTCGTATGTGTGGTATAAGTTCAAAACATTCTGGCTTTAACATCTCATTTGTAAGATTATATTCGGTTTGTAACCAATTCATGTCGGTGGTTGGAGAAACGAGTTGCGAGTAAAATTTCCGTCTACCCATAGACGTATTACATTTATTAAGAAATGCATTTACAGACGAGAAATGTCCAAATTGTGCACCGTCATTTGAAGAATCATCTAATATATTTAACTGTTTTAACGTGTGATTCGCCAACAAGACTTCTGTGTTTGTATGAAAACACGGAGGTGCGATATTTTTCACAAGATTCGGATTATGTTCTTGGACAAAATCGAGTAAAAAACAGAACGACTGAGTCGCCGTAGGATATACATTAAATTCACCATATGTGTTTAGTGCATCTTCTCCATAAAATGTGTTTAAAACATGCGAAACATATTTTTGTTGTATACAATTTGATACCTTTTCGGATACACGGCTATCTACACGATGAATGACCCGCGTTTGAATTCCCGAATACTGAATAATTGATTGAATTTGGTCATTTTCAAATGGTGAAATCAGGATAATTTCACTTGGTGAATGTGTAGTCATAACGCGTTCAATATCATCGAATGTGGTAGGTTGTATAGAAAATGGTTGTTGAAATTCCGCAATATATGATTTACCTGTAAAAATATTCGCAATCGCTATACCACATATAATAGTATCACGCGTTTTAGACGTAAGTTGTCCAATTCCACGATTTTGCAAAACGGGTTTGTGTATATCTAACCAAATACATGCTATATTATTTGTAGTCTGTTGCGAAAGTTCTGGTTCATACGAGATGAATGTACCAGCCGAATGGACGCTATCAAATATGCGCGTTATAACAGAACCATTTTTTTGTTGAACATAAACAACTGCGGTATATCCACCCGCAGTTATCTTCTGCAAATATTTGTCCAATTGATAATCACGAAATCCAGCCATTAACACTTGTTGACTATCATATATAGTTTTTTTTTCGGAAATGTTTAAATTACACAATTGACTGAACTCGTTTATTTTACTCCCCCGAACCTCCTTTGTATCTGGGCATCGGAATCCATATACTTCAAAAAACGCACCGACTTGTAGAAGTACAACTGTATTTTCTCCATACGTGGACTGATATTGTTTCGTCAATTGAAGATATTCATAATAAATTGAATTTTCCGACATTGTATTTGATATATTATACAGAGAATATTTTATATTGATTCAAAGGTGTATATATGCAGTGATAAAATTGAACATTATCTCTTATCAGTATAAGAAATAATCAAAACAATGAAACTTACAAACTACCAACAAATAGAGCATTCAGACGACGACAATTATGGTCAATATTATATGCTTGATGATATAGAATATAATAATACTATACGGCAAACGAGAAAACATAAATTATCAGACCAATGTATTGATTTATCGCATAATAATCTTCCTTCACCCCCGATTATAGTTCATGTTGCATGGTGTATCGGAATATCATGTATTGGAATCGCTTCATATTGTGTTATATTTATTTATTCTATACCATATTGGTAATTTATTTATCTGTTGTATCGTGCAAAAAATTATAAAGTAAATTTTCTGGATTATGATTTTTTATTTCACCGCACATCATTTTTGCAGTTTCATACATTTTACGTAACACGTCATTCGGTGCACTAGACCCGACTCTAATAAACCCATTTTTAACCAAAAATCTCTTAACTTCGTCTAGAGGGATTTGTTTTAATTCCTGTGCATCAGTCATAAGTCGGTTACGAATCGTTCGATTTGAAATAAGAATACTTACTTTTGGTTGTATTTGTGACCTCCCCAGTTTATATGTTCGACGAACAATACGTTTTTGTTTTAAGTATCTATTTTTGGGTTTTATATTAATTGGCGAATTCAAAGCGTTCATATTGGCACGCATTTCGGCGCGGCGTTTAACAATCGATTCATTTAAGGGGGGGATATTACTGGAAATAATAGGTTTTTCAGGAATAATACAGGCATTAGGTTCAACATGCCTTTTCTGAGTAGTAGTTTTCCAATTACGATAAGTGGGTAATGAACCATTTTTCATACAACCCCATTTCGGCGCGGAACTATTTGATAATTTGGGCGGTTGTAGTGAAATTGGCGAAGCTACAGGGTGATTGTCTAGACTACCGGTATACACTAACGGTTCAAACTCTGCGGTTGGCGATGAAGTATGAACCGGATAATGCTTGAATGTCTGGTTATGATGCACTGATTTTTCAACAGGTTTTGCATTTTCACTTAATGAAGACAAATATTTGAGTGATTCGTCAAAATCACTATTAAATTCCCCATGTGGATTAGACGATACATGAGCCCTTTTTGTTGATTTATTCTCGGTAGTTTCCATTAAATTTCGAGAATTACGCTCTTGTTGTTCGCGAATAAAACGCAATACATGTTGTTTTCGCATCTTTTTCTGTTTGTCCTTTTCCTTTACCTGACTACGAACTTTTATATCCTGCTTGGGTTTAGGAGGAGCATTTTTACGTGTTTTACGTTCATTTGTAAAACGAAATAGGTCGGGATTAATAGAAATTGTCTTGTTCATGCAAAATATTATTAGTTACATATCATAGACTTATTATTTATGTGAATTACACATATAAACCATAAATATTGGGTTTTTCAATATTATTATTTGTATGGTTCGAAAATTGTTTAAAACCATTTTTAATATCCTCAATAGTCAAATGTTTTTTTAACTCAATATCTTGACCGTATATTCGTCGACCATGAACAACTTTACAATACGAAAACAATAATTCCATATCGCGTCCATAATGAACAAATTTTGCATGGTTTATACGAAACCAATTTTCCAACACATCTTGAGATGTGTTCAGAATCCACTCATTATCTACTATCTTTTTCTTAAAAATATTCAACATTTCTAAATAAGAATAATTATCTAAATGAAATCGCCATATAAATCTAGATTCCATACCACGATTTGCTTTAAAAAATGTGTTATTCAGTTCATCCTTATATCCTGCTACAATAACCATAAGTTCACCTTTGTGTGCACTAAGAGATTCGCACAATGTATCGATACATTCACGTGAAAAGCTATCTCCTGAATAATCGGTAGCTAAAGAATATGCCTCGTCAATAAAAAGGCAGCCTCCTAAACACTCATCTATTACTTTTCTCGTTTTTATAGCAGTTTGCCCCAAATACCCCGCGATTAAATCGCCTCGAGTAACCTTTTTAAAGACTGTATTCTTTAAGATACCTATTTTTGAATACATACGTCCCATAATCATTGCAATTTCGGTCTTACCCGTGCCTGGTGGTCCAGTTAACGCTGTATGTAAAAAGTCTGGGTTTGTCCCTATATGAAGGTGCTGAACAAAATAAAGCAATTGGTTTAATATACTGTTTTTAAACTCGGATAAACCAATCATAGAGTGGAGCTCTAATAATTCAGGCTTGATTTTGGTAAGCGCTTTTAAATCTATATTATATTCAGTGTCTTCACAATATTCATGTTTGTTTATAATAGCAATTAAATCCTCAAAATTGTTTATTTTTGCGTCAATCTCGACACGTTTCACTGTCTTGGGTGTATCTGCAGGAGAGTATTGTGCGATACTGTTATTTATCACCGGGATTTTAATAGAATAGGGTGAAATATGAGTATTCGTTCCAACATAGGAACTATCACCAAATTGTTGGTCGGCATAATGATAGTCCGATAACCGTAATATGCGCATTATATCCATGTATTGTGTATCTTTTCGTTGTTGTTCTTGGTCAAGTATTTGGACAAAACTGTTAGGCAACATGTTAAATATAGATTCTGTATGATTATGTTTATTTGCTTTTTTTCATATGTTATGATAACCAACATTTTATGATACTATCAAAACCATATAGAAAATTGATTGTAATATAATGGTAATAGGTAGCACCAACCAATCTATTGCAACATGTCTGCTAGTATATCATTTGACTCAAGCGTATATGCAACCAATTCAATGTGTTCTGAACCACCCTCTCTTACAAAAGGTAAGAGTGTTCGTATAAAGAAACCAAAGAAGTCTGTTACAAAATCAACCTTGCCTGAAACCGATTCTTTGCCTGAAGAAATTGCAACACCTATATTAAATGAAGTAGAAAGTAATATATTATCCCATCTCGGAACATATACAGAGGAGCCGTTTCAATTAATTGAGACATATTTCCGTGGACAACATCTAGAACGTTTGGTGCGCCATCAGATTGAATCATATAACCATTTTATCAATTATCAAATTCAAAGAACAATACAAATGTTTAATCCTGTAATTGTCCATTCTGAAAACGATTATGTTACTGAACACGATAAATACATGTTGGAGGTAGAAATTTCATTTACCAATTTCAAAATTTATCCACCACAAATTCATGAAAATAATGGCGCTACAAAAGTAATGCTTCCAGAAGAATCCAAACTTCGTAATTTTACATATGCATCAACAATGGCGGTTGATGTAAACATTAAATACACGATTCGCAATACTGAATCTATGGACACCCCTCGTATTGTGCAACGCGTTCTTCCAAAAATCAATATTGGAAAAATGCCGATTATGTTAAAATCGTCCATATGCGTGTTAAATCAAAATCGACACATTCACCCGTCCCTCACCGGAGAATGTTCAATGGATTGTGGTGGATATTTCATTGTAAAGGGGTCTGAGAAAACAGTTCTAGGACAGGAACGTGCTGCCGAAAATCGCGTATATGTGTTCGATGGTAAAAATACAACTAAGTGGACGTGGTATGCTGAAATCAAGTCTATTCCTGATTATAAATGTATTTCACCAAAGCAAATTGAAATGATGATTGCGAGTAAAAACAATGGGTTTGGATATGGACTTTATATTCAAATTCCTCGTATTAAACAGCCGATCGAGTTATTTGTATTGTTCCGAGCACTAGGAATCATGACCGATAAGGAAATATGTGAATATATTTTATTAGACGTAGATGATGATAAACAGGTTGAGCTGGCTGCATGTTTACAAGCATCTATTATCGATGCGAATAAATATATGACGGAAGAATCCGCACTTCAACATATTACTAGTTATGCTGCATATACGCCTATCAATATGGACCGTGAAACTGGTGCACAAAAAAAGCGCGAATTTACAATAGAAGTATTAACAAATGACTTATACCCTCACTGCAGAACCAAACCCCAAAAGTTACACATGTTAGGGTATATGGCGAAGAAGCTTCTTCAAACTAGTTTGGGGTGGTTACCCGCGTCTGACCGTGACTCCTATTTGAATAAACGCATTGAATTAACTGGGACGTTATTAAATAATTTGTTTCGTAACTACTTTAATAAATTAGTGAAGGAAATGCAAAAACAGGTTGTTCGTGAAATTAACGGTGGGTCATGGCGTTCTTCGGAAGATTACGAGAATATTATCAATATGACGAATATTTATAAAATAATGAAGTCAATGACTATTGAAAACGGCATCGCACGTGCATTATCAACAGGTGATTTTAGTATCAAACAGGCGAACAGTAGTAAAGTTGGTGTCGCACAAGTGTTAAATCGATTAACATATGTATCGAGTTTAAGTCATTTGCGTCGAATTAATACACCTCTAGAAAAAAGTGGTGAACTAATTGCACCACGCAAGTTACATAATACAACATGGGGTTTTCTATGTCCCGCCGAGACTCCAGAAGGTCAATCAATTGGTATAGTTAAAAACATTAGTTATTTGGCGCATTTGACTATTCCGACAAATAGTGCCTCTTTGTATGAATATATTCTACCAAATATTACGAGTGTTGATGATTGTTCCTGTAACAATCTTAATAAAAAAACAAAGGTTTTCATTAACGGTTGTTGGGTAGGTGTTACTGATACACCCGTTGAATTATACAATGATATTCACGACAAAAAATGCAAGGGTATCATCAATATCTACACATCAATTGTTCTTGATTATAAAGCTCTTGAAATTAGAGTATGTAATGACGGAGGGCGTTTAACTCGACCAGTATTACGCGTTCGTAATAATAAAGCGTTGTTAACACCTGATATTTTAAAAAGGCTTGAAAATAAAGAGTTAACGTGGAATGATTTACTTACAAACTGTCGTATCCCCGAATCGGTGATTGAATATATTGACCCCGAAGAACAAAATTACGCGGTTATCGCAATGAAAATGAAAAACGACTATTTGCAAGGAACACATTTAAATTATACTCATTGTGAAATCCACCCGAGTACAGTATTTGGTGTTCTCGCATCATGCATTCCCTACCCAGAGCATAACCAAGCGCCCAGGAACACCTACCAGTGCTTACATCCCGATACTCCCGTATGGATGTCGTCAGGTGTAACCAAAGCAATTCGTGATGTTAATATTGGTGAATCTGTATTATCGTTCCATCCGGATACATTGGAAGTAACTTCAACACGAGTAGTTAATCAATTTGTTCGTCCAAACGATTTTCCTATACATCGTTTAACCACAATAAGTGGGCGAGAAATTGTAGCGACAGAAGACCATAAATTTATGACTGATTTAGGGTGGAAAACTGTCGGTGAAATGAAAATGAACAGTTCAATTCGTGTTGGAATTACAATGTCGAATTACACATTTAATAAACCAAATATTGAAACATCCGGTTTGATATTGGATACAGATGGATTTATCGCAAAAATGAAGAGTCTTAATATTGATGAAACAACAAATCGCAAAACGAACAAGGTTCAACAATATGCAATTACTCTACAAGGATTAAATATGCTCCCATTATCAAACGATAATATTAATTTGTCGATTCTATCTAGAATTATTGGATTCTTGTATGCAGATGGTTCAATCAACATTTATTCAAAGAATCGAAATGATAAATATAAGTATAAAGAATTTCAATGTTCGTTCGATTTTGGTCAGCGTAATGATGCTATTCAGTTCAACAATGATGTCGCAAATTGCGGATTTGGGCGTGTAAAAATAATGGAGGGGACACGAACATTTACAGCGGGTGATAGCGACAGACAGCAGACTCACCACACGTTTACTTGTATATACAATGGTTGTTTTCCGGCATTCTTAATTTCGTTAGGTATTGGTTTTGGAAAGAAAACCGAAACCGAACGAAATCCTATACCACAATGGATTATGGAGACGCCCGAATATGGACGACAATTCTTGAAAGGATTTCAAGGTGGCGATGGGTGTAAGATTTCTTGGTTTAAAACTGTCGACAATAGATTGAAAAATAATACTGTTTATCTTATTCGTACAGCGAATACAGTTCAGCATATACATCCAGACCATTCAAGTTCACTCATTCATTTTATGAACCAATGTTCGACGATTCTTAATAATAATAATATTCAAACAACGGGTGATGTAAAGACAAGTGTTGTATCAGACGAACGAACAAGTGTATCGTATACAATATCGAGCAATCATGCAAATCTCATTCGTTATTTCGATACGATTGGATATGCTTACGCCGAAACTAAAACATGTAAATCGTTTCAAATTGTGGAATATCTAAAAACAAAAAATCATTTAACTGACGAAACCTTTCCCGAATTTGACGAATGGTCAAATACGTCGGTCTCTACGAAAAACGGTTTTATGTTTGTTCCAATTCATAGCATTACACATGAAGAAAATGGGTTCGTATCTGATATCGAAGTAGAAAGTGATAATCACTCTTTCATCGCATCGCAATTTGCAAGTAGTAATTGTGCTATGGGTAAGCAAGCGATGGGTATATATGCGACAAACTTCGATAAGCGTATGGATAAAACTGCATATATGTTGACTTATCCATCGCGCCCTCTAGTAGACACTCGATTAATGAATTTAATTAAGTTAAACACCGTCCCATCAGGAACGCAGATTCATGTGGCTATTATGTCGTATACGGGTTATAATCAGGAAGATTCGGTTTTAGTAAACAAGGGGTCTATCGATAGAGGTTTGTTCTCTACCACCATTTATCACACGGAAAAGGACGAGGACAAAAATATCATTCGTGATGAAATTATCCGTTGTAAACCCAATCCAACTAAGACAAAGGGTGTGAAATTTGGTAATTACGATAAGTTAAATACACAAGGGTTCATTCCCGAAAATACTCTTGTTGAAAACCGAGATGTGATTATTGCAAAAATTGTCCCCATTAAGGAAAATCGTAACGACCCCACAAAAATCATCAAATACGAGGACCAAAGTAAAACCTTCCGCACCAATGAAGAAACGTATATCGATAAAAACTTTACAGGGCGTAATGGTGATGGTTATAATTTTGCAAAAGTTCGTATTCGCACATTGAGAAAACCGGTTCTCGGTGATAAAGTTTCCTCTAGACATGGACAAAAGGGAACAGTGGGAAATATTATTCCCGAATGTGATATGCCGTTTACTAAGGACGGACATCGACCTGATATTATCATTAATCCCCATGCTATTCCATCTCGTATGACTATTGGACAACTAAAAGAGACGTTATTGGGCAAAGTATTGTTGGAATTAGGTATGTTTGGTGACGGAACTAGTTTCGGTAATCTGGACGTTAAAACAATTGCGGACGAATTACAAAAATTAGGATATGAAAGTTATGGTAATGAAGTATTATATGACGGACTGTCTGGACAACAAATGGAGACAAATATATTTATTGGACCGGTGTTTTACCAAAGATTAAAGCATATGGTAAGTGATAAACAACATAGTCGTTCCATTGGTCCTATGGTGAATTTAACCCGCCAACCGGCAGAAGGAAGGAGCAGAGATGGTGGGTTTAGAATTGGTGAAATGGAACGTGATGTTATGCTCTCTCATGGTATTTCACGATTCTGTCGTGAACGATTGTATGAGGTATCAGATAAATACAGTGCATATGTATGTAAAAAGTGTGGTATGATAGCAGCATACAACGACGGATCAAAGAAGGCATTCGTTCGAGACGATTTCACAATTCATTTATGTAGAACATGTAATAACACAACTGATTTCGCACGAGTCGAAATCCCGTATTCCTATAAGTTAATGTCTCAGGAATTACAAACAATTAATGTTGTCCCTAGATTATTAACGGAATAATTGCAATATAACACTTGAATATTTTACAAAAAATGTTTATTTTTTTGTAAAATATGGATTTGCATTAAAAAATCTGTAAATTACCTTATATAAATACAAAATATAATGGATTCTGCAGATTGTAAACAAATATGCAAAGAATGGACAAAAACTACATCAAACAATAACAACGATATTGAATGTGATAAAATATGCATTGAAATTACAAAAGCCGCAGAAAAAATAAAACGCGATGAAGAAATAACGGAAGAATTGGAAGAAATATTCATATATCACAACTAATTTTTGTATTTTAGGTATAATATTCAGATTGCCGATGAATATTCTACACCAGTTGAACATTCAAATATTGTAGTAGTTGTGGAAATAAATTCAATGAACGATTCTCTTCCTTTTTCACGTAACATTCCACAACACCATTTACGAAAACCGGATCCTTCACCGTATGTATTTGCACGTGCAATTACACGATTTGTTTGTTCATCTTCTATGCTTAAAATTCGTGAACGATTTTCAATTGAGAATCGTAATTCCAATACGACCATTGGCGGAGATACTATATGATGACGTATGGTATTCGTATGTTCATTATCAGATTCATCTGTGCTTGATTCATTTACAATTTCTGTAACTTCGGCATTGTTTGCATGAATATTATCAACAATTTCATTTATTTGTAAGGGAGCTGTTTCGCCCTCTACAATTGATGCATGCGATGGAGTTTTATAATGTTCTTTATATAACCCTTTTGTATAATCCCTAGTAATATACTTGATAAAAGTAAGAATCTGAGAATTCATCATATCTTTACGTAAATCCGACTTATTTACTAAAACTCCAATTATATCGTCTAATACACTATTAAATTCTATTTGATGACGTGCCGCCTCTATAATTGGACGCACTTTATGATCACCCGAATTTTCTTTATCACTTGCGAAATACTTAACCATTTTATATTCACGAACAAAATACAATCCACCAAATCCTATATGTGCATTACCAGTCCAGGTTGGATCGAATGTAGATGTAATTGCTATGTGCCCAATAGGTTCTACATTTATCTCTTCATCAGATAATTCAACAAATTTTTTGCGCGATTCAGAAAATCCTATATTTTTAATATCTCCATTTCGTCCCGTTCGATATGAGCAAATTCGAGGAATATCATCTATCATACGAATCGGATATGTTTTTATATTTACATGTTCCGAATTTTCACGGTCTAAATAATCAATTGCATCGATTATATTACCATTTACATATATTACAACATCATCTTGCGATATTTGTGTAAAATACTGTTTTCCAATAATATCATGTAATTTGCGCGTATCAATCATATCACTTATTTCATTGGCTACACGTTGACTACATTTTATTTGTAATATGGTTCCGGTATTATTATTAGTAACATTGGTAAACTCATTCCATAACCGATTTCCGTTTGTGCTTCTATTATCGGTCCCATCCACGTCAACCACATTCACTGTGCGATTAAATATTCCCGATGATATAGTTTGTTCAAAATTCATATGCATATCACAATTATTATCTGCAGAACTATCTTTAGTCACAACAGTCATACCTCCTTCCAATTCGCTCAAAATAATTCCAAGCGCATTTGCTCCTATACCAAATTTTCCATGAGTTTGTGTATTATTTTGCTTACGATTATTCATACAATAAGCATCTGGTAATTCTTCTGGAAGAATACCATTACCATTATCTACATGAACATACATTCGAGATTCTTTATTAAATATTATATGAATTTCTGTTGCATGTGAATCAAGAGAATTATCGATTCCTTCGCAAATAGCATCACTATTTGTGAATCCAAGATGCAAAATATTTTGCATCGTTCCTGCTACACTTACACCGTTAGACATGATGATAGATTATACTAAGTAAGCTGAATATTTATATATTAATTTTATTGTAAAAATAGATTTCTTTCAATTTTATGACATACTATCTGTATCACATATTTCATCGTCCGAATCTGTCTCGGACTCTATCTCGGTCTCTGTCTCCATAAAATTTATTCTTGACATTAATGATAATGCCGAGTTTAGATTTATTGGTGTCAATCTTTCATTCATCGGCGAATCCTCATCGGACGAATTATCACTCATATTTCCATATTTGTTATCAAACAAATCTATATTGTCGTCTATAATAATTTTATTAAATGCGATATAATCACTATTAAAAGATGGTAAAAATTTCGGTGTTTCTCTAGAAAACGGCGGTTGGGGTTTCTTTACAAATATTTTTCGTCCAAATGATGGGTTATATTCTTGAAACTTAGTTAATTTATATTTTAATTCAAAATATACGCGATATTTATATTCAGTGTTAGATATTGACGACGAATGAATCAAATATAATTTTAAAAATGGTCGCATTATGTTAGACAATATGTCTTTTGGGAAATTCTTATCAATATTTAGTTTATTGGGAATAACAACTTTTCTCAACATTTCACGAACATAAGGATACAAATCATCAACGGTAGCTGTTTTTATAAAATTATTAATATATTCATCGCGAATAAATGCCTCATGTTTATAATAAAATAAATCAATATCATAATTGCATAAATAAAATAAATGTAATAAGTTCGGCATTCTATAATTTGAATGTCTAATCGTATCATAGATTAAATATAATATTCCTTTTGAAAATGGGAGATTTGTGTATGGATTTTTTGGAATATATGGTTCACAAAAAAAATCGGGTGAATTCATCAAC
>Ga0255758_10002065_pt1 | contig 19307 bp, 17 predicted proteins | sample 011ome_24_FD_179958 | JGI IMG/M metagenome (GOLD analysis project Ga0255758, IMG submission 179958) | Coastal salt marsh microbial communities from the Groves Creek Marsh, Skidaway Island, Georgia - 011513CT metaG (version 2) | ecosystem: Environmental > Aquatic > Marine > Intertidal zone >...
CTAAGTCTTTTTTGAAATCATCAAAATAAAATCCTGGAGCAAATATAAAAATAAAAATTGGAGCTATTAGTAGCACTATGAGTGTAAAGAAAAATAAAACACTTAAAAATGATCCAGCTAAAGCATTAAGAAAGTTATATATATCTTTTTCATTTTCTCTTTTCAGATAGTCACTATAAATTGGAATAAATGCTTGGTTGAAAGCACCTTCGGCAAAAAAACGTCTAAAAAGATTAGGAATTTTTAAAGTTACAACAAAAATATCATGAAAAACTGATGCTCCTAGCAAGCTTGTTGTAGCTATGTCTCTGATTAAACCGAAAAGTCTAGATAAACCAGTCCATGCTGAAACCTGCGTTAATGCTTTAAAAATTTTATTTGATTTAACACTAGCCATCTTTTTTAAAATCCAATGAGGCAGAATTAATACAATACCTCAACCCTGTCGGTCTTGGACCGTCATTAAAAACATGTCCAAGATGGGCATCACATTGCTTACACTTAACTTCAATACGTGTCATTCCATGGGAGTGATCAGAAACTTCAGATATTGCTTCTTTATCTTTTGGAAGAAAAAAGCTTGGCCAGCCACAACCTGCATCAAATTTTGTTTCTGATTCAAACAAAGGTGTGCCACAGCAAATGCAAAGATACTCTCCTTTTTCGTCGAAATTCCAATATTTACCTGTAAATGGTCTTTCAGTTCCTGATTGTCTAGTTACATAGTAACTTTCATCATTAAGTTGAAATTTCCAATCCTCATCTGATTTGTTTTTATTTGTCATTACATAATTGTAATGAAGTAGATTAGATATAGGTAGATTTATCTATCTATATATAAAATCATGTTTATGCAGATTTATAGTATTGTTGGGTATAATCTGTAAAGTCTTTAAGAAGTGTTATAGATGGTGTATATATTCTTCGTCTTTTATCAACAGTTGATGATTCTTCATTTATATATCCAAGCTGAACAGCTTGTTTAAGAACTTGTAATCTTTTAATTCTAGAAGCAAATTTTTGAGGTACTAAAGAAATAGCATATTCTTGTGAAATCTCAGAACCTTCTAAAGATTCAAGCATAAATCTCATCAAAAAATAGAATCTATACGTATCTGATTGAAAAAAATTTAAAGAGTCTGGATTATTGGGATTATCAATAGTAGCATCTAGGACTATTTTGATTAGATTTTTAGATTTATTAATGACCTTTTCATCAAAGCTTGTAATATCCATAAAACAAACACCTTAAAAGTTTATATATATTTATTTTATACATATGCAATTTATGTGCCAATTAATGGAAGAATAAGTAAAAAAGTAGTTAAAAAGATAATTTAATATCTCTTCTTTTAAAATGATTAGCTCTAGATCTTAGAAAAACTGATAACTCATTGTCGCAATGTTTATAATCTTTTTTAAACTTGTTAGATTCGGTTTCTATATCATAATTTGATTTGTATGATTCCAATGACATATCTCCTTGATACTCTGATTTATTATTACTTAAATATCCAGATATGACTTCGATGTTAAATATCTTATTAGATTTTTCTAACTCTAAAAAATTTTGCAGATAATTGATAATTTTGATTGTCCCATTAATTTTTCCATCAAAACTATGGCCTGCAATATGGGGTGTAGATATTAAAGAAAAATCAATAATCTCTTTAGAGGGGATGGGCTCATTTAACCAAACATCTGAAACATAATTAATCTTATTAAACTCTATAAGATCTTCCTCATTTACAACCCCTCCTCTTGAGGTATTAATTAATGTTTTACTGTTCATTTCCATCAAGAAAGATTTATCAATGAGATTTGATGTAGGGAAATTAGTATCAAATGTTAGGGGCACGTGAATGCTTATTAAGTCACATGTCTGAATCTTTTTTAAATTAGCCAAGAAGTTATGGTCTAAAAATGGATCATAAACATAATTTTTGAAAGAAAAATAATCCAATACCCTTTTTAATTTACTACCAATATTTCCATAACCAATTATTCCAATTCTGTCATTTGATTGAAATATGCCTTTTTCATGAAGAAGTTGAATAGCTGACATAACATAATTGACTACGGATTCAGCATTGGATCCAGGGCAATGAAACAAATTAATATCTTTTGATTTAAGATAATTTTCATCTATGTGGTCTTTACCTGCTGTAGCAGAACACACAAGTTTAATTTTAGTTTTATCTAATAATAACTTATTAACTTTTACATTTGATCTAACTATTAAAATATCAGCATTTTTTAAAATATTATGATTTATATTTGCTGAGCTCAGATATTCAAATTCAATTGAATCAAATCCTCTAAGCAATCGAATAATTTCTTTGAAAGATTTCACTCCATCATCAACTACTATTTTCATCTTAGTTAGACTTATCGGGTGTAATTAAACTCTTAATCCAACCAAAAAAAGTGTTTTTACCAAGAGTATATTTATCTAAAGCATCAAAATCTTTTGCTAGTTGTAACGGGTTCTCTAAAAAATTAGCCCTAGTATTAAAATCAACATCATCAAGAGTCTTGACCAGTTTTGCTGGGTTACCAGCAAATATAGAATTTGGCGGAACATCTTTTGTAACTACAGCTCCTGCTCCAACAATACTATTTTTACCTGTAGTTATTCCTTTACAGATAATTGCGCTATCACCAATCCAAACATTGTCCTCAAAAACTACTGGCTTTGCATTTCCAACTGGCTCTGCTCTATCGTAGATTCCATGCCAATCAGCATCAGAAATATATGCGCCATGAGCAATCATACAAGCATCACCAATAATTATACTTTTAGCAGACATTATTCTTACACCAGGAGTAATTAAACAATATTTACCAATCTTTATTTCGCCTTTATGTTTACCAATATCCCAAGAAGTAAATTGAATGTGAGCGTCTTTAGAACCAATTAAAGTTGGATAATCATCAATAGAAACATTTCCTCCAAATACTTTTATGTATCTTGGTTTAAAATAAGCGCCTCCTTTACCAAGATAATCAAATTGAGGTTCTAGGAATTGTCTTACATAAATTTTAACAATTCTAGTAAATAATTTTTTTATCCAATATGGTCTATTGTCTTTTCTGATAATAATCTCCAAAGGTGATATTTTAATATGATAAAGTAGCGAAAAAATTATTTCATAAAAATTGATTAAAAAATATTTAAAAGAATTTAGGCATTTATTCAATATTGGGTTTCCAATACTTGGCTCTCAAATGTCTTATGCTCTAATGGGTACCACCGATACAATTATTGCCGGAAGAGCTAGCGCCTCAGACTTGGCTGGACTTGCCGTGGGTAATGCTTTTTCGATGACTATTTTTATGTTTTTTTCAGGTGTAATTTTTGCAGTAACACCAATAGTTGCTCAGCTATATGGAGCAAAAAAATTTCAACTTATAGGCCAAAAACTTAGAGAAGTATTATGGATAGCTGTTCTTTTGGGTTTCTTGATAGCTTTGTTATTTATGAATATGGGAATAATTTTAGATATATTACCAATCGATAAAAGTGTTACAAATATCTCAGAAAAATATCTAAAAGCAGTAGCCTTGGGTTTTGCCTTTATTACAGTTTTTACATGCTTAAGATGCTACAGCGAAGGTATGACCTTAACCAAGCCTGTTTTTTATATTGCTGTCTTCGGAATGATATTAAATATTCCTCTCGATCTTATCTTTGTATATGGTTGGTTTGGGGCTCCAAAATTAGGTGGAGTTGGTTGTGGTATAGCAACAACAATTGTTTCATTTATTATGATGATAACAATCTTAATTTACATCAACATTAATAAAAAATATAAGATAACTGAGCCCTTCTCTAAATTTACATCTCCTTCTATAGTAACTACTAAAGAGGTGTTTAAGCTTGGGTTGCCAATTGGTTTTGGAATTTTTATAGAACTAAGTATGTTTTCAGGTGCTCAAATTATTCTTGGTATCTTGGGTGAAGATATAGTTGCAAGTCATGCTATAGCAATTAATGTAGCAAGTTTATTTTTCATGGTGCCATTAGCAGTTGGTTTAGCTGCTGCAACTAGAGTTGGTAATTTAATTGGTGAAGATGATTTCAAACAAGCTAAAGTTGCATCTTCATCAACCATCTATTTATGCATATTAACTGCATTAATGAATGTAGTTTTAATTATAAGCTTTAGAGAAGTTATTGTAGGCATATACACAACAGATGAAATTATATTTTCTCTTGCAGTATACTTATTAATCTTCGCTGCGATATTTCAATTGCCTGATGGAATACAAATGGGAGCTCTTGGAAGTTTGAGAGGTTTTAAAGATACTTTTGTTCCAATGATACTTTTATTTATATCTTATTGGGTATTTGCTATGCCAATTGGATATTATCTAACTATGACGGGTTTTGATGCCCCTATGGGTGCTGCTGGAATGTGGTTCGGAATGATAATTGGATTAAGTATATTTGCAATTTTAGCAATATTAAGACTTAGATGGATTATTAAAAAATATCTACAAAAAATTGAAGTTACTTATTAATTACCTTTGCAACAGTTGAGCCGATCTCAGTCAAGTTATCAGCTACATGAACCCCACATTCTTTTAATTTAGAAATTTTATCTGCAGCAGTACCTTTACCTCCAGCAATTATTGCACCAGCATGTCCCATTCTTTTACCAGCCGGAGCGGTTTGGCCTGCAATATAAGAAATAACTGGCTTTGAAACATTGTTTTTTATGAATTCTGCAGCATCTTCCTCAGCAGTTCCTCCAATTTCTCCAACCATCACTATAGCTTTGGTTTGAGGGTCGTTTTCAAATAACTCAAGTATATCTATAAAAGATGAACCTGGAATGGGGTCCCCGCCAATACCTACACAACTGCTTTGTCCAAAACCTAAATCAGTTGTTTGTTTCACCGCCTCATAAGTTAAAGTACCAGATCTAGAAATGATGCCAATAGATCCCTGCATATGGATGCTTGCAGGCATAATGCCTAACTTAGCCTCTCCAGGCGTAATAAGGCCAGGACAATTAGGGCCTATTAAGGTAAGACCCAACTCGTCAACTCGTTTTTTAACATCAAGCATATCTAGGGTTGGAACACCCTCTGTAATGCAAACAATTAATTCTATTCCTGATTCTGCAGCTTCTAAAATAGAATCTTTACAAAAAGGAGCTGGAACAAATATCAATGATGCATTCGGCTTAACACTTTTTACAGCTTCATCCATAGTATCAAACACCGGCTTTCCTAGATGGGTTTGACCTCCCTTTCCTGGAGTTATACCCCCAACAATATTAGTACCATACTCTATAGCTTGCTCTGAATGAAGAGTTGCCTGCGAACCAGTAAATCCTTGAACAATTACTCTTGTGTCTTTGTTAACTAAGATACTCATTTTGCTAATTCCACTGCTTTCTTAGCTGCATCACCAAGATTATTAATACTTTCTATTTTTATATTAGCTTTAGATAAAATTTCTGAACCTAAATCTGCGTTGTTACCTTCAAGCCTAACTACCACAGGTATCTCAACACCAACCTCTTCAATTGCCGCTAAGACTCCCTCTGCAATAAGATCACATCTTACTATTCCACCAAAAATATTTACTAATACAACCCTTACCTCTGGATCGTCCAAAATAATTTTAAATGCTTTAGAGACTCTCTCTTGTGTTGCCGTTCCGCCCACATCAAGAAAATTTGCAGGATTTCCACCAAAGTACTTTATTGTATCCATTGTGCCCATGGCAAGACCTGCTCCATTTACCATGCAGCCAATATTTCCATCTAATGAAACATAACTTAAATCATTCTTTGCTGCTTCAGATTCTCTAGGATCTTCTTGAGATGGATCATGCATTTGAGCAATTTCAGGCTGTCTATATATAGCATTTGAATCAATGTTTATTTTTGCATCTAAGCAGTGCAGCAACCCACCGCTCGTAATCACCAAGGGATTAATTTCAAGCAAACTTAAATCTTTCTCAACAAATAACTTCATTAAATTTTTAAACATTGGAGTAAATTGTTTAGTTTGCTCATTATTTAACTTTAAAACTTTTGCAATTTTTCTTGCTTGAAAACCTTGAGCTCCACATAGAGGATCTATTGATTCATAAATAATTTTTTCAGGAGAATTTTTTGCGACTTCTTCGATATTTACTCCTCCCTCACTAGAACCTATAAAGACCACTCTTTGCGATTCCCTATCTATAACAGCGCTTAGATATAATTCTTCGGCTATATCTGTACATTCCTCAATAAGAACTGAATTAACCAATTGGCCCTTTTCATCCGTCTGATAAGTAATTAATCTCTTCCCCAGCCATTTCTTTGCAAATGAAGTTGCCTCTTCAGGAGTATCAACTAACTCAACCCCACCTGCTTTTCCTCTTCCTCCAGCATGAACTTGAGCCTTCACAACCCATTTGGAACCACCAATATCTCTACAAGCTTTAAATGCATCTTCTGCTTCATAAATGACTTTACTATTTGATACGGGCAAGCCGTATTGTGCAAAAAGCTCTTTGCCTTGAAATTCATGTAGATTCATTATCTTTTATTTCCTATATGTATAGCTTCATTATTTACAGCCAAAGCGGCCTCATGGAGGGCCTCGGAAACTGTTGGATGACTGAAAATTGTTAACCCAAGATCCTCAGAGCTTGCGCCAAATTCCATAGATATTAATGCCTGTTGAACAATTTCTGCAGCAGATGGACCAAATACATGAACTCCTAAAATTGTGTCTGTTTTTGCATCGGACAGAAGTTTTACAAAACCTACTGATTGATCTACTGCTAATGCTCTTCCGCTTGCTGCAAAAGGGAACTTACCAACTTTAAACTCAACGCTCTCATCTTTTAACTCCTGTTCATTTTTACCAACCCAAGCAATTTCAGGATGCGTATAAATTACGGATGGTACCAAATCATAATTCATTTCTGCATGTTTTCCAGCAATCCTCTCTGCAACCATAATGCCCTCTTCGCTACCTTTATGAGCTAGCATGGGTCCTCTTACCACATCGCCTATAGCCCAAATGTTTGCAGCATTTGTTTGACAATGGTCATCAACATTTATAAAGCCTCTATCATCCAAATCGACACCTGAATCGTCAGAAAAAACATCCTGAGTATTAGGTTTTCTCCCTACTGCGACAATTAATTTATCAAATTTCATTTCCTCAGATTTAGCTTCAGTCTCATATGTAATATTCACCGAGTTTTTAAGGCTTTTTGATGAAGTCAATCTACAACCCAATCTAATGTCGAGACCTTGTTTCTTAAAATCTTTGAGAGTTTCTTTTGCAATTTCTTTGTCAGCCATAAATAAAAAATCATTCATAGCTTCAATTACTGTTACTTTTGAACCCAAACGCGCCCAAACACTTCCTAGTTCAAGACCTATAACACCAGCTCCAATAACACCAAGAGTTTCTGGAACAGATTCAATTTCTAAAGCACCGGTACTATCTAAGATATTTTTATTATCAAATTTTGCAGAAGGAATTTCTATAGGTGATGATCCAGTTGCAATAATAATATTTTTAGATTCAACAATTTCAACGTCACCATTAGCATTGGTTACTTCTACTTTTAGATCTGCAATTACCTTACCTCTTCCAGCAATAGGAGTAACTTTATTTGCAGCAAATAATCCGCTGATACCACCAGTAAGTTTTTTTACAATATCATCCTTTCTTTTCATCATTGCAGGAACATCTAATTCAACATTTTTGATATCTATTCCATGAGTTTTTAAATGATTTGCTGCATCATGATATCTGTGAGACGAATCAAGAAGTGCTTTTGAAGGAATACAACCAACATTCAAACAAGTGCCACCAAAAGTGGGATTGCTATCTGAATCTGTATATTCTTCAATGCAGGCAGTTTTCAAGCCTAATTGAGATGATCTGATTGCAGCTACATAACCAGCTGGTCCTCCACCTATTACAACAACATCAAACATAAATTTCCTCTTTCTATAAATTTAATAATAATCTTTCTGGTGATTCTAGTTGCTCTTTGATTGAAACTAGGAATCTGACTGCTTCTTTGCCATCTAAAAGCCTATGATCGTAACTCATTGCTAAATACATCATCGGCCTAATTACAACTTCTCCATTAACAGCTACAGGTCTATCTTGTATCGCATGCATTCCAAGTATTGCGGTTTGCGGTGCATTTAAGATTGGCGTAGATAATAGAGATCCAAAGACGCCGCCATTTGAAATGGTAAATGTTCCGCCTTGCATCTCATCGATTGTAAGCTTGCTATCTCTCGCTTTCTCAGAATATTCTAAAATTGACTTTTCAAGTTCAGGGAGAGACTTTGTATCAGCATCTTTTATTATTGGAACAACAAGACCTCTATCTGTTGAGACAGCTACACCTATGTCTTGATACCCGTGATAGACAACATCAGATCCATCAATTGAAGCGTTGACTATTGGGAATTTCTTTAAAGCTTGAACTGCAGCTATTACAAAAAAGCCCATAAAGCCCAATTTAATACCATGTTGCTTTTCAAATTCTTGCCCATACTTGCTTCGTAATTCTTTTATGGGGAGCATATCAACTTCGTTGAAAGTAGTGAGCATTGCAGTTTCTTGCTGAACTGTAACAAGTCTTTGAGCAATAGTATTTCTTAGCCTTGTCATAGGAACTCTTTTTTCAGGCCTTGATGAAGACAGAGCAGAGATCTTTATATCTTCATTTTCAGAAATTTTATTTTTAGACTCTAGATGGTTTATAACATCTGCTTTAGTTATTCTCTGATCTTTCCTTGAAGACTCTATTGATTGAGGATCAATATTATTTTCGGCAATAATTTTTTTAGCAGCAGGGCCAGATTTTTTATTTGAAGCCTCTGATGTATCTTGTTTTTCTAATGCTACTTCTTCCTTAATTTCTGTTTTTTCTTCATTTTGAGGTTGAGCTTTTTGTGAATCATCAAACTCGCCAATAATTTCAGCACTATTAACAACATCACCTTCTTTTTTTAGAATTTTTGTTAAAATTCCGTCGGTTGGTGCAATGACTTCTAAAACAACCTTATCAGTTTCTATCTCAGCAATAATTTCATCCTGATTAACATAATCTCCTTCTTTTTTTAGCCAATTTGCAACAGTTCCATCTGCAACAGATTCCGGAAATGTTGGTGATTTAATTTCAATTGCCATAATTATCCCTATTGTAAAGCTTCTTCTAAAAGATTGTTTTGTTGTTCGAGATGTAATTTCATCATTCCTACCGCCGGAGCAGCTGCTGGAGGTCTGCTCACCATAGAAATATCCTTAGCAAAATCTAGCCTATCTAAGACTCTTTGTAATCTATGCCTATGACTAAACCATGCTCCTTGGTTTGCAGGCTCTTCCTGACACCAAATAATGTCATCAACATTTTTATATTTTTTTAGGCACTCCTCTAAGTCATCATATGGGAATGGATATAACTGTTCGATCCGAATAATTGAAATGTGTTCTTTTTCATCTTTAACTCTTTTATTCTCAAGATCATAGAAGACCTTTCCAGAGCATAATATGATCTTTCTGATATTAGATTTTTTCTTGGTATCACTATCAATAACACATTGGAAAGATCCTTTTGTTAAATCGGTAATTGAAGATGTTGCGTTTGGATTTCTTAATAAGCTTTTTGGCGAAATAACTATAAGAGGTGTTCTCATTTTTCTTATCGCTTGCCTTCTTAGTAAATGAAAGATCTGAGATGGTGAGCTAGGAATACATACTTGTATATTTTCTGCTGCGCATAATTGTAAGAACCTCTCTATTCTAGCGCTGCTATGTTCAGGTCCTTGTCCCTCATATCCATGCGGAAGAAGCATAGTTAACCCAGAAAGTCTTTCCCACTTATGCTGAGCTGATACAATGAATTGATCAATAACAACTTGTGCACCATTTACGAAGTCTCCAAATTGAGCTTCCCAAATAGTTAGTCCTGTTGGCCAAGTTGCAGAGTATCCATACTCAAAACCCAAAACCGCTTCTTCCGACAGAAGTGAATCGTAGATATCGAATCTGGTGTTATGATTTTTTGCAATTTTTGATAAAGGAATATAACCATCTCCAGTTTTTTTGTCAAAAACGCATGCATGTCTGTGAGAGAAGGTTCCTCTTCTTACATCTTGTCCTGTAATCCTAATTGGATAGCCCTCTGCAAGCAATGTGGCGTATGACATGCTTTCAGCAAAACCCCAATTTATATCAGTGTTACCATTATTCATCTTCCTTCTATCATCAAAGATTTTTGATGCTTGTGTTCCAAGATTAAATGAACTGGGTACTTCGTTTATTTGATTTCCAAGCTCTTTAAACTTCTTTTTATCAAAAGAGGTATCTACTGGCGGCCACCACAAAACATCTAAATATTCTGTCCAATCAAACCAAAGTTCATTATTTGAATATTTAGATAAACTTTTTGCTACTGTTTCACCGCCCTCCAAGGATTTTCTATATGTTTGCTTAATTTCTTGAGCAGATTCATTTGAAATGCAACCCTCTTTCAAAAGTTGTTCTTGATATTGATTAAGAACAGATGGGTGCTTTGCAATAGCTTTATACATTGTTGGCTGCGTCGCTGAAGGATCATCAGCCTCATTATGGCCTCTTCTTCTATAACAAAATAAGTCAATAACGACATCTTTATTAAATTTTGCCCTGTATTTACATGCAATTCGAGCTGATTTTACTACCATTTCTGGATCATCACCATTCACATGGATAACTGGAGCCTGAATCATTTTAGCGACATCAGTTGCATAATCAGTTGATCTAGCATCAAGTTTATTACTTGTAGTAAACCCAATTTGATTATTAACTATGATGTGAATAGTTCCACCTACATTAAAACCCCTAGTTTGTGACATCTGCAATGATTCCATTACAACACCTTGACCAGAAAATGATGCATCACCATGAAGAAGAACTGGTACAACTTTTTTTCTATTCTTGTCATCTAGTCTATCCTGCCTAGCCCTAACTGAACCAAGCACTACTGGATCCACAATCTCCAAATGAGAAGGATTATTATTTAGAGAAACATGAACTTCTCCACCCGGTGTATCAATATTAGATGAAAACCCTAAGTGATACTTTACGTCTCCTGTATTTGCACCTTCAAGAGTATCAGTTTCATCAAATGCAGAGAATAAATCTTTTGGTAATTTTCCTAATACATTTACTAGTAAATTTAATCTTCCTCTGTGAGCCATGCCAAAACAAATTTGATTTGCTCCCAATGCTCCACAATTTTGTATAACAGCATCAACTAACGGCACTAATGACTCACTTCCATCAATACCAAATCGTTTCATACCAGGATATTTTGCAGCTAAATATTTTGCTAGACCTTCTGCTGAGTTCAACCTTTCAAAAATATGTATCTTTTCTTCATTTGAAAAACTATAGTTATCAATTTTTGATTCAAATTGTTTCTGAAACCATCTTCTTTCATCTGAATGCATAATATAGTTATATTCAATGCCTATATTGCCGCAATAGATTCTTCTAAGCTCTTCAATAATATTTCTTAAAGAAGATTTTTTTGATCCAGTATTAAAAGTATCAGTATAAAACTCATCATCTAGATCTGATTCATTGAGACCATGAGATTCAATCTTAAGGTCTTCAATTAGATCTCTTTCCATAATTCCTAGTGGATCTAAATTAGCTTCTTGATGTCCTCTATTTCTATATGCCTGAATAAGCCTTATAACTTTTCCTTGCCTTTCAGCAGAAGTAGCATTTGAACTTATTGTAGCTCTTGATAAATTTTTAAACTCATCAACAATGCTTTGATGAGATATTTCAACATGACCATTTGATGAGTTTGGCAAAGTATTAAAGAATTCTAGCCATTCTTTGGAAAGCTCTTCGGGTTTATTTAAATATTTTTCATAGAGGGTTTCTAAGTAAGCAGAATGCCCTGCTGACAAATGTGAACTCCCCCATAGTTCTTGCATCGAATTAGTCATTTCAAGTTAATTTATAGCTCCGTCTGTAGTGATAATTTCTTTTTTATCTTTTAATAACATTTTCTTAATTTCACCAATTGCTTTGTTTGGATTTAATCCTTTAGGGCATACACTTACACAATTCATAATTCCGTGGCATCTATAAACACTGAATGGGTCTGATAAATCTTCAAGCCTCTCATTAGTTTTTAAATCTCTTGTATCGGCAAGAAATCTATATGCTTGAAGTAAAGCAGCAGGTCCTAAAAATTTATCTGGATTCCACCAAAAAGATGGGCAACTTGTAGAGCAACAGGCGCACAATATGCATTCATATAATCCATCTAATTTATCTCTATCTTCCGGAGACTGAAGTCTTTCTTGCTCTGGTGCAGTAGTACTATTTTGAAGAAAGGGTTTAATTTTTTCGTATTGTGCATAGAACTCTGTCATATCAACAACCAAATCTCTAATAACTGGTAATCCCGGTAATGGTCTTAACTCAATTTTGTTTTTCTTTAAAACAGAGGATAATGGTGTTATGCATGCAAGGCCATTCTTACCATTTATATTCATGCCATCAGAGCCACAAACTCCTTCTCTACATGACCTTCTATATGAAATGGATTCATCTTGTTCTTTTAATAAATGAAGCAAATCTAAAACCATTATATCTTTTGCTGGTTTTTCAATCTTGTACTGTTTGATGTATGGAAACTTATCCTCCTCAGGATTATATCTATACATATTTACTTCTAGCGTTTTCGCTGCCATCTAATAAGTCCTTACAATTGGGGGAAAAGCTTCAACTTCAGAGGGACTAAAATTCACATCTCTTTTGGCGACAGATTTTGATAAAGGATCATATAAGGAATGACATAACCATCTCTCATCATCTCTATCAGGGAAATCATCCCTGGCATGAGCGCCCCTACTTTCATCTCTACTATATGCCGAAATAGCAGTTGCTTCTGCAACCTCAAATAAATTTTGAAGCTCAATTGCTTCAACTCTACTTGTATTAAAAGCATTACTTTTATCTTTCAAATGAAGTTGATCAACCTTCTCTCTAATTTCTTGCAGCTCATCAAGTCCTTTTTTCATGTATTCACCTCTTCTAAAAACTCCAAAATAATTTTGCATACATTGTTGGAGTTCTTTTTTTACTTCTGCTGTTTCATAGCCGTTATCAGAATTATTTAATTTATTTAATCTATCAAGGGCACTATCGATGTCATCTTTATCAGAGGATTTAACACCACCACCTGATTTTAAATCTTCTTGAATAAACATTCCTGTAGCCCTTCCAAACACAACTAAATCAAGAAGTGAGTTACCGCCAAGTCTATTTGCTCCATGGACAGAAACGCATGCTGCTTCACCAGCTGCAAACAAGCCAGGAATAATAGAATCAGTTCCATCAATTCTATTGAAAGCTTGTCCATTAATATTTGTTGGAGTGCCGCCCATCATATAATGACATGTAGGAACAACAGGTATTGGTTCATATATTGGATCCACGTGAGCAAAGGTTCTTGATAATTCGCATATTCCAGGTAATTTTGCATTTAATACATCAGCTCCAAGATGGTCGAGCTTTAAGTAAATATGATCATTATTTTCACCACATCCTCTTCCTTCAATTATTTCAAGAACCATTGATCTGGCTACAACATCCCTGCCGGCAAGATCTTTAACATTTGGCGCATATCGCTCCATGAACCTTTCACCATCTTTGTTTATTAAATATCCACCCTCGCCTCTGCAACCTTCAGTAACTAGTGAGCCAGCTCCATATATTCCAGTTGGATGAAATTGCCACATTTCCATATCTTGTGCTGGATAGCCAGCCCTTAAAGCCATAGCAAGACCATCACCAGTATTAATTAAAGCATTGGTAGTTGATGCGTAAATTCTTCCAGCACCGCCAGTAGCCATGACCGTAGATTGGGCTTTAAGATAAGCAACTTCTCCATATTCGATTGAAAATGCAATTACACCAGTAACCTCATTTTTAGCATTTTTAACAATATCAACTGCAAACCACTCGTTTAAGAAATTTGTTCCTTCTTTAACATTATTTTGATAAAGCGTATGAAGTAAAGCATGACCTGTTCTATCTGCTGCAGCACAAGTTCTGGCAGCTTGGCCTCCTTTCCCATAATCTTTTGACTGTCCTCCGAATGGTCTTTGATATATTCTTCCGTTTTCAAATCTTGAAAATGGTAATCCCATGTGCTCTAGCTCAAAAACTGCCTTCGGCCCTTCTGAGCATAGATACTCTATTGCATCTTGGTCACCAATATAATCGGCTCCTTTGACAGTATCGTACATATGCCATCTCCAATCATCATTTGGATCAGCACTTTGAATAGCACAAGTAATACCACCTTGTGCAGAAACTGTATGAGATCTTGTAGGAAAAACTTTAGAAACAACAGCTGTTTTTAATCCAGATTTAGCAAGCTCAAGAGATGCTCTCATACCAGAGCCTCCACCACCAATAATCAAAGCATCAAATTCTAATGTTTGGATATTTGAAGAATTGTAATAAGTCATGTATTAAAACCAAATAATCAAAATGTATAAAGCAGCAATCAATGCTCCAAATAAAGTAAATATAAATTCATAGATTTTTCTTAAGGTATTAGCAAAGGTGCTAACACCCGAAAAAATAAATCCCAATGTTCTTGTTGTTAAATAATCAGTTCCAACAGTCCATAAACCAATGAAAGCATGAGCGCATGCAAGCAATATAAATATGCTGAGTGAAGCTTTAAAAAAATTATTGCTATTTAAAAATTCAAAAGTAATTCCACTTGTCCAAAATGTGTACTCTAAATATGCAAGAAATGAAATAAAGTAAAGCGCGCTATAGCGTTGGAGATACCATGTCAGTCTTCCGCTTTTCATAGCATCACCCATAAAGTCAGTAGAGCGTTAACTACAAACAAAACTAGAGTAATAACTGAAGATTTGTATGATGAAGACAAACTTTCATTAAGGATATGGAAATCCATTAAAATATGCCTTACGCCAGTGAAAATATGATATTGAAAAATTAGAATTAAACCAATACATCCAAATTTAATACCTAAATTTGCATGATAAGTGCTCATAAAATTATTAAAAGAATCTTGATTTTGTGTTAATTCTGAAAAGATAAAAATTGATAAAGGAAGTACTACAAAAAATATAAGAATCCCGCTTATTCTGTGAGTGATAGATAAAAAAGCTGATAGCGGAAGTTTTATCTTGAATAGGTTTATGTTTACAGGTCTATTTTGTGTCATTCAGAAAGTGACAAATGTCATTTTTTTAAGTGTTTTATAGCTAGATTATAACCGATTATAAGCAATATAAATAAATGAAATTTTAAAAATATGCTTTTTATTTTTTAACATGCTTCATCATTCTTTGTCTTTTCTTAATTTGCCTTTCTGTTAACTTGTTCACCTTATTTTCAAAAGGGTTATCAGATTTCCTAAAAATTAGTTTCAGCTGAATGCTCTGCAGTTTTAAAGACGATCTAAAAGAATTTTCAAGATACTTTTTGTAATTTTGAGGAATTTTTTTATCTTGATTTGAATGAATTACTAAAGTAGTTGGATTAATGCCGCCAAAATGAACATGCTTAAGCTTCAATTGTCTTCCATTGACTGAAGGAGGAGCACTTTGAAAAATAAATTTTTCTAAAAGCTTGTTCAATGATGAAGTTGTATATTTCTTTTGAGCATTTTCAATAACATTATTTGTTACCTTGAAAAGCTTTTTAAAACCCTTACCTTTAATGCCAGAAATTTCTATTTTAAAAAAATTATCAACAAAATTTGATTGAACTCTTTTTGTCTCATATAAATCATCTTTTTGTCTTTTTGAGAGTAAGTCCATTTTATTGAATGCTAAAACAAGCGGCTTGCCCATTTCAGATACCATATTTATTATCTTCAAGTCCTGATCAACAAGTCCTTCACTTGCATCACACATAAATATGACCACATCACAAGTCTCAACAGAATGCATTGCTCTTACATATGAGAAATACTCTATCTTGTGAGCATTCCTGTAACCTTTTCTTATACCTGCAGTATCTATGAAAATAAAATCATCGTCATTTGCAGAGAAAGGTATGCTAATCGCATCAATGGTGGTTCCTGCTATTTCTGAAACAATAAGTCTATCTTCTTTTATGAACTTGTTTATAAAAGTTGATTTGCCAGCGTTGGGCCTTCCTAAAATTGCTATTTTCTTCCCTTCAGGCACTTTCGTTTGATTGTTTGGAAGTGATTTTTTAATATATGATCTTAGATCAATAAGGTTTTTGCTGTGCTCTGCACTAATCTCAAAAAAATTATTAATCCCTTCGTTATTTAAATCTTCTTTGATTAAAGCGTCGGATTTTTTATCTATTTTATTGAGAACTGTTATAAAAGTTTTATTTAATTTTCTAAGCCTTGATAGAATATCTAGATCTTCTTTATTTAGATTTTGCGATCCGTCAAGAAGAAATATAATTAAACTTGATTCTTCAGCTGCAATCCATGCTTGCTCAGCAATATCTTCTTTTAAGATACTATCATCCTGAGCTATTCCACCTGTATCAATTAGGAGACTTTTCTGCTCTCCAAAGGATATATATCCATAATTTCTATCCTTTGTTAAGCCAGAAAAGTCAGAAACTATTGCTTGTCTAGATTTTGTTAGTTTGTTGAAAAGTGTTGATTTGCCAACATTGGGTCTTCCTATTATTGCTATTGAGGTAAACATAATTAAACAACATTTTATATGTTTAGAGCGTATAAATTAAATGTTTCATCTACTGCATAGAAATTTTTACTTCGACTTATAAGTGTTTTGATTGGATTCTTTGAAATTTTTTTTCTGCCAATTGTTTTCCCATTAACTGGGTCAATAATATGAATGTAACCCTCAAAATCACCAATGATAATAAAACCAGAATTGCTTATAGGGTTTGAAAGCTGGCGATTATGATAAATATCTGAGCTCCATGAATCCTCAAGTGTTTTTGCAAAAAAAGATTTGAGATGAGAATTAGATTCTACAAGAACAATTAAACCTTTAATTAGTATAGGTGAATAGAAAGATGAAGATTTAGTTTGCCATACTGATCTTTTTTGCGCGATATCAAAAATATTCAAATTACCTTGATAATTAGTAGCATAAACATAACCACCTTCGACCAGTGGACTCGAGTCAGAATCAATAATATTCTCTAGCTCTGAGGTGCCACTTACATATGATATTGCTCCATCCCATAAAAGAAATCCAGTATCTATATCAAAAACACCCATCCTTCCATTATCAAATGTGGCAAAAACTTGATCTTCAACTATTACTGGGCTGCTACTACCTCTGATTGTTAGAGTCGGTAGCTTTGATCGATAAGACCATGAAATAGAACCAGTAGACTTATCGAGCGCTATCAATTCACCTGAATCTGTTTTGATAATTATAAATTTAGGACTAATTGCAGCCGATGACAACACTTGAGCCTTAACATTTTTTTTCCAAAGTATTGTTCCATTGTTATTGTTAAGTGTGATTATGTTCCCAGAGGTATCAGATACCACAAGCACTCCAAAACCACTTGAGACTCCAGAAGATAAAGGCCCAATATTCTGCTCCCAAATTATTTCTCCACTTAAAGAATCTAATGAGCTAATATTTCCATTTGAATCTGCAAAGTATACATTTTGGGAACTAAATGAAGGTACAAAATTCCCTAGTATATTTTCACCCTTAAAAGATTTATTCCATTTAACATTAATATTTCGTGTAAATGATGCATTATTGTTAAGGGCTCTGGGCTTATCTGGATTAACCTCATCATCACCCCAAAATTTCATTGATGGAATAGATGAGCAAGCTGATAAAAATGCAAGCAAAATAAATAAATTAAATATCTTAATAGCTGGATTTTGAGTATTCATATATTAGGTTAAAGAGATAAGTTTGTAATTTTCATACTAACAACTGATATAGATGCTTCATTTGTATAATTTTGTTTTGCTATATTGTATTGCTCAATTGCTAACTCTTTTTTGTCTTGTTTACTTAAAATATCTCCAATAATCTCATGAATCAATGCGTCACCTTCTGAAGTATAAATATCAAGCATGCTCAAAGCATCATCAAGTTTTTCTTGAACAATCAAGATTCTAGCTAAGTTAATTCTTGCGATCTTGTTAAATAATTTGTTTCCGCTAAAACCTTCGGTGCTTTCTTTTAGTAAGAGAAAATAACGTAACGCCGATTCTAAATCGCCGTTATTTGCCTTCAAGGATGCATGGTTAAGTAATGCTATCTTTGCATATCCTGTTTTTTTATAAGAACTAATTAAATCTGCAAATAATTCTTCTGAAATTAGCATACCCTGATCAGTTTCTGTCTCTTGAGCAATCCATTTATTGTATATTTCAGCAGCTTCTAGATTATTCATCTTTGCAATTTGATTATTAATTAAATAAGCAGAAATTATTAAGATCACCAATGCTGCAATACCAAGAATTACTTTTCTGTAATTCATATAAAAATTACGTATTGACGTTATTGCTGCATTATTTTCAAAAACTTCGTTCATAAGTATTTCCTCGATCTATAGAGTTTTATAAAAACTATATAAATCTTCAATTGAGACAGTTTGTTGCTCCTTAAGTTCATCATTCAAGGGCTTTATAACTGCAGTTTTATTATTAAACTCTTCTTCGCCAATAATAATTACATAGTCGGAATTATTTTTATTCGCTTTTCTCATCTTCGATTTAAGACTTCCTTCTGATAAATGAATATCAAGAACAACTTCTTTATTAATTGATCTAAGATGGTGCGCTATTTTATATGCTTTTGGTTCTAAATTACTAGCTGCGATAACAAAAGAAACCAATTTTCTGTTTGGCTTTTGCAGGTTTGCAATATTTGCTAACCTTTCAAGTCCAATGGCCATGCCAATGGCAGGCAAGTCTTTTCCTCCAAGTTGAGAGCAAAGTTGGTCATATCTACCACCACCTAAAAATGAATCCTGTGCTCCTAATTCTGACGATGTAGCTTCAAATACAAAACCAGAATAATAATCTAAACCTCTAACTAAATTGTAATCGATTTCAATTTTACATAAATCTGAGAACTCATGCTTAATTGAATCAAGCAACTCAATTGAAGCCCTATCAATAAATTCTTTTATTGAAGGAGCTTTTTTTAGAATTGCCTGTGTTTCAGAATTTTTTGAATCAAGGACTCTTAATGGGTTTTTACTAAGTCTTTCTAAGTCTTTTGCATCGAGATCTTTTTTAAATGGTTCCAAGAACTCAACAAGTGCTT
>Ga0255758_10002092_pt1 | contig 19121 bp, 16 predicted proteins | sample 011ome_24_FD_179958 | JGI IMG/M metagenome (GOLD analysis project Ga0255758, IMG submission 179958) | Coastal salt marsh microbial communities from the Groves Creek Marsh, Skidaway Island, Georgia - 011513CT metaG (version 2) | ecosystem: Environmental > Aquatic > Marine > Intertidal zone >...
AAGACCTACTTCTTTGTTTATGAGCATGGTTATTTAGAATTAGATAATGAGCAATATGCTTTGGTTCGAAAAAAGGAATACGTAAAATAAAAACATGAAGTTATTAATTTTAAACGGTCCAAATTTAAACTTGCTAGGAACAAGAGATATTTCTGTTTATGGAGCAGAAACTTTTGATTCTTATTATGATAAAATTAAAATAAAATTTCCAGAAATAGATTTTCAGTTTTACCAGAGTAATGTTGAAGGAGAATTGATTGACAAACTCCATGAAGCAGGGTATACGACTGATGGCGTCATTTTTAATGCAGGAGGATATACGCATACCTCGGTTGCAATAGCAGATGCGGTAGAAGCCATTCAAATTCCGGTTGTTGAAGTTCATATAAGCAATGTTTATGCGCGAGAGGAATATCGGCATATATCTTTAATGGCAAAAAATTGTAAAGGAGTGATTGCTGGATTAGGACTATCCTCTTATGATCTCGCAGTTCAAAGCTTTATCGAATAATTCGTTGCTGAAAGCTATTTTCAATTTTTATACACCTTTAGCTAGATTGCTAGTATTTATTTGTTGAACATTTTCATTAGCCAAAATAAACTTTCCTTCCAAATTAAATAAACTTGCATCAGCTACTTGTTTTTCGAGTTCCAATTACGCTCACGGTACACTTGAAACATCAGAAATACAACTAATTATTTTGCAATGAAGAAATCACTTCCTTTTCTGAGATTAGATTTTACTCATACCTAACATTCAATTAAACCAGACTTTTATGAGTTACCTGGAACTTAAATCAGAAGTATAATCTAGAAAGAACCTACTGTAGCCTCAATACCTTTGATAATTAATACAGGCGTTTGCTTTTTGTTGGTAATAATATTTTGCGTAAAGTTATCTAATTGGGCTATTATTTTTTCAGAATAATGGGCAATTGCGATCATGTCAGCATCAATTTCATTGGAATAATCTAATACATGGTTCGTAAATGATTTTGAACTATCCATTAATTTAAAGGTGGACCGAACTTTTTTCATTGTGAATTCATTGCGAACAACTTGGATCCTATTTTTCATTTTACTTTTTTGAATTTGATCTGTGAATTTGGTGCCAAGAACGTGTATTTCAGCATCAAATGCCATTGCTAAATTAGAAACTGCTCCAATTATTTGTAAACTTTCTTTTGATAAATTTATCGGAGCAACAATTTTAGTTATGTTATTGGGTTTAACATTTTCTTGAACAATCATAAATGGAACGGTACAACTCGTAATAACTTTCAAAGCAAAACTTCCAAACACTCTCTGCATTCCTTTTGCACCATGGGTTCCCATGATTATTAACCGAGAGTTGTTTTCTATAGCTGTCTTGGCAATATCTTCAAAAATATTACCTATTTTAACAGTAGCTTTCACTTTTGGATCGCCAACTTTTAAGTTAAGTCTTTTAATCGCTGCTTTAAAATTTTCAGAAGCTGAAGGAATGGCATTTTTATTCTTTACTATGTGAAGTAATACGATTGATGCTCCTGTTTGTCTAGCCATTTTTAAGGCATGAAATGCTGCAGAGTCTGCTACACTTGAAAAATCGTGAGGAACAATGTAGGTTTTAGCGCTCATAATGGGATAGTTTTTAAAGAATTAAAATAAGTTATTAAACAAACCTAGTTATAAACTAACAAAATTATTTGAGTTATCCAAATTAATTGTCAACAATAAATTGTTTTTTTAAATAAGAAATTAACATTTATACCTTTTAGATACGAAGGTTTTAAGTAAAAGCGGTAAATTCGTTTTTAATATTAATTTCGTTATGTAGGTTAATGATTTTAGTCTTGTTTACTTTATGGTAAAATCAAAATGAAAAATGAATTTCAAGTTGTAGGAAACTGCGAAATAAAATATATTAAAATAAATAGTAAGAGATGTCCGATGATAAAAAAATAATTTTTTCTATGGTGAATGTGAATAAGCAAACGCCTGAAGGGAAGCAAATTTTAAAGAATATTTACTTGTCATTTTATTATGGAGCAAAAATTGGCATTCTAGGTTTAAATGGATCCGGTAAATCCACTGTCATGCGAATTATTGCAGGTTTAGATGATAAATACCAGGGTGATGTTGTCTTTTCTGATGGATACAGTGTTGGGTATTTGCCGCAAGAACCAAAACTCGATGAGAGTAAAACGGTAAAAGAAATTGTCCAAGAAGGTGTTCAAGAAACAGTTGATGTTTTGGCAGAGTACGAGGAGATAAATAATGGTTTCATGGATGAAGAAATCATGAATGATCCGGATAAAATGAATGCTTTAATCGAGAAACAAGCGAAAGTGCAAGATAGGATAGATCAATTAAATGCTTGGGATTTGGACTCTAAATTAGATTTGGCGATGGATGCGCTAAGAACACCAGATGGAGATTCTCCAATTACGAATCTTTCCGGAGGTGAAAAAAGACGAGTGGCTTTATGTCGTTTACTTTTGCAGGAACCCGATATTTTGCTCTTAGATGAGCCAACAAACCATTTAGATGCTGAATCTGTTCATTGGCTAGAACAGCATTTAGGCCAATATAAAGGGACAGTTATTGCTGTAACGCATGATAGATATTTTCTAGATAACGTAGCTGGTTGGATTTTAGAATTAGATAGAGGTGAAGGTATTCCATACAAAGGAAATTATTCATCTTGGTTGGAACAAAAATCAGACAGGTTGGCAAAAGAAGAAAAGCAAGAAAGTAAACGTCAAAAAGCTTTAAAGCGGGAGTTGGAATGGTCTCGAAAAGGAGCCAAAGGGCGTCAAAGCAAAGGTAAGGCTCGTTTGAATAATTATGAAGCAATGCTTAGCGAAGATATAAAAGACAAAGAAGCAAGGATTGAGATTCCTATTCCAAATGGACCAAGACTGGGTAACGAAGTGATTGAAGCAATTGACGTTGCAAAAGGATATGATGATAGATTACTCTATGAAAGTTTGAATTTTAAATTACCTCCAGCAGGAATTGTAGGTGTTATTGGACCAAACGGTGCAGGTAAAACAACGTTGTTTAGAATGATAATGGGTGAGGAAACGCCTGATAAAGGGGAGTTTACAGTTGGCTCTACTGTAAAGATTGGCTACGTTGATCAAGCGCACGCAGAACTAGATCCTAATAGCTCTGTGTATGATGTCGTTAGTGGAGGAAATGAAGTTATTGAAGTTGGGGGGAAAACGATTAATTCTCGCGCTTATGTTAGTCGGTTTAATTTTAGCGGTTCTGATCAACAAAAGAAAGTTGGCGTGCTTTCAGGAGGTGAAAGAAATCGATTGCATTTAGCAATGACATTAAAAACAGAAGCCAATGTGCTACTTCTGGATGAGCCAACTAACGACATTGATATTAATACACTTAGAGCACTTGAAGAAGGTATTGAGAGTTTTGCAGGTTGTGCTGTAGTAATATCTCACGACAGATGGTTTTTGGATAGAATTTGTACACATATTTTAGCTTTTGAGGGTGATTCATCAGTATATTATTTCGAAGGCTCTTACAGTGAATATGAAGAAAATAGAAAGAAAAGATTGGGAGGGGATGTTGTTCCGACAAGAGTGAAGTACAAAAAACTAGTACGATAAAATGGAAGAATTTAAATTAGAAAACCAAGAATATATCCAACTTAATCAGTTGCTCAAGACAACCGGACTTGTAGGTACTGGAGGGGAAGCAATGATTCGTATTTCAGAAGGAGAAGTTTTTTTAAATGGAACAATAGAAACGCAAAAAAGAAAAAAAATTAGAGTTGGTGATAAAGTGAAATATTTAGAGAACACAATATTAATAATCGGATAAAAGAACAAAAATTATGGATAATACAGTAAAAGTATTTACGGGAGGAGCAGTTACCGTTAATTTATTGCGAACAGAACTGGAAAGTATCGGGATTTATCCTATCGTTAAAAACTTAAGGCAATCCGGAGCATCAGCTGGTTTTCCTGGGGGTACTTCAACTTCGGTTGAACTATACATTAGTCAATCTGAAACAGAAAAGGCGGAAGTACTTATTGAAGATTTTAAACAAAGGCAAGAAGAAAATAAATAATATATACAATGAAGAACGCGATTATACATACGGAAAAAGGAGATATGAAAGTGGAATTTTACCACGATGACGCTCCAAAAACAGTAGAGAATTTTATCACTTTAATTGAAAAAGGGTTTTATAATGGTTTAACATTTCATAGGGTAATACCTGATTTCGTTATACAAGGTGGTTGCCCAGATGGCACCGGTGCAGGCGGACCGGGTTACAGCATTGATTGTGAGCTGGACGGAAATAATCAGTATCACGATAAAGGTGTCTTATCAATGGCGCATGCAGGCAGAAATACTGGAGGATCTCAATTTTTCATTTGTCATTCACGAAATAATACTTCTCACTTAGATAGGAATCATACATGTTTTGGTAAAGTTATTGAAGGACTAGAAGTTATAGAAGCTGTTGCAGGCGGAGATAAAATTGATTCTATTGAAATAGTAGAAGGATAGTATTTAATATATTAATTTACAAAGTCGTACTTATTAAATAAGGTGCGACTTTTTTCTTATGAAACGAACTGTAGTTTTGCCAACTGGTAGAGAAAAAGATATTTTAATGGATGTCACATCTCTAAATTTAGATCCTAAAGGAATCGTTATTTTTTGTCATGGCTACAAGGGTTATAAAGACTGGGGGGCTTGGAACCTAGTTGCAAATGAATTTGCTAGGAACGGCTATGCCTTCATAAAGTTTAATTTCTCGCATAATGGAGGGACTATAGAAAATCCAATAGACTTTCCAGATTTGAAGGCATTTGGAAATAATACATATAGCAAAGAGGTAGCTGATTTGCATTCTGTTATTGATTGGTCGAATAAAGAGTTTGCTGCTCCAATATATATTATTGGACACAGTAGAGGTGGAGGTATTGTGACACTGGTTGGTGCAGAAAACGCACATGTTAGCAAGGTGATAAGTTGGGCTGCAGTTGCTGATTTTAAGGAAAGGTTTCCTATTGGAGAAAAACTTCAACAGTGGAAAGATAATGGAGTTTATCATGTGGTGAATGGAAGAACAAAGCAAAAAATGCCTCACTATTATTCTTTCTATGAAGATTTTATAAATAATGAAATAAACTTAACTATTTCTAAAGCAGCAAAAGAAATCCGTATTCCTCATTTGATTATTCATGGGGAGATGGATGAAGCAGTGTCGGTCAAAGATGCACATAGGTTGCGTTCATTCAATCCTAAGGCTGTATTAGAAATCATTTCAGACACTAATCATACCTTTGGAAGTAAACACCCATGGAAGAAATCTTTTCTCTCGCCGGCTCTAGGAGAAGTTGTTAATAAGACAATTAATTTTATTGGTTTACGTAACAAATTGTAAATTTATTAGTTATTCGTTTTTCCAAAATATTATAAAAAAAAGCATTGCGCAGAATTTATAAAGTAATATCTCTTTTAACAAGTCTTTTATTGACTCAAACTTTTTTTAGTCAAGCCTTGAGAGGTTTTGTGTACGATGAATTCAATCAACCGATACCTTATGCAAATATTTATTTCAAATTTCAAGGTAATGGCACTGTTTCAGATGTAGGAGGTAAATATTTTTATCAGTTTTCAGATCCTGGAGTAATAGAGCTTGTTGTTACAGCAGTTGGGTATAACAACAAATCAATAAAAATTATTATTCCTGATAAAAATGAAGTAGTTCAAAATATTTGGTTAGAAACAGATATTGAACAACTAAATGAGGTTTTAGTAAAATCAAAAAAAAGAGATCCTGCTTACGAAATTATACAAGCCTCTATTAAACAAAAAGATAGATGGAAAAAGCAATATGAGAGTTCGACATCAGAGGTGTATATCAAAGCAAAAGAGGTTATTAGTGCCAAAGAAAAAAAACGAAGGAAGAAACTAGAGGATCAGGAACTTATAGAAAAGGAGAGTCAAAAGAAGGACAATCCAGATGTGTTTTCGGAAGAAGAGGATAAGAGGCAAAAGGAAATAAATAAAATTGCCGGCAGTATGAATATGTTTGAGCTGCAGTTAACTAGACATTATAAATTCCCAAATAAGGTTAAAGAGATTAGAAGTGCGCATAAAAAATTTGGTAGCACTTATGGACTTTTTTTTAGTAACACTTCTGAGGCTGAATTTAATTTTTACACAAACTTGATGTCGGTAAGTGTTCTTAATGACCAACCTTTAATTTCACCATTGCATATTACTTCTGTCTTAACCTATAAATTTAACTTGATAGAAACAACATTCTATAATGAGCAAATGCTGTATAAAATTAAGGTTACTCCAAGAAAAAAAGGGAATGCTTCCTGGTCGGGTTATATCTGGATTTTAGATAAGAACTTTTGTATTATGAAAGTAGATCTGCATTTGAGTAAGGGTGGATTGATTCTTTATGATGGTTTTAATATTAAACAAGAATATGGTTTTGAAAAAGATTCAGTTCTTGTTTTGACCAAGCAAGATTTTCAATATGAATCAAAAGCAGGTAACCGAAATTTTTCAGGAAGTACGAAGGTGCGTTATTCGGATTATCAAATTAATCCAAATTTCGACAAGAAATTCTTCAATAACGAAATAGCCGTAACTACAGAGGAAGCTTATGAAAGAGATTCTTCTTATTGGGGAAGTATTCGTCCTGAGCCATTAACAAAGAAGGAACAGAAATTCCAATTTGTAAAGGACAGTATATATGCTCATACACATTCTGAAGTTTATTTAGATTCTTTGGATTCTGTTTTTAATAGAGTTACCTTATTGGATGTTTTATGGGACGGGCTAGGTTTTTCCGATAGAAAAAACAAAAAATATTGGCAATTTTCATCTTTAGCAGGAACTATTGATCCTTTTGAAATAGGGGGGGTGCGGCTAGGTCCAAATGCCTCTGTATTTAAAAAGTGGGAAAACGAAAAAACATTATCGGCATTTACGCAAGTAAATACAGGAATCAGAAACCCGGAATTAAAGGGAATGTTAGTGCTTGGATTTAGATATGATCCAAAGCATTTTGGAAGGCTTGATTTTTATATGGGAGATCAATATAATTTAATTGTTGAAAACGACGCAGTTTCCAACTTATTGCAAAGAAAAAACTGGGTTCAAGAAAAGGATTTTACTGTTGGAATCTCTAGAGAGATAATTAACGGACTTTATGGAGGATTAAGATTAAGATATGCTCGAATAATACCTATTACGGATTTAAATTTTAACCCGGAAGCAGACGATTGGTTTATGGACAATGAACCAATCGAGTTTGATCCTTACAATAAAGCTGTGATAAATACGAGTTTGACATTCGTTCCATTTCAGAAATATATGACAGAACCCAATCGAAAAGTTGTTTTGGGCAGCAAGTGGCCAACCTTTTTTGCTTATTACGAGAAGGGAATAGGGGGCTTATTGAATAGTGAGATAAACTATGATTATGCGGAGGCCGAAATTTCACAATCATTTAAATTGGGAACAATGGGAACCTCGAACTATAAAGTATTATTTGGTAAATACTTGAATACACAAAAGATGTATTATACGGATTATGAAATTTACCCAAGAGGAGATCAATGGTTTTTTGCCTCTTTAATGGAATCTATGCAAATTCAAGACACAACATTAACTGTAACGGACCAGCATTTTAGAGTACACTATGCCCATCATTTCAATGGTGCAATTGTTAACTACATTCCTTTTGTGAAAAAGCTAAGAATACACGCAGTTGCAGGAGCGAGTGCTCTATGGATAAAAGAATCTGACTACCGTTATGAGGAAGTTTTTTTAGGAATTGAAAGAACTTTTAAAATCCAACGTTCTCGCTTTAGATTTGGCATCTATTTTGTTGCTGCTGAATCTACAAATACTACTATTTCTCCTCGAATGAAATTTGCTGTTAATCAATATTCTATAAGAGATCAGAGCTGGGGATATTGATTTTCACAACTAATAAAGCCTGATTGTATAAAGTCATTAATTGAATTTAATTATTCTCTTTTGGATTTGTTTACCACCTATTTCAACCTTAAGTATATAAGATCCACTGGCTTTGTCAATAATATCAACTTCAAATAGCTTGTTCCCTTTCTCATAAGTTTTATATATTAATCTGCCGCACAAGTCATAAACGCTTAAAGTAATTTCTTTTTCAAATTCTCTACTTAGTGCCACATTGAATAAGCCATTAGTAGGGTTTGGGAATACGTTGAATTGAATATCAATGTTTTCCTCCAATCCAACAAAAGAGTTCACCAGAATATCAGTTAATGTGGTTGTACATCCATTTAAATCAGTAATTGTTACGGAATACAAGCCGCCAACCAAACCGTTTATATTTTGTGAATTGGAAGAAAATCCTCCAGGTCCTGTCCAAGAATATGTATAATTAGGAGTCCCGCCAGAAACCGTAAGGTTAATTGCTCCGTCATTTCCAGCAGTCTCGTTTGTTACAGATGATGCCACACTTAAAGCCAATGGGTCAGTTATCGTTCCGTCTACTTCGCCGGTACATCCGTTTATATCTGTTATAGAAATTGTATAGGTGTCAGCTGCTAAACCTAGAAATATGTTTGCTGGTTGGTTTGTATTTCCACCGTCAATGCTATATGTAAAAGGAGCAGTTCCGTTTGTGGTTAACACCTCAATAGATCCATCAGATAATCCGTTACAAGAAATGTTTGTTACTTGAGCAGTTCCTATCACCCCGGTTCCAATTGTAATCGTTACGTTTTCAGTTGTTTGGCAATTGTTGACGTCACTAACCGTTACACAATATGTACTAGCAGCTAAACCGCTAAAAATTTCATTCGTTTGAAATGTTGTCCCACAATCAATAGAATATAAGTATGGAGAGGTTCCTCCAGAGGTAATACAAGAAATTTGTCCATCTGTTGTATTCTGACAGGTTTGATCCACAGAAGATATGTTTGTGCTTAACAATTCCGGCTCAGTTATATTTAATGAAATTGTATTGGAGCAAGATGAATTATCAATTACCGTAACAGTAAAACTACCAGCAGTTAATCCAGTGAATGTTTCAGATACTTGAGGGCCATTTCCTATGTCGTAAGTGTATGGTGCACTTCCTCCATTCACAGTTATTGTTGCTGTACCAGATGCATCACCGTTACAAAGTAAATTCGTATGTGATTCGGTAATAGTGCCATCACATGGAGATGCAAGGCAGAAGTTACTTGTGTCTGAATCGTAACTTAGAGTTGTCATTTGTGTTAAAACTGCTCCAGAACTATCTGTTAAAACCCAATCTCCGTCGATTGCACAATTTGAGGATATACCATCCATGCCATCTCCATAATCATCATACATAATAATGTCATAACATCCATAGGCTAAACAAAGGTTTTCCGTAATTACTGTCTCATTTCCATAAGCTCCAGCATCTCCTGCTCCAGCAGCCTGAGCACCCCCTGGAGGAATACCTGTCGAATTTCCGCCAGAAGCTACAACTGTAGTTGATCCTGCATTTACAATTTCCCAATATGTTTCATACCCCCAACAGTCTGTACTGATTGTTAAATTAGCGGGAACACCACCAATTGTGGCATTAAAATTAACTAATGCTGCATCGTTAGCAGGGTTTGTGTCGGCTGTTCCATTTGGATTGGAGCTAGTTGCATTAAATACATGAGGTCCAGCTGTAACTGTCATGTTCGGAAGTGTTATTGTTTCGCTCGCATTCGAAACTAAATTACCTGTCCAAGAATAAGTCAAATTGGTTCCCCCGTCAACGTTATATAGTATAGTTGCAGATGTTAATGCATTCATTCCAGCATTTTTTAATGTCACAACTGGGTCAAAATTGTCTCCACATAACTCTGCAGTCGGAGATGCAATTCCTTGGATACTTGCATCGTCAACCGTTGTAACGGCGTTTGGATCCCATCCATCATTGATTATAGTTGTTCCACCGCAAGATACAGGGTCTAAATAATCCCCTATACCAAGGCCCCAGGAAACTCCTAAACGACCATAATAGTCGTATCCATTAGCCGATGTTCCTTGGCAAGCAGCAGATCCCCCATACAATTGTCCAATGATTCTTCCATTTTGATCAAATAACGGAGATCCTGAAGAACCAGGTTCTGTAACTCCTTCATCCCATGCATCCATGTACCAAACAGCAGCTCCGGCGGCATTTGCATGGTGAATATTATCTGCTCCACCATTTTCATAAGCACGACAAATTTTCTTGATATCGCCCGATGGATGATGAATTCCAGTTACTGCGTTCACTGCACTTTCTGTATCATCGTTGCTCCATCCTGCATAGAATAGATTCCAGTTTGTGGCATCTGTGACAGTCATGTTGTCCAATAGTAATAGTGCATGGTCAGCTTGAGTCCCGCTCACGAGAATTGTTGCGCCAGTTAAAGTTGTTTGGTCATAATTAGATGAATTATTAAAGGAAGTTGGTGTATTTGCTGTTGTTGCACAAGACATTCCCGGATCTCCTTCAGGCACATCCCAATTGAAACGGAATAACCAGTTTCCTGTGCCTCCGCCTAGACAGTGATTAGCTGTTAGAAAATAAGGTGTTCCATCATTACAAGAGTTGTTGATTAATGCACCAGTACAAATACCACTTCCATTAGTAACAATCATTGCAACAGAGCGAATTTGATCGTCCCATGCACTCAATCCTCCAACGTATGGATCAACAGGACAACGTGCATCATAGTTACAATCACCTGAACTATTCAATGCTTTCTCAAGGCTCTTTTGAATGATGTTCAAACTTCTATATCCATGTGTTACACCATTGATTGTGAATTCACCTTGACCTCTAACTGTTGCGGGTTCGAAATATTCCACTACAATGTGATCACCATGAACTAAATCTGTGCCTAGTTCACCACTTGGATGATTGTTGCGCGATGTATAAGCTCCAACTGTATGTGTCTTGCCTTTGTCATATAAATAAAGATATGCTCCTTCTGGAAAATGGACATTTTCTAATGTTAAGTTAATTGTAAGTGCTCCTGAAGCAACAATTTCAGTTCTCCAAATACGGTTTCCATTTGGAAGGTCTGTCCAGACTCCAGCGTTTTGTAAATTTATATTCGTTTCATATTTATACCCAAATCGCCAAGGCGCATTCTTTAATGGATCATTTAGTGCATCTTCTGCGTCAATTAATGACTGGTCAAAACCTGGCATTTCAAAAGCCTGAAGATTTTTACTTAAGTTGAGTTTTATGTTCCAACTTACGGGATTATTCATGTCGACGGTTTGCGAAAATGAACTGAACGAAAATAATGTTGCAAAAAAGAATACGAATGTTTTAAGGCGCATGCGGTAGTTATTAATTAATAAAATAAACATGGGGTACTGCTCAAATTTACCGATTATTTAGCATTTGTCTTTCGTTTTTTAGAAGAAAACACGTACATTATTGGAAAGCTATGCAGCATATTCAGTGTCTGTAAATTTTAGCGAATTTCTGAAGTTCAATTAATTCATGCTGATTTATTGAATTGATTGCTAGTTGAATTGGTTGGTTAAGAGAAAAATATAACATAACTAAATAAGTTTTGGGTTTGTATTTCAATCCTAAAATTTCTATAGAAATGGATTCAATTTATAATTATTACGATTACATTTGCATAATTGAAAATTAAATGAAGCCGACCGTAATTGTAAATAGCCAACAATTTCAACTGACTATAACTCGGCTTTCCCATCAATTAATTGAAAATCACAATGACTTTAGTAATTCTGCTATAGTAGGCTTGCAGCCCCGTGGAATTTATTTAGCAAATAGACTTCAGGAGGAATTGAAAAAAATTACTGGAATTGAGGTGCTTACTGGAGCACTAGATATTACATTTTACCGAGATGATTTTGGAAGAGGAGATCAACCGTTGATTCCAAGTGTTACTAACTTAGATTTTTCGATTGAAAACAAGAAAGTCATTCTAGTTGATGATGTCTTGTATACTGCCAGAACTGTCAGATCAGGATTAGATGCGTTGATGTCATTCGGGCGTCCAGCAGAAGTTGAATTAATGACATTTATAGATAGAAGGTTTAGTAGACACATACCAATACAAGCAAATTATGTTGGACAGTCCGTTGATTCGATTGAAACAGAAAAGGTAGCAGTGAATTGGAAGGAAACAGAAGGGGTAGATGAAGTAATTCTTTATACAACTATTGAAAATGATTAAAGACTTAAGTGTAGATCACCTATTGGGTATAAAACAGCTTACAGCTGAGGATATTGAAATTATTTTCGAAACAGCGGATAGTTTTAAGAAAATAATTAACCGACCAATAAAAAAAGTCCCTACACTTAGAGATATTACCATTGCCAATTTATTCTTCGAGAATTCAACAAGAACAAGACTTTCATTCGAATTAGCAGAGAAAAGACTTTCGGCAGATGTTGTAAATTTTTCGGCCAGTTCATCTAGTGTTTCGAAGGGAGAAACTTTAATTGATACTGTAAATAATATCTTATCTATGAAGGTAGATATGGTAGTGATGCGTCATCCAAATCCTGGAGCACACATATTTTTACAAAAGCACATTGATGCTAAAATCATTAATGCTGGTGATGGAACGCACGAGCATCCAACACAAGCCCTTTTGGATTCTTATTCTATTCGAGAAAGGCTAGGAGGGGTGAAAGGAAAAAAGGTAGTTATCGTTGGAGACATAAAGCATTCAAGAGTTGCGATTTCAAATATACATGCCCTTCAAAAACAAGGTGCAGAGGTGATGGTTTGCGGTCCTACTACATTAATTCCAAAATACATCTCTTCTATGGGAGTTAAGGTAGAGCATAACCTAAAAAAAGCGTTAGATTGGTGCGATGTGGCAAATATGCTAAGAATTCAATTGGAAAGACAAGAGATAAAGTACTTTCCGTCTATTAGAGAGTATACTTTGCAATACGGCTTGACAAAAGAGATTTTGGACTCTTTGAATAAAGAAATTGTAGTAATGCACCCAGGCCCAATAAATAGAGGTGTTGAAATTTCCAGTGAAGTTGCCGACTCCGAACAAGCCATTATTTTAAATCAGGTAGAAAACGGTGTAGCAATAAGAATGGCCGTAATTTATCTGTTGGCTTCTAAAATTGACAGAAAGAGTTAATTAAGAAAGCGATGTTGATAGTTTTGTTCTTTTGTTTTCAGATATTTTATTATCTTTAACTTTCTATTTAGCACAACAAACAGAGAATTGAAGATGAGTTTTGAAATTAACAAAGAAGACAGTCATGTAGTAATTAAGGTGACTGATGAAAAATTAGACACGATAATAGCACCTAATTTAAAGACCGAACTGGTACTTCTTGATAAAAATGGGTCAACCAATTTTGTTATTGACCTATCGGATACTAAATACTGTGATTCTTCTGGGTTAAGTGCGCTATTGGTTGGAAACAGGTTAGCTAAAGCGTCTAATGGTTGCTTAGTGCTCTGTGGATTGCAACCAACTGTAGAAAAAATGATTGAAATTTCGCAATTACATACTGTTTTAAATATTACTCCAACCTTAAATGAAGCCGTTGATTATTTGATGATGGTAGCCCTAGAAAAAGAAGTTGGTGGCGCAGAATAATTTAATAAACAATAAATAAATAAAATATGAAAAAACTTATACTTTCTTTTGCTGCATTTGTAGCTTTTACATTTTCAGCTTACTCTCAATGTACACCAGATCCTCAGTTTACGGTAGGTGGAATATATCCGGATAGTGCAACTGGTTTAGCAACTGCTTATGTTGGTGTTGCTTACGATGAAGTAATTACGAATGTAGTTCCTGCAGACACAATAATAGATCTTGGTCTAGGTCCTACATCTGTTCCTTTTGTTGATGTTACATTAGATAATGTTACCGGATTACCACCAAATTTTACTTACTCATGTAATCCTACTAATTGTGTATTTCCTGGTAATTCTTCAGGATGTGTGAATATTTACAGTACGGTAAACCCTTCGGCATCTGATATAGGAATTTATCCGTTAGTGATAGATGTTACAGCAACTGTTAACGTGCCCATCCTCGGACCGCAATCGCAACCAACAGTAGTAGATTATTACTTTATTGAAATAGTGGATTCAGCAGCTATGGGTTTGCAGTCTTATGATTCTGAATCTTTTGAATTGAAAACAATCTTTCCAAATCCAGTTGTAGACAAATCCAGAATTCAATTCATTTCGGGTAAAAGTCAACAGGTAACTTTTACTGTAATGAATGTGCTGGGTAAAACAATTTTGAGTAAAAATATTTCTGCCAGTAGAGGTGTAAATGAATTAACTATTTCTTCTGACGATTTTTCAAATGGTATCTACTTGTACTCAATTACTGCAAACGGTAAAACGTCTACAAAAAGAATGATAATTAGAAAATAAAAACTGAATTATTTAAATAAAAATCCTGCTTACTAGCAGGATTTTTTTTGCCATGAAATTTGATATAACCATATTAGGGTGTGGTAGCGCCACACCAACTTTAGTGCGTAACCCAACTTCTCAGGTGGTAAATATCATGGAGAGGTATATGATGATTGACTGTGCTGAAGGAACGCAGCTTCAGCTAAGAAAATACAAAGTAGCATTTCAAAAAATTGACCATATTTTTATTAGTCACTTGCATGGAGATCATTACTTAGGGCTGGTTGGTTTGATTTCATCTTTTCATTTATTTGGAAGAAATAAAACATTGCATATTTATGGACCAGTAGAATTAGAACGGATAATTTTTGATCAATTAAAAGCAAGCAACACTTTTTTGTGTTACCAGATTGAATTCCATGCGTTAATAAATAATTCAACTGAATTAATATTTCAAGACAACATCCTAGAGGTCCATACAATCCCTTTAAATCATCGTATTTATTGCAATGGGTTCCTTTTTAAAGAAAAGAAAAAGGAGAGGAGGTTGAGTAAAGAATTAATAACTAAATACAATATTCCGGTTGAGATGATGCCTAAATTGAAAAAAGGTGAAGACCCGATAGGTGAAGGATGGGATGATTTAAAAAATAAAGACCTTACTTTACCTGCGCAAAGATCTAGATCGTATGCTTTTTGTTCAGATACCAGGTATTCGGAAAGTATTGTCCCATTGATCCAGAATGTGGATGTTCTATACCATGAATCTACATTTCTAGATGATATGAAGGATAGAGCTAAATCCACTTTTCATTCAACTGCAAAACAAGCGGCAATGATTGCGATAAAGGCAAATGTGAATAAATTATTATTAGGTCATTATTCAGCTAGGTATCTCTCTATTGTTGGGTTTGAAAAGGAAGCAAAAGAAGTATTTGCTAATGTTAAGGCGGTTAAAGATGGAGACACAATCAGTATTCCTCTTTAAATTCGAACTGTAAATATCTTTTTGTTTAAGTTTTAGATTTGTATTTAATTCAAGATAGGTATGTATTAGTTATAAGTAGCTACTTTAGAAGTGAAAAATATTACAATTTATTTTGTACATTTGTCTTACAATTAACACATAAACACGAAACTTAATGGCGAGATCGCAAGAGACATTTGGAAAGAAAGAAAAGGAGAAGAAACGTTTAAAAAAGCGTGAGGAGAAGCTTAAAAAGAAAGCTGAACGTAAAGAAAACTCCAATAAAGGAGGAAGTTTAGATTCGATGATGGCATATGTTGATGAGTTTGGGAACATCTCTGATACTCCCCCGGATTCAACAGTTAAGAGAGAGGAGGTAGATGCAGAAAGCATTGAACTTGGGGTTCCTAAGAGAGAGGAAATCGTAATGGATTCGGTTCGAAAAGGAAAGGTTGAATTTTTCAATGATCAGAAAGGATTTGGTTTTATTAAGGAAGAGGGTACTCAAGAAAAATTCTTTGTACACGTTCACGGTTGTACTGAGGTAATTGTAGAAAACGACAAAGTTTCATTTGAACTTGAACAAGGACTTAAAGGATTAAACTGTGTTCGCGTTAAAAAGATTTAATCATTACACGAGTTAATATTTTTTAAAGACGGACCTAGGTTCGTCTTTTTTTATGTCATAGCGCAATGGGTTATTTGCTTGTTATATAACAACAAATATTTTTGAACAGCAGAATTTTCTGGGGAATAAGTCTCTTAGTACTATTTAAACGGTCTTGACAAACAAATCTCTATCAAATCGAATTCTAGGTCCATAGATTCCATTTTTTGCTCTTTTCCCAACACTTATCGCCATACAAACTCTAGCAGACCTTGGAAGTTCTAGTAAGTCATGAACTCTGTTTTCATCTAACCCCTCCATGGGGCAGGTGTCGTAACCGTAAGAACGGAATGCTAACATTAAGTTTTGACAAGCTAAAGCAGTTGATTTATGCGCCCAGGACCGCATGTCAGATTTTGATGCTGGGCCTCGGGGCGTAGGCTTTTTAAGTCCCATAAAATATAAAGCAACTTTTTTAATTGCACCTTTAATACCCAGAGGACCTTGGTCATATGCTAATGGAACAATTTTCTTGTAATATTGAATAGCCGCCGTCGGTGTTTTGACTTCATCGTGTTTCTCAAAAAAATCTAGCATTAGCTTTCGAGTTGTTTTCCACATTTCCGGACAAGCAACCGCTACAATAATTTCTGGGGCCGTGGCAGCTGCCGGTTGATTTAAACAATATTTATCCAATAATTTCCTTTTATCTTTTGATTTTACCCAGTAAAATTGCCAAGGCTGTAAATTCGAGGAGTTGGGAGCTAATAAGGCTAAGTCAATACATTTTTGAATTATTTCTTCAGGAACAGCCTCATCTGTATAAACTCTACAACTTCTTCTACTATTAACCAATTTGGTGAAATCATCTGAATTCTGATAATCCGATTCTTCGGTGTAATTTAATTCTGGAATTTTAGAAAATATGTCAACTTTAGCCATTTGTTTTATTTAAAAAATGAAATTATTAACTTGAATTATTGTTTGCAGCTACTATATAATTGGCCAAGTTATATTTTTTTTGATGATTTATAAATTTAAATAAAGGTGCGAAATGAAAATTTTAATTTAAAATTATTTTCTGTGAAAGTAGATTAATTTTAATTAAGACATAATTCTGTGCTTTTTATTCGATGGCATTTGAGTAAATTGTAAAATTTTTGTATCAAAAGTTTATGAAAATGATTTTTAGGATAATTATAATATTTGTTTTTTTTGTAGAACTATCTTATTCTCAGGTTGAACCGCTAAATATTGATATTGTTAGAGGTCCATATGGAACACCTCATATATTTGCTAAAACTGATAAGGAAACTGCTTACGGTTTGGCTTGGGCCCACGCTGAAGATGATTTCAAAACGATACAACAAACATTTTTACCAGTAAAAAACGCTCTCGGTAAATATTTAGGAAAAGATGGAGCAATGCTGGATTATGTTATCCAACTTCTACGTTGTGAGCAAACAGTTGATGCTTATTATCAGGATTTATCACCTGAAGTATTAAATGTGATTGAAGGTTATGTAGAAGGTATAAACGCCTTTGCTTTGAACAACCCTGATGAAGTTTTAGTAAAAAATATTTTTCCAATTTCTGTAAAAGAATACTTGGTTGGATTTAATTTGGTAATCCATTTTTTCTCGGATGCTGGAGATGTGATTAGGGATCTTTTTGGAAATAAGATTTCACCACTTACAGATTCTACTTTAACAAGTATAGGTTCAAATGCTTTTGCTTTCAGAAGAGCAAAAACCAAAGATGGAAATACATATTTAAATGTAAATACACACCAACCATTAGAAGGTCCATTTGCATGGTATGAAGCTCATTTGGTTTCAGATGAAGGGTGGAACATGCTCGGGGGTTTGTTTCCAGGTGCTCCCATGCCTTTTATTGGGACCAATGAGAATTTAGGTTGGACTCATACATATAATTATCCAGACTTGATAGATATATATCAATTACAAATGCATCCAAAAAATAAAAATCAATATCTTTTTGATGATAAATGGGTGGATTTGGAGGTTTCAAAAGCAAAGCTTGAGGTTAAGTTGAAATTTGGAATAACTATTCCAGTTCGTAAAGAGCTATTGTGGAGTAAATATGGACCAGTTGTTAGAAATGATAGTGGAGTGTTCTCTTTTCACCTGAATGCATTAGAAAATATTTCAGCTATTGATCAGTGGTATCACATGAATAAATCTTCTAATTATGAAGAATTTAGGGAAGCATTAAATATTATGGGAATTCCTAGATTTAATATTATGTATGCAGATAGGGAAGATAATATTTATTACTTGAGCAATGCTCAACTTCCTGTAAGAGATACCTCTTATGATTGGGAGGGACTTTTGCCAGGAAATACATCTAAAACTTGTGTTGGGGAATATCACAAGTTAACAGATTTACCGCAACTATTAAATCCATCTCAAGGATACCTATTCAATACGAATAACAGCCCTTTTAATTGCGCGCATAAAATGGATAATCCTAAAGAAGAAGATTATTCAGCTACGTTTTCTTTCCGAGAGAAAATCAATAACAGAAGTTTAAGGTTTGAAGAACTGATTGAAGATTACGATAAAATTTCCTATCAAGACTTTATGGATATAAAGTATGATCAGCAGTATCCAACACCTATATTTTGTCCTTTCGAAATAAATGATGTATTTGAATATAATTCTGTTGATTATCCAGAAATAAAAGATTTAATAGATATTATCCAATCTTGGGATAAAAAGGCAGATACAAACAATTTGGGTGCGGCTCAATGGTATATCTATTATAGTTTTTTAAATGAAAGCATCATAAATGTGAAACATGATATAGATAGTGCTGTTCCTGATAGCTTAATTATTGATGCTTTAAATAAGACCAAAAGTTATTTTTTTGATAAATTTGGTAGAATTGATGTTTTGTTTGGGGATTTTCAAAAGCATGTAAGAGGAGATGTGGAATTTCCTGTCTCTGGCTTAGTAGATATGATTGCTGCAACATCAACAACAAGTTATAAGGATGGGATGGTAAAAGCTGTTTCAGGAGATTCTTATATTATGTTGGTTAGGTATGGAGAAGATAAAGTAGATATAGAAAATGTTTTACCTTATGGTGTCAGTGCCCATCCAGACTCTCCTCATTTTACAGATCAGATGCA
>Ga0255758_10002099_pt1 | contig 19050 bp, 12 predicted proteins | sample 011ome_24_FD_179958 | JGI IMG/M metagenome (GOLD analysis project Ga0255758, IMG submission 179958) | Coastal salt marsh microbial communities from the Groves Creek Marsh, Skidaway Island, Georgia - 011513CT metaG (version 2) | ecosystem: Environmental > Aquatic > Marine > Intertidal zone >...
CCAGCCCTGATGCTGGCGTTCCCGGGATTTTCCTCACCGTCGCAGGCCCTGTTGGTCGAAGCGCGTCCGAATCACCCGTCTATTACGGTGCCGACCGTGTCGCCGTCACCTCCACCTACCTCCTCAACGTGACCCGCGTTTCCAACGTCACACCCACAATCACCACGCTCGCCGAAGGCACCATTGATGCGGACGGATCCTTCACATCCATGACACGACTACCCGCCCTCGCACCGGGAACCTATAACGTGCAAATGGTGGGAACCCACGTGAACGGGTCAACCCTGCAACTCACCTCCCAAGTCACCATCGGAGGATTGGGGCAATTCACCAGCATCGGCGCGAACATCCCCGTCATCAGATAACCACCCAAAAGGAAAGGACCGGTGGGGAGAAGAAACTCAAACCCACCGGCCCTGACTTGTGCGCGACGTTACGCCGCCTCACCAGGCTTGTCAAGGAAAAACTTGCGCAACAAAGCAACAATCCTCAACGCCTTGGCGTGTGTGTTCCGACAACGTCAGGCCACGGAAACTGATGACGATTTTCTCCTATTGCGAGTAATTACAATTGTCATGACTGCCGCGATGAGAAGAAGCCCCAAAACCCCAATGACAATCCAGAGGCCAACGTTGGATGCAGGTTCATCGACTTCCTGGACGAAGAGGTAGCTCTCACCAATACCCAGAACCTCGACCGTTGCCCCGGCAGGAATAATTCCAGCCAGCGACCTGGCAGGGAATCGACTCCCCTCGACCTCGACCATTCCACCATCTCGGGTAATTTCGGTGACAGCCTCAGCTAGCGCACCCTCCACTGCGAGTTCTTCCTCCTCGGTGGTCTCAGCCTCTGCGACAGCAGCTTCCAGGTCGCGGTTGTCAATAAGACCTCCCGATCCAGAATCCTCCGGCTGGGCAGCCGGGGGCTCTTCTCCCTGGATTTCCTCTTCTGGTTCAGCTATCTGCTGGGGCTCAGCTGCCTCTTCTGCCGGTGGAGGCTCCCACGGTGGGAACAAGACAATGAGGGGTTTGTATTCACCAGGTGTCGCAAAGCGGAGGTATTCTCGGCCAGGTGAGTCAGACACAATGGTCGCTCCGCCATCGCTAATCACGCGCAATTGCCAATCGATGGGATATTCGAGAAAGAATACAACCCCCACGAACTCGGTGTTCTCCACCGGTTCAACAAGTTCCAACGACATCGAGACTGTGTATTCGGGCCGGCCATCGGGGCGTTGCTCGGCTGTTCCTCTCGTGACCTTAATCGTGTTGCCAAATTCATCCGAGAAGGTTGCGGGAGTGGCAAGTGTCTGGCTGAGCACCATAATGGCGAATATGTCCCCCGCGGGAAGCGAGCTCTTGCCCCACTCATCACCGAAGCGCTCAGAAACATAGGCTCGAGCACGATCGGCATCCCCATCGAAGAGCGACTTGTCGACGCCTTGGGCCATGTCGATCGTGACAGTGGCACCCGTGCCAGAGTCTTCTCCGATACTGATGACACCTTCAACGCCGTAGCAACCGGCGAGGGCAAAAACGAGCGAGGCGATTACTGCCGAACGAAACAAACGCTTCAAGACCAAATCCTTTGCCGTGACTCTTGCTAGCTATGTTTGGAAACGACCAGTTATTAGCGGAAGCTCACGAGCCACCACCAGGCCGTGTCCCACGATGCTACGCGTTGTCCTATGCGCTGTCTAGGAAAAACTTTCGCAGCTTTGTGCCCAATATGTGCCCACTTCTACTGTGAAATGATGTTTCCCATTGGGATGAGATGTTACAACAGGCTTAGTACTGATTCAGATTAATCCGCACCATTACTGGGTTTTCCCAGTTATTGTCTGCGCCCTCGGCAGGAATCGAACCTGCGGCCAAAAGATTAGAAGTCTTCTGCTCTATCCGCTGAGCTACGAGGGCTAGTACCGCTAGTTCTCAGTGTACAGGCCCGAGAAATCAACGTTCCTGACCCCGCAAACACGCCGAGAACGATCGAGCGCATTCGGGTTTTATCGGGGTTCATATGACCCATTCGGTGAACTTTATCGCACATTCATCGCACGAAAAGTGCGCGAGCGAAAGAGGAACACCATGACGAGAACCTTTGGATATGTCCGCAAACTCCCCTCAGGCAAGTACCGTGGTGCCAGCCTTACGCTGCGGTCAGGGTCTCCCGCCCTTTCCGTGTTGGAATAAACCACAACGCAAGTGCCACGAGAATCCATGTACCCAAAACCCAGAGGGGTGCTTGGGTACTAGCGCTCTCGAAGAAGTTAAGTGATTTCAGGAGATCGAAGCCGGCGCCGAGTGGCATCAACTGTCCAATCTGGCCCCACACCGAAGGATAAAACTCCGGAGGTAAGGAGATACCGCTCAGCGGATTCCCCAATAGGAAAAACGTGGCCGCCACCAGCCCAAACCCTCCGAGTCCTGCTAGTCGGTGTGCGGCGACGAGCGGGAATCCAAATGCTCCGAGGATTGCTGCGAGAGTTATCGCGTTAGTCCAGTAGTTACCGCTCAGGGCACCTAGCGCCGGGCCCATCCCCCACGCCAACGCAGAGCCTGAGAGAAGTGCACTGGTACCGACGACACTGAGTTGCGTCCATGCCCCTCGCAGCCTCAGTGACACGAGCGCTCCCAGAGCGATCCCACCAATCACCACAGGAAGAGAGGCGCTTCCGAGAACCATACCTCTGGCGTCATCGTCCGGCAGAGCAGCAAGCTCCGTAACTGTGAGAGTCGGGACCTGAACCCCCTGCTGGGCCAGACTCCCCGCCATCAGGGTGTCCCCCAACGACGTGATGAGTTGGGACACCGCCGGATTCGCTGCTGAGGCAACCTGAACCTCTACAGCCTGACCCAAGAGGATTGCGCCGTAGATCTCTCGATTCTGGATTGCCTCTGTGGCCTCATCGGAGGACGCATAGACGGTGACGTCAAAAGCTCCGGGCTGCCTCATCTCCAGCATCGAGGAGATTTGGTCGGCCACGGGGGCAGGACCCACCACGCCGATGGGGACATCTCGGGGCTCAGCGGTTGCGGCTGGCCACGTAAAGAGGAACAGCAAGAGCGTGACGAGGGTTGCGTGGATCACTGGCATCGCAAGAGCGAACCGTTGTTGCAATCGGGCAGAAGTGGACATGTGTTTCTCCTTATTTCTTGAATTTTGCGTCGAAGCGCCTCAACGCACTTGAGATGTTTTGAGAATCGGCTATGACAGCGATGTGCCCGTCAGGTCGAATGAGGTAGGAACTTCCCGCGCGGAAACCAAGTGCCTTCAATGCGTGGCTTAGCTCGATTTCATGAATGGGGAACCCTCGTCTGTTCGCCCACTCCATAACCTCGGACGATGCAGAGCCGTAAACCTGAACATGCCACCCCATGCCTTCCAGTGGCTTGTAGTTAGCGCCGGAGGGGTCCCACGCCAGACGTTGTCCCGCTCGGTGCCTTCCAACTCTTCCACTGGATAGTGCAGAGTCCTCGTAGCCAATATGAACTTGGCTGACAGTTTTGAACAGTCTCTTTCGAGTCAATGGGTTTGCCGTAAGTCGCCGGATAGCTTTTGGGAGGAACCATTTGAAAAAGGACATCAGCCAGCTGTTGGGAGCTGTGATCTTTTGAAACGCCGAGTCGGTCGTGCTGATGAGCGCTTTTGCGAACGCTCGTCTTTCGGGGTCATAGGTCTCAAGAAGAGATTCCGAAAAACCATGCTTCAAAACGGAGGCCAACTTCCAACCGATGTTGATGGCGTCTCCGATTCCCGTGTTCATGCCTTGACCGCCGACTGGGGAGTGGATATGCCCCGCGTCACCGGCTATGAACACACGGCCCTCTCGAAACTTATCGGCCACACGATGGTGCACCCGATAGGTCGAAAACCACGAAACGCTCTTGATTTCTTTCTGCAGCAATTTGGTCAATAAAGGTTCAACATCGTCAAATTCGAAAAGCTCCTTGGTCTGCATATAGGCGGGCACAGCGCCAATTAGTCTCTGTGTTCCCGTCGTGCGAACCGGCATCATCAAACCGAAAGTTGAATCTCCTAGAGTCGCGCGAATTCGGTTGTCATGGTCAACATCGATTTGCGCATCGGCGACGAAAAACAATCCGTCGCTCGTACCTCCACCGAAACCAATACCGAGTTCTCGGCGCACGACCGAATTCGCGCCGTCGCATCCAACCAGATACGAGCCGGAAAAAGTGCGATCCGAGAATTCGCCTGCAAATGTTGCAGTCACTCCTTCTGATGTCTGCGAGAAACGCAGCAGAGGAGAACTCCAGTGGACCATTCCACCCTGATCTTCGAAAGCTTTCAACAAGACTCGCTCGTGTTCATCTTGGGGGAATGTCAGCATGTAGGGGAAAGCCGAAATGCCCTCTCCCAGCGCCGCCATGGAAAACTCGACCTTCTGTTTTCCGTCAATGAAGACTTCAACCTCTCTGGCGGGAATTCCTCGGCCGACTACTTCGTCGGCAAGGCCGAGCTGCTGGTAGAACTCAAGTGTGCGGGCATGCACTCCCATAGCCCTTGACTCTCGGGTAGGTCCCGGCTTTGAATCGAATACTGCGACATCAACGCCTTGCCGAATGAGGACGTTAGCGAGGGCGAGACCCGAAGGTCCTGCGCCCACGACGATGACTTCTGTATCCATGCTTTTCTCCTAATTCTACGAACGTAGAATTATTTGTATCACCTTCTCGCCCTTATTTCAACAATTGTGGAATAATTGCGCCATGCCAGTGAAAAGACAGCCGGGTCGCCCGTCAACCAAGTCGTTCGATACGCGTGGGGCAATCATGAAAGCGGCCACCGAGCAGTTTCGTGATCTCGGTTACGAGAAAACGACTATCCGCTCCGTCGCCACAGCTGCGGGTGTCGACCCGAAGCTGGTCATGCACTATTTCGGCAATAAACAAAAATTGTTTGTCGAAACCATGGGTGTCCCGATGACTGTTCAACGTGCTGTGTCCGTGCTCAAGCTCACACCAAAGCCGTTGAGAGGGAGGGCGCTTGCCGAGGCGATTTTTCAGGCTCAAAAAAGCGGAGAGGACGCCCAGCTCGTGGGAATGATCAGAGCTGCAGCCACGGAGCCGGAAGCGGCTGAGATGATTCGCGAACTTTACGTCAGAGAGGCCATGCTGAAAGTTGTTCAAGCTCTCGAGCTCGACAACGCTGAACTGCGTGCGGTAATGCTCACCTCCCTCTTATCGGGTTTTGTGTTCACCTCCAGAATCGTTCACCTACAAGACCTCTCGAGCGCTTCTAACGCCCAACGGAAGGCAATCCTTGGAAAGCTCATTCAAGAGATTTTCACTGCCGAAATATAGAGCATTCTTCTCGTTGCACGCCAATCGCACGACACCGCACCTCTCCCCCACTACCCTGTAAACAGTGCGATGTAGGGGCGGAGTCAGAAACTTAGAAGTCTTCTGCTCTATCCGCTGAGCTACGAGGGCTCGGGGCAACAAGCCCGCAAAAACAAGTCTACAGCGGGCTTCATCACCGCCAACAGGTTTTCCCAAGCGAATGATCAAATGCCCCGTTTTATGCGGTTTTGTGTCGTTTTGTGACCAACACTGTTTTTTTCTGATCGCACATAGGTCGCACGAAAAGTGCGCGAGTGACTTCATATGTTGTCACGCTTTTTCTTTACAATGTAAAGATGGTTGAAAGCAAGAAAAAAACCCGTGGTGCGGTCACCCGCGACCAGTTCTTGTCACTTGCTCTTTCTTCAATTTCAGAGCACGGAGTTTCAGGTATCTCGATTAGCGGTTTAGCGACTGAATCCGGAATGACAAGGCCCACGTTTTATTCGCATTTCGGTGACATAGACGGGCTTATTGCCGAGCTGTGGTTGGAGCGAGGAGAGGAGTGGGTCCTCCTGATGGCGGCGGCCGACGAAAATTTCGATTATCGGGCCGAACTTGTTACGTCGCTCACTGAGGTTTTTCTCCACTGCCACAGGAACATTCACCTGAAGGAAATTGTTGCTCCGCTGCTCCAGCGCACCCTCAAGAGGGAATTCCCGGGGCCTGCGGGGTATTCAGTCGCACTCTGGCGAATGGCGAACCGAATTGGGGTTGTTGCCACAGCTCGAGTATGGCCTGCCGTCGTGGCAGCGATGGCTCTGGATGATTACCTCGATGATCTTCAAACTTCAGTATTCGATTTAGAACCATCGAGTGAAGGGCCGCTTCCGGAGATTGAAATCCCTGAGGTTCCAGGCCTGTCGCGCGAAATAGTTGAAGCGGTTCTAACAATTGTTCAGTCCAGTGGAGTCGAGGGGCTCTCAATGTTGCGATTAGGCCGAGTCTTGCGAGTAACATCTGGCTACTTGTACCCACGAATCCACAACCTTCCGGGAGTGGTCGGTAGCTGTTACCAAATTGTCCAAGACGCTGCAGTAAAGCAAAACCTTGCCTTGTGGTCGAAGCTTCGACTCAGCCCTGAAGGTTTCGCTCGGTTTATCGTCGGGAGTGTGGGGTCGACAAGACTTCACTGGAGGAACTTTCGATCTGAAGTCATGATCGCGGCAGCTCACAACCCAGTTCTGGCTGCATCAGTCACACTATCGATGGAGGCTTTCCATCGTTCCCTGACCAGGCGGACGGCGGCGCTGCTTTTCCCGAGGGAGTTGGTGTCGCAGGTTGCTCTGCTCGTGCATACCTTGCTTTTTGGTTTCACTGCACTCAGTAACGCTGGAATCGAAGTACGTGATCTCGCGCACGTGGGCGTCATTCGCGCGCTCCTCGGGCGTGTGGCTAAGCGCTACGTAGGCTTCGGCAAAGCGAGCGTACAAGTGAGACCATCTCTACGCTAATCCTGGAATTATCTTGAAACCTCACCTGTAGGCGGGAGGCGGGTAAGAATCTTCCGGGCACTTCAACCAATGTAAGTCCCGAAAAGTGGGTCCAATCCCCGAAGAGCGCCCTTGCGTTCACCGTTGGATAGCCGAAGTTTCGTTGGCTGACTCCTCATTCTCTGGAGTTCACACATGCCGACAAGGCCCCAGCGCATTCAAGAGATATTTTGCAGTGTAATATTTGGGCGGACTGGCCAATATTTGGAACTCGAAGGGTCATGATGGTTTCTAACCCAAGTCAGGACGCTGACAAGGCACAGGCCAGGAGAGAGCTAAAAGTTAGTCTTCGCGCCAAGCTCGATCGTGCCGTGGAGAACCACAACGAAGTGCTAAAAAGTGCCGAAATCTCGGCTGACTTCTTCTCTGTGACCGCCACTGTGGTCGGTGAGCGACTTGCCCAATCGGCCCTCCACATCGTATTCAATTCAATTATTCGAGACGTTGCCATCGCAAACAGGCTTCGCATCTTCGCTCATCAAATTGAGAAGGTTGACGTTCACTATTTGGACCATGAGAGCGGCGAAACCATCGCAAAAACTTCAAAAAACATCGAAAAAACCTTTTGACGAAGTGAATGAGACTTTGGGCAGAAACTGACAGCATCAAATTGGTGCTTGTGGAGTGAATACCCTTAACCCCAATTGAGTGCAGAAAGGAAGAGAATGGCTAGTCGATCGAGGAGTCGATCAGGAGCCAAGATTGTCGGAGGGATGTTGCCCCTGCTCCTGATCGTGGCATGTGCGTCTCAACTGCCTTCAGGTGTGGACCCAGGGCCACCGCGCACGGCAAGTAACCCGCCCGAAGAGGACTTTGCGGCGTCTGGTGATCCGTTGGCTTCTGATTCCCTAACGTTCGAGGACATCGCGGGTAGATTAGAGCCAGGAATCGAGCTATCGGATGCTCCTTGGGACCCATGGAACGACTTATCTGCGACGTGGTCGGAGATCTTTTCTCCAGAATCTCGTGCCATACCCTCGCAGCCCTACATCGCAAGAAATTTTGAAGCAGTAAAGTTCTCACAAACTGCATCTGGAGGAGCTGGAACGTTGGGATTGATTGACCCAACAGCTTTCTGCACCGACCGGTCATCTGAGTGCATCGGTTCGGACGACTCGGGTGGCGTAGGCACGGGACACGGGCACCGAATGGCACTCAATGCGCTTCACGAATACCCCGACGCAGGCGTCCAAGCTATCTCGTACGAGGCTTTTTTCGTGCCCTTTCTGGGCGAGGTAGACGGTAGATACCAGGCAATGTCTTCCCAACTGGGAATTGATGCCCTGACAAACTCCCGGCTTTATGCCATTAGTTCTTTTGCTTTGCAGGAATCTGACCGAGCCAAAGTCATGGTGGTCGCGAGCGGCCGTCGGTGGGAGTTTAACGATACGGACGGACTCTGGAACGGTCTTCCTTTCGGGGATTTAGAAGAGAACCGCGAGATTGCGGCTAGTCAAGGCCCCGCGTTCCTGAGAGGCTACGAGTGGCTCATGAGGGGAGAAGATTCCATAACTGTTGACACTGCCGACTACGGCGAATGGACTATCAATCGCGCCAGTTACGAGTGGGCACAGTGGTGGGGAGAGAACGCTAGTTCTCACAATACTTTGTTGGTCTCGTCCAACCAGAACTATTTCGCGGATGAATCAGGCAATATGGTGGACTGCTTTCCTAACTCTGGCGGGCTCACCCCCGATTTGGACCAACTATGTGGCATTACGGATACCACCATCGCTGTTACCGGAGAGGGCTTAGCGAACACCTTGTTTGTCTGTGCTTTTGACCCAAGCCAATCCGCTGTAGTCGGAAACCACTCTGGCCCATTTGCAGAAAACACCATTTACGCCTCAGGAGCGGTCTATGGAGACACGACGAGTTGCTCCCAAGCCACGCCCATCGTGGGCGCCATTGCTCAGAAAGTGATTGATGCAAACCCCTCTCTGGACGCGGCTCAAGTTAAGCAAATCCTTCTTGAATCAGCCGACAGGCGGACCGCTTATCGGACGATCAGCGTTACAGGGGGCGTTAGCAACAACGTCGCTGAATCTGTGCGAATAGTGAACTCTCAGCGCGCGGTTCAATGCGCCCAATCTCTGGAATGCCTTCGATAAGTTCCGCGAGGTGTTTGCGGGATTCCTGACGCATCCTTGGAAGACCTGCCTCACAAGTCCTGTCGTTTACCGGCCAGATGAATCTGGACAGAACACATATCTTTGTCTCAGAGTGAGGTCAGCCAGCAATGACACCAGAAGGCCGTCCTCAGCTAACCTTTTCTAGCTGCCTGTCGGACTGAGGCGAGAGCGACTAGGTCGATTACTGTACCTGCGGAAGTGGTACCTCCGCGGCCTTGATGCCGGCAATGATGTTGGGCGAACAATGAAGACTAATAATCTGGCGGTCCATTTGAGAATAGGTCGCATGGGCGGATGTTCCGCTGTCGAAAATACTGTCCGGGTCTGACACGTCATTCTTTAGACCGAGAGATTGGGTGATTTCTTCCAGAACAAAATGCCGAAGCTGGCGGCCATCTAGCTCACTAGCAATCCCAACCGTGATCGCCGTGATTTCTCCCAAGGCGTTCCAGTCGTAATTGAAAAAGCCACTATTCCCTTCGATATAGACCTCGAGTACGGAGTCCAGGTCATCCTGCGGCCAGAAAATTACTTCCATCGGCACCACAGCCGGCCCATCGAGGGTAATCGGGAAGCGCGTGCAGGCGGTGTTCCACTGGCCCACCGCCTCGGTCACGGCTCGCACTTGATCCTCCCGAGGTTCTCCGGTGATCGCGAGAGACACAGGTCCCGCAGGCAAGACTGCCCCATCTGGGCATTGTCCAAATTCACATTCCAGTGCTACTTCGATATACCTGGTCCTCACCTCTTCAGCGGTGGGTGCGGGAAGCGAGGCGGTGCAGCCAGCGACCACACCTGCAGCGGTGGCGATCAATAGGGCGAACAGCGCCCTCATTTCTCGGGAGTCTCCTGGTCCCCCTTTAGGACCCACGCGGCGAGGAGGGCCGTCAGCGAGCCGAAAAGTCCAATACCAATAATCATGAGAAACGTGGCCACCAGTCTTCCTTCATCCGTCACTGGGTATCGGTCGCCGTAACCTACGGTAGTGACGCTTGCCAGCGACCACCAAAGAGCGTCTCCAAACGATGTGATATTCGCTCCGATAGCATCCCGCTCTGCATCCAAGACGGTAACTGCGGCCGAGAGTAGCAAAAGAGGAACGGTCACTCCGGTGAGAAAAGCCAGGCGATGGGTGCGTCGGGCAAAGAAGGGCTGGAATGCGCGGAGCACGATGATGACGCGCAGAAAACGGAGAATCCGGAACGCAGGAAGGATCGCTGCCAGCACGCTGAGCCAGTATTGCCGCACAAATTGAAGCAGACCGTCGACGCTAGACAACTTGTGCCGTGAGGCAATAATCCGAGCAATTAGCTCTATGACAAAAATCGCGTAAATCGTCCAACCAAGAGCCCAGAGGGCTTCACGGAATAACCCAGTTGGCTCGGCTAACACTTCGGTTATGTACGACGCAAGGTACACGACCCCGAGAATCAGCCACATGATCTCTAAGCGATCGAGAGTCTTTGTCAGGCGGTTCGGTGTTTCGGAGGATTTCCGGGCTGGTTTTTTTACCATCTCTAATTCCTGCGCTCTAGTTCCGGATACCGAGAGCAACGGCCCAGGATGCACCACTCAACCCGGTGTCGCCAGGCTCTCCAAGCTGGACGTGAAATACATTATCGAGTTCAAATCCCCACCCCAGAACGGCGAGGCCTTTGGCTGCTCCAGCCGCTACTACGTCTCGGTAAATGATGTCTCCAGACTTCGGCAAGCTAATGGGAAGAGCTTGAAGAGTCGCACCCCTCGTCGGGTTTCCCAGATCAATGAGGGCATTGGCAATGTGAAAGTCCCGAAGTGCTTGCGCCATGAGCATCGCTGCAATTTCATCTCCAATAAGAACCTCGTCAGCCTCGAGCTCTCCCGGAAGATGGCGGTTGATGGGGTTGGCAATCTCAATGGTCATTCGTGGCGTGAGATTTCGTTTTGCTAACTGCTTGCGAACCATCTGAACAAGGAGTGCGGTCAGAGAGTCTTGCGTATTGACTTCCTCAGAGATTGTTCCCGATCCAAGCACGATTACCTCTGCGCATTCGGGTGGAATAGCGTCTGTGCTCTCCGAGCTCAGCAACTGACTGACCTGGATGCTCCTCACTTCAGGAATGGTCGCCAATTGCTTGGAAAAATCGTCGGTTTCGCAAATTGCAATGACAGTTGAGCCCGCAGGGAGAAATCTTTGAAGCGCTGCGGCCGTGTTCACCATCTTTTGAGAATTACCCAGCACGCATACTGTTCGTGCCGGCATGCCTTCAGATAGCCAGTCAATGTGTGACTGGTCCTCGTCACTCTGTGATGGGCCTAGTGAAACGGCCTTAGCTTCGAGACCAGACTCGGCCGCAATCACTGCGCGGTCATCAACGCCGATAAGCGTGGCCGCGTCTGGCGCGAAGGTGATTCCTTCAGAGGATGACAACCCCACCAGAGAGCCTCCTTGAATCCGATATTGAGCCTCACCAAAACTTAGCCCGGACAGACTGCCCGCCGACACAACGTGGAGCTCTGTGCCTGCAAAATCCATTAGGTCGAGCAGGCCTCTGACTATCACGGGGTGGCAGGCTGACTGAGCTGCTACCTGCGCTACTGCGTTTGCCGTTTCGATGGGAAGGACGTCGGCGTCTACAGCCGACAATAGCCTTGTCACATCGGGAGACTTGCTCTCGGCCACGATTCTCGTGTCCTCCGGCAGGCCTTGGCGAACTGCCGCCACAACGACGGCTGGCACTCTGTGAACATGCGAGCTGCCGTCGGGTTCGACCACCGCGATTGATCTTGCTGCGGTTACGTTCACTCGCTCGAGATCAACGGTGGCGACCGGGTTTCCCGTTCGCACAATGACTCTAAGAATGCCCCCCAGTTCGAGACGCTCGAGGTATTCCGAGACGTCTCGCTCAATCTCCTGCCTTGCTGTTTCCGACAGGATCACGACAACACTTTTTCGTCGCGACTCGGTGGAGCGAGCGATTTCCCGGATCAGACTGAATACCAGAGGGGACCACCCCAAAATAAGAAAATGACTGGTCACTCGAATCGGTGCGCGCCCCGCTAACATCCGCTGTCGAAGCTGGTCTAAAGCTGATGTTCGCCAGGCAAAAATCGTTCCGAGGATCATGATTCCGACGAACCAGAACCAGAGTTGCACGATAGCGGTCAGCACTGTTGGGGTCGCCGAGAGACCAAGAACAGTCTGAACCCCTGTCCAGAAGGCAGAAATGAAGGTCGGCGTCTGATCTAGCTCAATATCTACAGGAGTGGCTTGCTTGACTACCTCAGCAAAACCCAACCCAGTAATGATTGCCAAGGAGAACAGAAGAATGGTCCAGCCGGCTAGGGATCCTCGGCGCGAGAAAGAATTGTCGATCCAATATCGAGCCGTTTGGTAGCTTCTTTTTAACACTGTTCAATTCTTCCACGACAATGCGAGCTATCAGAAACCGAACGCAGGCTCTTCGCGCAAGGGCGTCTCTCTTCTCAGTAATCGTTTTTTTTGCGCTTCTCGTAGGTAGCGGACCTGCTTTTGCTGAGCGACACTGCGAGACGGATGCGAACGGAGATTGCAAGTCAGTTGAGCCAGTCGAGGAGCAGCGAGATGAACCTAAACCAGAACCAGAACCAGAACCAGAACCAGAACCTGAACCCGAGCGAGTCGTGCAGGAGCCTGTCGATGACGGGAAAACGGAAACAAACCCGGACAAATCCGATCCGCAGACGGATTCCAACTCGATCACGACTGACGAGGTAGACCCGGTAAGGGGCGCTGACCCAGTAGAGGAAACCAGTGGGGTCGACGAAAAGCTGTCCGACGTTTCAAGCAATCAGGAATGCGAGACCGGGCCTGATGGAAAGTGTAAAGAGAATGGGGTGTTGGACAGGGAGCTCTCAACCGGGGGAGAAGGGGTTGTAGGGGAAGAGTCTGTTCCGAGTGAAAAGTCGGAAACCTCCAAATCGGTGATCAAAATCGATGGCCGGTCCGTGGAGGTAGTGGAGACCACAACAGAGGTTGTTGGAGAAGATGGCAAGGTCGAACAAATTAAGAAGCAGGAGTTTTTTGACCTCGAATCTGGTGAGACCTTTGTCGTTAGCCGGGCGGTATCGAACGACACACTGTCGCCTTCGGGAATCCTTGAGACATTTTCTGAGGCAGATAAGGCCGAATTAAGGCGGGCAGTTCTCTCCGGATCAGCTACTGACGAGCAGGAGCGTCTCATTGCGACTCTTTCTGATGAAGAGAAGGACGCATTACTGGGTCCGGAGTCGTTTGCCGATCAAGCTACTCGAGTCTTGTCTGCAGGCAGTGCAAATTCGTTCGTGGCCGCAGCTCTCTTCGCCCCTGCGGAAAGTCTTGAGATTGGTGCGACAGGCGAGCCAGATGTAATTGAGCAATTTAGTCCTTTCGCAAACGCAAAATCTGCCCAGGCTGCCGGTCAGGTTATTGCGTCAGCCGCTGCAGTTAGCACAATTGCGGCGGGCGCTGGTGTGGCTGGTGCGGCGTTGTCCGCGGCTGGGGCCGGGTTGAGTAGCGCGGCAGGATCTTTTGCCTCTGGTCTTCAGTCGGCACCCGGTGCGGGAATAGGCGGTGCGAACCCGGGTCTAGGTGGGGGTGGCCCGACTGCGCCAGGTGGACCAGGCGCACCTCAAGGTCCGGGGACACCTGCAAGAGGAGCAGGGCGAAGCTCGGCACCCGCTGTGACCGATAATTTCTCTGGACCAGATTTGCGGGGGCCCGGGGTTGTGTCTGATGCTGGCTCGACAGAAGCTGGTTCGTCAGGTGTGGGAGGCAATGGAGGTAATGGGGAGCCCACGGCCTCTGAGTTCCGGGATGTTTCTGAAGATGCTCTCGATGCGGCCACCTCGGCTGATTTCGACTCTCGGGGGCAACGTGCGGGGGGCACTACTGGAGGGAGCCAGGCCGGCCCAGGTTCGGGTGGCGGTCAAGGTCGATCGGGGTCATCCCAGTCTGGCACCGGTGCTGGTGGTGGTGGGCAAGCGCTTCAGGATGATGTGGGGATTGCCGACGGGAGTTCAGGCTTGCTGGGCACCCGCCGGTCGAGGGGCCCACAATCCATTGGGCGGCGCGCCCGAGAGATTATTGGCTCCCTATTTCAACGCCGCATCTCTCAGCTTCCTCTCCTTCTCAGAGTCGGAAATGACTCTCAATACCTGCGAATCTTGCTCCGCCGGGCCTACATTCTGTTCCCCCTCACGGGGGTAATTCTGGGGGGCGTAGGTGCCCTAACGAATGACTTGGGCGTTATGCAGCCGCCAGTTAGCGTGATGCTCGCCCTTATTTGCCTCGGTGCTCTTGATGCTGCCTCAGGTTTACTCGGGGGAATCACTTTCTTTCTCTTGTCAATCCAGCTATTCGACCCCATTCTCCTGTCTGATTGGCGCACAGTCATGGGGCTATTGTTGGCCATGAGTGCGCCGGCTTTGATGACCCGTTCCATTCGGGAATTCCGTCCCTCGATGCGTCCGACCAGGAGTCATCTATTTCCTCTTCTTGGGTCAGCGTTAGTTGCTGCTCTCATTGCGGGCTGGCTTGCCTCCCTCCTAGTGAGGGCGTTGCCATCGTTGTCGGGGTTGACTCTGCCCATTGCTAGCTATACGGGTTCAGTGCATATGTTTGTCTCCGGAATTCTTCTCCTTCGAGTGGGTGCAGAGGTGGTTGCGGCACGGCGCGGAGACACCCCAGCCAGTATCTGGGACCAAGAAATTTCCGCCCCACGTCTCGATCGAGCAGGCATCATCTGGCTTGTGTTCCGGTTTGGGCTGTTTGTGCTCTTGGCAGGATCATTCATGCCGACCTGGGAATCTGCGCTGGTCGCGGGAGCGCTAATGGTTATTCCCCAGGTGCTCAGTCGCGCGGAGCGGATCCTTCCTCAGAGCAAGACCCTCTGGCGGTTGATGCCATTTGGCCTTTTTGCCTTCGCGACAATTTTGGTGCTCGAGGTTGTCTTGGAAGCTTCTCTCGTCGTTTTGTACGGTGAAAGCAGTAAATTCTCGATGATTTTTGTGTTGTCTCTCCTCCCAATGGTTGCTGTCTACACCGCGCTGCAATTGTTTGCCCGGCACGACGAGCGTTTTGGCCAACACTGGTGGGAGAAACTACCGGTGGCGGTTCGTCAGTTCGGTGGTTGGTTCACCGTGCTCGTCTTGGCCCTTGCGATGCAGCTGCTTTAGGTATGTGCGTTATCTCCGGCATTCAAGGTGGAAAGCACATTGGACAGCGACGGCGCTGCCCTCCACTTTTCTGGACTCTGTGAGAGAAGCTTTTGGGTTGAGTTCGAACGTGCAGTCGGAGAAGGAACTTCTGGGCTTGCCGGAGGTGTACTCGTGGACAATCAGAGGGCAAATACCCTCTAGCTAGGAGAAGCAACGCTATTCCTCATCTCGATAAAGATTGGAAGTTCATCGCACGCCAATCGCACGACCACACCCCTCTCCCCTACTACCCTGTAAACAGTGCGATGTAGGGGCGGAGTCAGAAACTTAGAAGTCTTCTGCTCTATCCGCTGAGCTACGAGGGCTCGGGGCAAAAAGCCCGTAAACACAAGTGTACAGCGGGGTATACCTCCGCCAGAGGGCTAGCCCGCAACGGGTGGGCAAATGCCCCGTTTTATGCGCTTTTGGGCAGTTTCGTAACCAACGCCGTTGTTTTCTTATCGCACGCAGATCGCACGAAATGGAAAACAAACGGTGCTACTGAAAACGAAGCGTTACGAAACCGAACGTTTACGGATAGGACAAAACGTCCAATGGCTCCATAGCGAGCCGAAGCTTCCCTAGGAAGTCGCGAGTGAGACTGTTTAGGCCCTACGCCTACGCGCCGCAATCACAAAAACCAACACAAGCATAAGAAGTAAGAACCCACCAGCGACCCACCAGAGCAGCCCTGAAGCGCTCTCCGTGGTCAACTCCACAGGCTGCTCCACCAACACACCAAGGTTCGCCGCCTTGATATATCCATCAGCGCCCACACCCTGCACTTGCAGAGTGTGCTCACCCAGAGGAATCAACCGCGCATCCACGAGGAACTCTGACGAGAACTCCCCGTTCTCATCAATCGTCACCGTTGTCATCAGGGTCGGTTCAGAGAACAGCCACACAGTTGCCAATGTGCCGGGCATGAAACCTGAACCAGACCACTGGCCCACAGAGGACGGGGTGAGACGCATGAGGACTCCGCCGTCGGTGTTCTCTACCTCGCCGGTTACAGAGTCCGTGTTCACACCGATGACCCATGCGTTACCCTCGATAACCACGCTGCCGGTCTCCGGCACACCCGTGATGGACACACTTTCGGGGATACCACCCGAGGTCGCCAGTGACTCTCCTGCGCTCAGGTCTGGCAGCACACCCACCTGACGGTTTGGTTCAGGGGCAGGCACACCCTGACCAATATTGATAGTCATATCGACTACGGTCTGGTTGCCCTGCTCGTCATAACCGACAACCTGCAACACTTGCCGTCCAATCGGGACGGGTAATTCCAACGCGCCGGCTGAGAAACTCAAAACGGAGGCAAACGTTCCATCCGAACTGACCGGGATTCGAGCAAGCTCCCGCGAATCATCGCCCTCTCTCGGCAACCACACCTGCACAAACGAACCCGGATAAGAGCCTTTTCCTGACACTTCGGCAGCATCACCGCGAGGCACAAACAACTCAGGAGAATCCGACGGAGTGTCCGTCTGAACTTCAGCACCACTACCCTCGTTCAGTCTCACACCAAACTCAAACGCACCAGCCGCCAAAGATAAAGCACTCGGACCAAGCGGGGTCTTCAAGAGATTCGCCATAACATCGCCGATAGTCGCGCGGGAGGCAGCGTCCGGATCGAAGACCAGCCCTAGCCGCTCCACAGGAGCCGTCACTGGGTCCGTGTTGGGGCCAATAGCGGCCAGCGGAGTTGCAGGAGGTGTCGCCGCGGGGGAAACAGGCGCGGGAACATTCATAGCTGATGAGGAAGAGGAGCCGGACGACGAACTCCCCCCAGATGAGGGCACTCCCGTCCACTGCGCGAAAAGCGTCACAGCCGACGACGTAGTGATGTTGGCACCATTCGAATAGGCAGCACCCGAACCATCTGCAGCTGTATTCCACCCGATGAAACTGCGGCCTGAGCGAGTAAAGCTATTGGTATTAATTGCCGTTGCCACCCCGGAGTTCACCGTTTGATTCGACATCGAACCACTGCCGCCATTTGCGTTGAATGACACTTCTGATGTGCTGGCTGTCACATTGAAGATGACAGTCGAGGCATCAGTTTTTTCGTTGTAATTTGATGTTCCGGTCAATGTTGGTCGCACTTCGCAACCGTCTGACCCAGTACCTGTCGAGGGGAAGGTCAAGGTGGCCCCGGAAGTGGAGCACCCCGTTGTCCCCTGACTCACGACCGAATAGCCAAGCGTGCCATCGCCAACAGTTCGAGTCGCCGACAACGTGAGACCGCTATCGCCCAGCGCGAGGGCTGTTGTCGGAGACCACGAAATGCTCTGCGACCCCTTGGCAACTGCGAGGGTAAAACTTGAGCTCGTTGCGCTGCCGCCAGCCGAATGAGTTGCGGTCACCGTGATTGACTGATTTCCTGCCACGGTGGGCGTCCCGGCAATCGCTCCCGTCGACGAATTCAATGCAAGACCGGCAGGCAAAGTACCAGAACCGATAGTGAAAGTCAGGTCACTAGAAGCAAATCCTGACGTAGTCACGGTTGACGAGAATGCCTGTCCCACTGTTCCACTCGTCCCGCTCGGTGGTCCCACACTCGCGCCGTCATACACCGCGTAAAAGGTGGTATCCGAGATGGGGGTGTAAGTGCCCCCCAACGCAACTCGCGCTCCGACACCGCCACTCGACGCACTCCATCCAGAGATACTGATGCCGTTCTTGGATTGACCCCCGGCCGACGGGAAAGTCAGCGCTCCCGTCCCTGAGACTGCTGAAGGCAGGTCTCCGGAACCCCCGTCAAGATCAAACGAAACCTCGTAGCTCGCCGCTGCGACCGCTGTTGTGGCTGTCAGGGAGCTCAACGAGGCGGCACGAGAGTCAAAATCGAATGGTATCGAGCGGCCGGTGGTCGAAATGTTTGCAGTCAACCCCACGGTCGAGGTGGTAGGGAATGTAACCGATACCCAACCTTTCGGGTCACTCAACCCCACCTCCGTATTTGAGGTGAACCTTCGCACCCCGGCGACCGAGTCGTCCACCTGAATGTACGAGCCAGAACTCAATGAGTAACTGACCAAACCCGAATACTCGGCTGATTCTCCAGCCGCCACGTCGAGGTCTTTTGTGATCACCTGCATATTCTGAAGTTTGATCGACTCATCGTCATCGTTGACAAAGGAAACCGTCACCGACAACGTCCCCTGAAGATTCGACATATCTATAGGTTTAATGCCATCCGAATCGGCTCGATCTTGGTCAAATATGTAGGTGCTTTCTCCAGCACCTACGGGCAAAGAATCTATTGTGACGAGGGCATCAACGACGGTGCCATCATCCCCCGTGAAAACGTTTTCATAGCGAATGACAGTGCCTTGCGCGAGCCCAACACCGATGTCTTTGGTTGTGCTGGAAGCTGTTTGCGTCTTCGACTCAGGCAACGACGCTCGAGAGAAATCCAATTGCTCTTCCGAGACGTTGCAAATTAGTTCTCCTGACGAATCCGAACAAGTTCCTGCAGCTGGCGATGAAGCAAAAGCAAATTGTCTTTCAAAAGGAATAGCAATCAGGTACCCGGCAAGCAGCGCGAGTAGCAATAGTCCGCGCACAAACTTCTGGAACCGCCCGGGCATCAAACAATCGTACCCGGGAGGGAAAGGAAGGCCAGATTTTTGTGTCGCACGCCAATCGCACGACCACACCCCTCTCCCCCACTACCCTGTAAACAGTGCGATGTAGGGGCGGAGTCAGAAACTCTGAAGTCTTCTGCTTTATCCACTGAGCTACGAGGGCTAGTGCAGCTAGTTCCCAGTGTGCAGAGGGTTAAAGCAGGGTTTTTGCGGAGTCACTCAGTGTCTCCGAGGACGGTGGCGAGTTATGTATGAAAAACCGCGAGGGCCTCGG
>Ga0255758_10002102_pt1 | contig 19040 bp, 15 predicted proteins | sample 011ome_24_FD_179958 | JGI IMG/M metagenome (GOLD analysis project Ga0255758, IMG submission 179958) | Coastal salt marsh microbial communities from the Groves Creek Marsh, Skidaway Island, Georgia - 011513CT metaG (version 2) | ecosystem: Environmental > Aquatic > Marine > Intertidal zone >...
TCGGGGCATGTCCAAGTCTTTTAGTACCGCTATATATGCATTCCTTGACGCTATATTCAACCAAGGAGTACAAATAGGTATATTGGCGGCTACATTCAGGCAATCAAAGATGATATTTGAAAAAATCGAGGATATAGCTAGAAAGCCAGAAGCTGCATTCTTGGGGCAATGTATCACAAAAAAATCAAAGAAAAACGATCAATGGACTTTAGAAATTGGAGAGTCTAAAATAATTGCTTTGCCTCTAGGAGACGGATCGAAGCTTCGTGGTTTTAGGTTTCATAGAATTATTATTGACGAGTTTCTTTTAATGCCAGAGCATGTATATAATGAAGTTATCCTTCCATTCTTAAGTGTTGTTCAGAACCCAACAGAAAGAGAAAAGGTCAGGAAACTTGAAGATCAAATGATAGCTCAGGGCAAAATGAAAGAAGAAGATAGATATCAGTGGCCTAACAATAAATTAATAGCCTTATCTTCAGCAAGTTATAAATTTGAATATTTATATAAAGTATATGAAACTTTTGAAGATTTAATACTTAATGGTATACCTGAAGCGCAGAAAGATACTTCTAAAAGAGTAATTATGCATTTTAGTTATGATGTAGCTCCTAAAGCTTTGTATGACCAAAATTTGATTAATCAATCAAGACAAACCATGAGCCAATCTCAGTTTGACCGTGAGTTTAACGCTATTTTTACTGATGATAGTAGTGGGTATTTTAAAACTTCTACAATGGCTGCCTGTACTGTAAAAGACGGTGAAGATCCTAGCCTGGAAATAGCCGGAGATAGAGACTCTAAATACTTGCTTGCCTTTGACCCTAGTTGGGCAGAATCGGAGAGTTCTGATGACTTCGCTATTCAATTATTTAAATTAAATGATAATACAAGAACCGGCACATTAATTCATAGCTATGCTGTGCCTGGTTTAAAGATGCAAGATCATATCAATTACTTTCATTACTTGCTTACTCATTTTAATATTGTAGCTATAGTTGGAGACTATGGAGGAGGTGTGCAATTCATGCAAGCCGCTAACGCTAGTGAACAATTCAATAAAAGCAACATAAAAATACAAGAGATTAATGCTGACTTTGATAGTACAGAAAATTATCAAGAAGGTTTACTGGACGCAAGAAATCAATACAATTTAAAAGAAAAAAGAATTTGCGTATTAAGAAAGCCTAGCTCAGACTGGATCAGGAAAGCTAATGAATTACTACAAGCTAATTTCGATCACAAACGTATAGCATTCGGCGCCAGGCCTTTAGATGAAAGCTACCATAAACAAATCAAGAAGCAGATACCTATCGACAGCTTAATATTTATGCCGAACCAGAAAGAGATACTAAAAAATTCAGGAACTGGTAAAATTATTGACTTCCTTGATCATCAGTACGACATGGTTAACTATACAAAAAATCAATGCGCATTGATTCAAGTTTCTTCTTCACCTCAGGGATCTCAAACTTTTGGCTTACCGAATAACCTGAAAAGACAATCAGGCCCAAACAAAACGAGAAAAGACTCTTATTCAGCTCTTGTACTAGGCAACTGGATGATAAAGACATATTATGACTTTATGCATGTAGAAAAATCCCAGATCGACTATACGTTTACGCCGATCATGATTTAATTCTAAAGTTAACTTTTAACTTTTAAAGTAGACTTTTGTCAACTTTGGTGTAAGATAATTTATGCCTAGAAAATATACTAAAAAATCAGAGTACTGGAATAAGTTCGACCAAAGTAGCGCTAACATCGAGAGCATTCTTGAAAACAAAAATAAGGAAGTAATTCCTGCGACAGCTGGAGAAGCTTATTATACTCAAGCCTCTTCGCCAATTAGAAATGTTGGACAAATAGAGCAGTCCGATAACACCAGAGGAAGAAAGAACTATACAGCAACCGCAAAGAAACCCGACAAATACAAAAATATCGGAGAGTCCGCACTACCTTATTCTTACAGTAAAGAGTATATTAGCCCAAGAGATTCGATCCTACTTTGCCAAAAGGCTTACGCAAATGTACCTATTTTTAGGAACGCCATCGACGTTATGGCTGAATTTTCAAATTCAGATTTATACCTAGAAGGAGGCTCTGAGAAGGCCAGGTCCTTTATAGAAAAATGGATGCAAAAGATTCAGGTATGGAAACTCAAGGATCAATATTTCAGAGAGTATTACAGGTCAGGCAATGTTTTTATGTACAAACTGGATGGAAAGTTTAGCGCTGAAGATTTGGTGAAACTTAATCAAGTTTATGGATCTAAATATCAAAGCGTAGCTGCGCGAAAAATCCCAGTTCGCTATATTTTCTTAAATCCTTACGATTTTGTAGCTGACAGAGCTCTTAGCTTTAATCAGGAAAATGGCGTATACAAAAAACTTCTCAGTGAGTATGATATTGAAAAGTTAAAAAAGCCGCAAACAGAATATGACAAAGAGGTATTTGATGCTATGCCTCCAGAAGCAAAAGAGAATATTCAAAAGAATCAATTCATGCAAGAAGGCGTAATGGTCAGCTTAGACCCAAGAAAACTTTTATTTTCCTTTTACAAAAAACAGGACTACGAGCCCTTCGCTATACCATTTGGATTTCCAGTTTTAGATGACATAAATTGGAAGATGGAGCTGAAAAAAGTAGACCAAGCCATAACAAAAACAATAGAGAATGTTATATTACTGGTAACAATGGGTAACACTCCAGACAAAGGAGGAGTAAACCCTAACAACCTTAAAGCGATGCAAAGCCTGTTTCAGAACGAAAGCATAGGAAGGGCATTAATAGCTGATTATACAACTAAAGCTGAGTTTGTTATACCTGACTTAAATAAAGTACTAGGGCCGACTAAATATCAAATCGTAAACGAAGATATAAAGGAAGGCTTACAAAACATTATTGTAGGAAAAGAGAATTACTCAAGCACTCAAGTAAAAGCTCAAATATTTTTGGAAAGACTGAAGGAAGCGAGAAATACATTTCTAAATGATATTATGGAGCCTCAAATAAAAGAAGTTTGCAAAATGATGGGCTTTAAAAACTTCCCAAAACCCAAGTTCGTCGAAATTGATATTAAAGATGAAGTTCAACTTCAGAGGGTCACATCAAGACTTATCGAGATGGGTATTATTACTCCTGAACAGGGAATGACCGCGCTCAAGCAAGGTATATATCCAAACCCTCAAGACTTAGAGGCTGCTCAAGAAAAGTTTGTAGAAAACAGAGAAAAGGGTTTCTATACTCCATTAAGCGTTTCTCAACCAATTTTATCTGAAGAGCAACAGAAAATGCAAAAAGAACAACATAAAGCTGGCCTCAAGCAACAAAACGCTCCTCAGCCCGCAGTTCAACCAAACCCTAAAGTTTCGCAAGATAATGGGCGGCCCGCTGGAACAAAAACCAAAACAAACAATTTGTTGGCTAGCGAGGATCTTCACAGTAGAGAAAACATACAGTCAGTAGTATACGCTACAGAAAAATTACAAGCATACGCTGAATCAGAACTTAAAAAGCACTACAAAAAAAAGAGACTATCTAAAGATCAAAAGAAGATGCTCTCAAGCCTAACGGAAAGTGTTGTATTAGCAAAAGAAATGAATGACTGGGAGTCTTCAGTTAAAGAATGTATTAAAGATTTTAATAATATTGAAAAACTTGATATATTATCTGATATACTAGATATTAGTCAAGCAAATGAATTAGTATCTTATCCCGCAGCTTTATTATATCACAGTAAAAAAATAAATAACGAATAATAATTAAAATTTGTGTATAATAGATTTATGGATTTACCTTTTAAGTATACTACTACATTCTATCAAGATATATCTTTAGCTAATTTAGCTGACGAAGAATTTACATCCTCTGCCTCTCTGGACTCTTTAAAAACAATGGCTCCTGAGGGAATTGATTTTGAAAAGAACATCGATCTTGTTGGTGTAGCCTTTAACGCTGCTGTAGCGAATAAGTTCAATAAAAATGGAGATGGTATTGATACTTCCACAGCGCTAGCCATCAAAGATTACTTTATTCATAAGCCTACAAATATCGAACATCAAAAACAAAAAGTCGTTGGGCATATCGTTGGAGCTTCACTTTCAAGCTACGGAGACAATAGAATGCTTGAACCCGAAGAGGTTGCTGAGTCGAATGAACCATTCAATATTGCATTATCTGCTGTAGTTTATAAAACAGTAAACCCCGACTTTGCTGACTTGGTTGAAGAGTCAATGGATAAAGATAGTGATCATTATCATAAAGTCTCTGCGAGTTGGGAAATAGGATTCAATGATTACGCTATCGCCCTTGGAAGTGATGATCTTAGTCAGTCAGAAATTATATCTGATGAACGCAAAGAAGACTACAAGCAATTTTTAAAAGCTTACGGAGGAAACGGAAGAACTGATGAAGGTCTTACTGTTAATCGATTAATTATGGGCGACATATATCCTATAGGTATTGGTTTTACCGCCAATCCAGCTGCAGATGTAAAAGGAGTTGTCTCTTTAAATAGCGAACAAAAAGAAGAGGAAAATGAAGCGGAAATATTAACCGAATATGACCTGTTGAAAATAAAAAATAACTTTTTTAAAAATAAAAATTCCCATTTACCAAAAGACGATGTAATTTTTAACAAGAATCAAACACCTATACAAACTATGGAAAAAGAAATTCTCAAACAAGTAACCGAAACTCTTGAAGCGCAAGCCTCTTCTAAGAAATTATCTGAAGAAGCTATCGCTAACATTACAAAAGTTTTTCATGACGCTATCATGCAGAAAAATGATCAATGGCAAGAGGATAAAGAAAACCTACTTAAAGAAAAAGAAGAGCTATTAAAAGCTTCTGAGCAATCCGAAAAAGAGCTTGACTCTTTAAAAGAAGAACTCGCTACTGTTAATCAAAAAGTTAGCGAGCTTGAATCTGAAGCGATTGCAAGAGAAGAAGCCGAGAAGTTCACCGAAAGAATGAGCGAGCTCGATGAGGTTTTCGAACTTGAAGATGAAGATCGCATGATCTTAGCTTCAGAACTAAAAACAATTTCTTCCGAAGAATCATACGCTGAATACAAAGAAAAATTAAACGTTGTATGGAAGCATAAAACCAAAGCCTTCAAAGAAGAGCAAGAAAAATTAATTGCTGAAAAAATCGAAGCCGAGGTTCAAAAGAGAATTGAAGAACTTTCAAGTAAAGAAGCATCAACTGAAGAAGCTGAAGAGGTTATTGAAAGCGTAGAAGCTGAAGAAGCTGATATCGCCAACAATGACGCTGCAGGCGCAGAAGAAGAGCTTAGCTTGAAAGAAAAATTTAAACAAGCTTTTAATAAAGAAAGCGTAAACATCAAATACTAATTAGAGGAAATTAAAAATGGCTAATAGACTACTACCATTCAGACAATACAACGAACATTTCGTAATCAACTTGTTTTCGCTTGATTTATCAGGTTTAACAAGTGCGGCGGATCTTGCGGATTTCAAGCATTCCGATTCTTCTGGAATCCACGACGCAGGACTCCTTGTTAAAGTAAGCGATGCTGGATCTGATATCGGAGCTGGATACAGCGACGACGGAAAAGGTTCAGATATTCTTAACGCTTACATGGGTAAAACTGATTATCCTCATGTTGCACGCAATGTTAATCCCGAAGCTTTTGCTAAGTTTACAATCGCAAATGGAACAGACACCATCTTAGGGGTTACCTTAAATCAAACTCTTGCATTCGACGAAAATGGTGAGAAAATGCTTTACTACCGCCAAAAACTTCTTGAGCATCAAGGAGTTCTTCCAGGTGAAGTAGTTCCTGTTTTAACAAAGGGAATCATCACGGTTGCTGAAAGCGCTGTTATTAACGGCTCTGAGCCAACTGCTGGTGCTGCTGTTTATGCTGGCGCTGGAGGAAAATTCAGAGCGGGCGATCCAACTAATACCTCCTTCGCAAACACACGTGTAGGTACCTGTCTTGCAGTAGGAACTCGTGACGGCGGTATTTACGATGGAACCAACAATCCTGACTATTTTGCAGGAGACGGATCTACTAGTGGTGGAACCGGAGGATACTACATCATCAATCTCGATCTTTAATTTTACAATCAGAGAGGACATCTAATAATGAATATCACACTAAAAAGAACTGAAGAACAAGTAGAACTCGTTAAGGCAATGGCCTCTCGTAACAGAGATGTAGCCTACGAAGCTCAAACAGCACTTGCTGAATTTATCGGACCAGTATTAGCTCAAGTAGTTAATGAGGCCCCAACCCTCAGCAATCTGTTCTCAACATTCCAATTCAACGAAATGGATAGCCCTAGCATTCCGCTAGATCTATACTACGATATTACTGCCCCTGACTATGTCAAGGTTTACAGTACTACGGTTCCTGGAGGACTTCCTACCAACACTGTAACACCTACCGTGTCTGAAATGAAGTTCAACACCTATCGTATCGATAGTGCTGTCGACTTCGACAAGCGTTATGCAGCAAAATCTCGCATGGATGTTATTGGTAAGACATTTACCCGTATCGCTCAAGAAATCATGCTTCGCCAGGAGTCTACTTCTGCTAACTTGATTTTAGGCGCTCTTTCTGAAGCTAAAACTAACGGTAAAGACCATGTTTTAGAAGCAGCAGGAAAGACCTTAATTCTTGACGATTTTAACAAGCTTCTTACTCTTGGTAAACGTATCAATACTGCTTGGAATGGCGGAGCCGGTGAAGGTGGACGCATTAAAGGTGTATCTGATCTTATTATGTCACCTGAGGCTGTAGAAGGTCTTCGCGAAATGGCTTACAATCCAGTTAATACTAAGGGTACTTCTGCTGGCGGTGCTGTTAATTCTGGAGGACCAATTGCTGCTACCGATGAAATGCGCAATGCTATCTACAGTAACGCTGGAATTCCTGAGTTCTACGGCATCTCCATCATGGAAATTAACGAGCTCGGCGAAGACCAAAAGTTCACCAAGGTTTGGAACTCACTAAAACATGGCACTACCATAGCTGATTACAATGATGACATTGTTATCGGCATTGACCGCTCTCGTGAGTCCTTGTTCCGCGCAGTTGCTCTTGACGCAGAAACCTCTGCTGAATTCAGCCTTGCTGCTGACGATCAGTACAGCGTACGTCAACAAAAAATTGGATACTACGGTTCCATGGAAGAAGGTCGCATGATTCTTGATGATCGTGTATTGACCGGTATTACTCTTAACTATAACTAAGGGTAGATTCCAGCATTTTGCAAAAAGTCCACCCTAGCGGTGGATTTTTTGTTTACAAACATTACTATATAATAAAACCAGGAAAAAGGATACATTATGGCTAGAAAAAAAACCACACCAAAAAAGACTGCAAAAAAGCAGGTTGAATTCAGCGACGGAAAAGACCACCTTAAGGAAGAAGCCGCAGAGGCTCAAAGCCTTGAGGATGTTCTTGGGTTTAAACAGAAAAACCCATTTAAGACATCTGACGCTCAATCTTTCGAGCATTCTATCAATAATATGGCTCTTACTGAACTACAAGAGTTAGCTGTAAATGCTGGGGTATTCCCATCGGGCACCAAATTAACATTAAAAAATAAGTTGATCAAGGCATTCAAGCAGTATACAAATGGAGGTTCAAATAAAACAGTTCAAGTTACAAAACCGATTGTAGATCCAAACTCACAAAGAGGGAAAGATCTGTTGAAATTAATTCAAGAACAGTAATTCTGAATGGAAGACATTAATCAGATTGGTCAGCTGGCTAGTGGGCTTATGTTATACGAGTTTGATTTCGTAGAAGAGCCTACTGCTAGGCTAGCTGAATTAAACACCGTATCGGGCAGCCTAAGCGGCAGATTAGGCGAATTAAATATACTACTAAATCAATCTTTTAGATTTACCGGTGATGACGGCAATCCTTATCCTAGGTTGCAAGAAGAGGAGAGCGATATTCTCGAGCAATTGTATATACGAGATTATAACACAAAACAGGCTCAGAAACTACTTAGAGGGGTTTACGATAATACAACCGAAAGTTCTATAGTAGAGAATGCTTCTGACTGGATAGAGTTACAAGAAGGTGACACCAAAATCAAACGTAGCCCAGGCAGTATATCAAATTCCGCATCCAATAGAATCAGCATGAGCAAGGATTTTAAAGCCCTAGCAAAAGACGCAAAAGATAAAATCGAAGATTTAGTTTATAATTACAATATGTACGGCGCTCAACCTAGACAGGTGGCTGGACTTGATGCTCCTATTGTAAGCGGTCAATCTTGATTGATTTTAGACTTTAAGTTGTTGATTTCTTTTTGTTGCTGCTTTATAGCTTCAATCAATAAAGGAATGATCTTGTGATATTGAACATGTAAGAGCCCGTTCTTTTCTGATACCGCAGAAGGAGCGATGGACTGTACCTCTTGGGCGATGACGCCGATGTCTTGAGATCCAGAGAGATCTTTTGGTGCTTTATCGTTCCATGTGAAATTTACACCTCTGATTGATTGTATCTTTTCAATCGCCGATGATATTTGCGATACATCATTTTTTAAAGAAGCATCTGACACAAAAAGAGATGCTTCGTCGGGCTGTGTATTAAACCATTTATCATTGTTAACATCGTAAACCAGAGCATCTCCGTCTTGCAGGCTATTGATCATGACATTACCTATATCGCCAATGGCGTTAATCGTGGTGCCCGCATCATCTGCTGCAGGAGCCCATTGATTATTAGTGCCATCCCATTTTAAAACTTGACCGTTGGCTGGGGCTGTGTCGGATACATCACCTATATCACCGAGGTTGCTAATTGATACTCCTTGTAATAATTCTGTTAGTGTTTGGGTGTTAGAGTCCTCACCGAACAATAAATTTTCAGGAGAAACAAAAGAAACATCTTTTTCAAAAAACGTATTATTTATTATTTGAATTTTGTCTTCTGTCGGATTAACTCCATCTCCTGGAGAACCTATCGTAATTGTATCTCCGCCGATAGAGATTTTTGTTTCACCGTTTTGTTTGAAATTTATATCTCTTTCGTCATTCTCGTCATCAGATCCAAAGTTTACATTATTTTCATCGCCATTGATAACTTCACCGCCACCTGGAATTTCGAAACCAGTAAGAACATTTTCCCCACTAATTTTTAGGCCTTCGCTAAAGTCAGCATATACCGCTCCTCCTGAAACAATTTGCTCTAAGTTAATTTTTCTTGTTGCTCTTTCATGCCCTTCTTCTGGATTAAGAGCCATAGCTAAAAAGTTCCCACTAGTAACCTCTGTATCTAATGCGTCTTCTAAGTTTCTTATTTTGATATTGCCCATGGTATATTATACACAAAAAATCAAGCACCGCTCAAATCCATTAAATCTTTCATTGAAAGTGAACCTCCTTTTTCTTTAGCTGCCTGAGATAAACTTATTCCTTCTGAGGGAGTCATCCCAAGTTCATCAAGATCTTGAGCTGTTGCTCCTACAATAGTTGAACCCCCTGCGCTATTAGTATCAAACTTTTTCTTCATCTCCTCTCTAGCTTCTGATGAATTTGAGAAATCAAGCAATGCCTCTGGATCATTTTTAATTCTATCTGGTATATCATCATGGTTTTCAAAAATATTTTTAAATATTTTAGTATACAAAATAAGATTTAACTGAAAATTAGTAAGCTCAACAATTGGTTTACCAAAAAAATCCGTAGATCTTTCACTGAAGCTATAATATATTTTATAGAAATCCTGGATGGATAATAATTGTATATTTTTTTCTGAAAAACTTTCATGAAATTCATTATACAAACTTATCATTTTTGATATTTCTTTGTTGTCTAAGTAATTAAACTCTTCTTCTGTGTAAAGTTTTTCTTGTAGGGTTGAGTCTTTATAAAAACTATTGTAAATATAAAAATCGTTTGCTCTGTTCATAGCGTATTGATCTGCGCTATTAGAAATAAGATCGGATTTCTTTTGACTTAATTCTTTGACTTTAACTTCAGCCTCTTTGATTTGTTTATTGACTTGCTCGATAGCGCTAGGAAGGACAATATTTTTTTTATTCCTAACTAAACTTTCCAGGTAAACACTTTGCGACTCTAGATCTTTTTCATCTTGATCTGTCCATATCCCTTCATCCTTAAGAGATTCCAGAATCTCTTCTTTTGTTTCTAATCCTTTTAGTTTCGCTCTTTCAAAATGCATCTGAAAGATATCATCAAAATCAACCAAATCACTGTTTGATTGATGTTTTATATAGAAGCGCTCTTCGTTTACGAAAAAAGAAGAAAACCCTTGAGATATTTCTTTAAATATCTTTCTATATTTAGATGATTCCACCCATTATAAAGACCCTTCATCTAGCTCTTCTTCTAGTTTCTGAAAGTCTTCCTCTGAAGGGTTCTGACTAAAGTACCAGTAACTAATAAACGTCATGAGTTTTTCTTTGCTTAAATCAAAAATTTCATCTCCGTTTTCATCTTTCTCATAATAAGAGTCTTCTTTTTCTTCATTTGTCGATCCTGTAAAAAAAGGTTCGGGGTCTTTACCTTCAGCTTGAATGTAAGATAAATGCAGCATATACCAAAGAATTGTCTTATTTTGAGCTTTAGTATCAGCGGTATGATTGAAAACGGTTTGGTATGTTGTTTCAAGGTCTACGATTTGCTTTCTAGTTTCAGTGAATTTTTCAGTTAGATCGTCAGCCTTCTTTTGCTCGTTTTTATTTCTTTCTTTTTTTGAAAGTAATCGACCTAAAGACTCTTGCGTTTCAGATAACTCTCTGTAAAGCCTCATAAGGCTATTAGAGTCATCTTCTGTTAATAAACCTCCGGAATCGCTATATTTCTTAGCAAGCATGGCTTTAGTAAGAACGCCTTTTTTTATGCACCTACTCATTTCAATACTAAATTCCATGTCTGCGTCTTCGACTTGCCTACGAGAGGGTTGATAAATAATAACATCATATGGGACGTCTTTTTTTACCTTTTTGGTGGTGGTAACCTTTTCCATCTCACCAGTTTCTTTATTCTTTTTGTTGGTTGTAGACTCTTCTTCTACTTCCTCTTGTTTCTTAACAGTGAATTTGTAAATAATTTTTTTATTCATATATCCTTATACCTTATATTATAATGTTAAAACTTAAAACTTATAGTAAAATTTTCTAAATCATTTTCTGTTCCTCTTATTGATTCATTTCCCATGTCTAGTACTTTTTTTCTGATGTATTGCAGCTTGTCTTGATCAAAATAATTTGCTTGCTCTATGAGGTCTTGCATTTCCGGGGGCGCTGCACTTTTGAGTTTATTAAAATTAATTGAATGATCTGTGTGCAGGTCTTCTATTAAAACCAAAAAAGATTTAAATAAATTTTTTGTATTTTTAGAATAAACCGTATGTACTAATGTTTCAGGCTGCATATTACTGTTATAATAAAGTGATAAATATTTTTTTCTATTGTTTGAGTGTATAATTAATTATGTCTTCTTATTTAAGTTCTTCAGAGAAAGCTGCATACGAGAAAGTTATGCAAAATATGCATGATACTTTCGCGCGTACAATATTCGCATTCAAAGAGTCTAAAAAGGTCATAGTTAGCACTGATGTTAATTTTAACTACCTGTATAATAATGTAAAAGGAGTAAAAACACAAATAAATAAATCTCAATTTAAATCTGTATTAGCTAGAGTACTATACATGGACAAGCAAAGCGAAGTAACATTTGACGCTCAAGTTAGTAGCCAAATCAAGGTGAGTCATGATATCGGAGAAGTAAGAATAAAGCTTGACTCAGAGGGGTATGAATATTTCAAAGACGCGAAAAGAGTAGAAATCGACGGAAGATTAATGTTTAAAGTGACAGATGTCAAAAAGCACGGATTGTTTAGACCTAAATTTTTTACTTATTATTTAAGACCCACAGATTAATGACTGTAAAATTAAAAGTAGACTCTAGAGCTTTAAATAAAGAGCTAACACAATCTATAGCTAGAAAAAACAACGCTACACAAATAAGAAATAGCTTGATGGTTGGTAATGAATTATTGACAAAAAAATTCGAAAAAATGAAAGCTCAAATGATCAAAGATTTCTTGGCGCACCCTGTTACAAAAGAAATTATGGCTGGGCCTAGTTCGTCTAATAGTAGTGGATTGCTTGGCGGATATGGAAATTTATTTTCATTTATAGGTTTTAATAAAGGAGACGATCCTATTAGGCCCATTATTGATTTATTAAATCGATCACTAATTAAAGTTTCAAGAGCGACACTAAGAGGCACAATATCCGTAACAATAGAAATTCCTAGCTCTAAGGATATATTTTCTGTTACTCCATTGCCTTGGGCGCCCGGAATTAGTTGGGCTCAAAGAATAGAGGTTGGAATGTCTGGGTTGGGGTGGTATATGAACAAGACTTCTTCATCTAGTCGGTCAACCGCAGGAATACAAGTTAACTCAAAGCTTAGAACTTCAATATTTTCTAATACAAAATACATATCTTCATTCATTTCAAAATGGCAAAAAAAGTTTCTTGAAATCGAAAAGAATATAAAATTATGAAGCCACAGTTTCAGCATGAAGCAAATACTAGCTTTGCATTATGGATAGATTACTACCTAACAAGAAAGGGTGAAGCTTTCTCTAATAAAGAAGGAGAGCTTTATTATATACCAGACGAAAGGTTGCCTCAATATCCAGATGATCCATTTGGTTTTGTTTCTTACAACAGTGAATACAAGCAATGGGTTTATAATTCTGACATAGAAGGTGCTGAAATTCCTGAAGGCGTACATATTGATACCGGGGATGGAGTTTATAATTTCTGTGAACGAGGTGAAAGCGGGCTAATGTTAGACTTCGACAACGGAAGAGCTTTAATAAGCGGCGCATTTTTCCCTGAAAATTATGACAAATTAAAAATAAAAGCAGACTTCGCGGTAAAAGATATAAATATATATTTATCAACAGACACAGAAGAAAATTTAATATTTCAAAATAAATACAATGTAAATAATAGAACCACCCCGGATTATGGAGCTGGAACAGGATTAATTCCATATGAACAGGTCGCACCTGCAGGCTTTGTATCAATGGAGAGATCAGTAAATCAACCATTTGCTTTTGGAGGCGAAGATTTAACGCAATTGAGTTATAGGATGATATTTTTTACAGAAGATTTATATCAACTCGATGGAGTACTTTCATTGTGCACCGATGCAAACAACCTGGGAATATGTAATGTAGGATATGAAGCGCATCCTTTTAATGAATATGGAGACCTTAAGAAAGGACAATACAGTTATTGTGAAGAAGTTATGGGGTGCAACAAGCATGGCCCAATTATGTTCGTAGAAGACGTATCAGCTTCAAAAATCACAGACCGATTAACTCGAACCACAAACCCAGATTTATACTTAGGTTTTGTAGATTTTACAGTTAGCCAAGCAAGGTTCCCAAGGCAATAAAAAAAAATATTTCCCAAACAATAGATATCAATGTAATTTTATACAAACATTTCTTTATACTTTTAAACTAGGAGAAAAATAACAATGGCTGTTCACAGAAATAGAGTAATATATCAATCAGAAGCGCTTTTTATTAGCCCGGACGCTACAGGCTACCATTTTACAGGAGCTAAAACTTCTGTACCTGACGTAGGAGACGGACCTTTCGGTTTAATGACCCCACCAATCACCCAAATTCAAGGATTTGGCGGCACTCTTGTTGACCCGGCAAAAAATAGCGCTGGTCAACTTGTTGGGTGGCAACCTGGAGACACCTGGCCCGAATGGTGTCCACATGGAGATCCTGCTAAAAAAGCAGAATTTAATGGTCAAGCTGATATTGATAATGCTCTTGAAGCTTACACTATTACTGCTGATCAGGTTGGAACAGCTGGTAATATTGCTGCTATTAATGGAGATGGCGCCACAAACACCGCTACCTTAGTAACGGCTGCTGCAACACCTGGGTTTACTTATACTTTTACCGCTGGAGATAGTACTTTGATACCTGATGATCAGACTCAAAATGCAGCTTCAACATTTGCTCTCGCTGGTGGTGTGAATCACACTCCTGCGTCCAATGCTTTTAGTACTATCACTGTAAACGTTGATGCTGACGTTACTAGTGCAACTGGCGGTACTGATGGTAATGCGTTCACCATCACTTATAATGACACTCCAGGCGCCGCTATTAATGCTGCTCTTGACCCAGCTGACGCAACAAGTCTTATTGTAACTTATGATAGCACAGCCTTCCATACGGATGATGCCGTAGCAACCGCAATTAATGCTGTAAATGGATTCACTGCTCCAGCGGTAGCTCCTCCCGCTAATCTTCAGGCTGGTGGACAGGTTCAAACAAACTTTGCTGGTGGTGTAGACGGAGCTTTTGCTTTCTTTAATGGTAGTTTGCCCGTTGAAGTCAAGGTCCTAGATGTTCATGTTCGCGCCGTTGATTTTGGATCCGCTGCGAACGGAACAGTGTTCACTGGAGATGATACAATAGATATCGATACTTTTGTGGCTAATCATAATGCAGTAGCTGGAAACCCTCAACTTGAAGTTGTAATTGGAGGAAGTCATGTTTTAGATCTCGGCGAAACAATTACATTAAATGGTGGCTTTGATGGATGCGCAAAAGCTCACGGTACCGTTATCAAGCAACTCAAAAGAGTACAAAGTGCTAACTATGGATTCACCGTAAATCGGCAAGATGTTAATCAATTCGGACATTCTGCCCGGCTTGATTCTATTATTGTTGAGTCTCCAACTGTAAACTTGGACTTTAGTTACTATCTTCTTGATGGTTACAATGAAAGAATGTTGGAGTTTGTTACCGATGCAACCACCAATACATTGAGTGGCATGTTGACACCTGAATTATATCAAGCAGGAAACAACTTCTTTATTATGACTACTCCAGAAGCTAGAGATGCTGTTGGCGGAGATGTTGCTCTTAATAAATCAGAAGAAAACAGTAAATCTGTTATTTCTCTTGGAAACGGTTATATCACTGATTACAGTGTTGACATTAGCGTGGGAAGTATTCCTACCGCAAGTGTTACCGTTGAAGGCATGAATATCAAAAGCGATTTTGGTACTACTGGAAACGATTTGCCTGCAGTAGACATGAGAAATGGTTCGTCCGTTAGTAAGGCATGGGAAGATGGAGTAAAAGGTGTGGCTTACGATGGCGGATGCACCGGATTATTCAGCTTGCCTGCTGCAGATAAAGCATTTACAGGATGCAAAGGAGATGATAAGGATGTAGCAGCTCTTCGACCAGGCGATGTTGTTCTGGATTTAGGAAACGCAAGCTTGCTTTCCAAGAATGTTGAAGGCAATGCGGCTACTCCAGTTATTGGTAGTGCTCATGTTCAAAGCGTTTCTGTTAGCGTTCCTCTTGGAAGAACAACGCTTCAGCGTCTTGGATCTACATTTGGATTTTCAAAAGCTTTAGATCTACCGCTTAGTGTAACAATGAATGTAAACGCATTAGTTGCAGACATGAAAGAAGGCAATATGCTTGATCTTCTGTGCGACTGCGAAACTCTTGACGTTGGAGTCACTGTATACGACCCAGAATGCAACACTTGCACCACTAAAGACGGACAAATCGCAATGAAATACGAGCTCAAAGGAGCAAGGCTTGAGTCTGAAAACTTCTCAAGCTCAATCGGCGATAATAAAAGTGTTGACCTTGTATTTACCGCACAGGTCGGAGGAGCAGACGATATGGAAAACGGATTGTATATTTCCGGTAAAGAAGCTGCCTCTAATCCAAACGGCGGAAAGCCTCCAGCCTGGACAGGGATTGGTGGACAAACCACTGGTGCCGCTTCTGGATACTTGTTCGGCTATCGAGCATAATTAATTTTAAATTAATTTAATTTAATACACCACAGTCAATCGGCTGTGGTGTATTTATATATATGGGTAAATATAGAAATACTATCAGGTATAACTCGGTTGGGTTATTTTTGACAGATGCACCCAGCAAGGACAACCCAAAAAAATCTCTCAGGTTCTTGAATCGTGTTCAATCAGTAGATTTATCGGTTGATATTGCCAGGCAAGATGTTGCTCAAATAGGTTCAGATTCTTTCTTGGATAGAAAAATAGTTTCATCTCCCGAGATAGAGCTAAGTTTCGAATATTTTTTAACAGATGGCTATGAAGAAGATGTAGTAGGTTTAAATACATACCCTTCGCCAATAATTTATACAGAAGAGTATGGTGTTATAGATAAACCTGTAGAGCAAAATGGAACGATACACAATGACATTAAGGATAATAAATCTCTTTTTTTGGTATTCGGCGAGGAAGAGTTTGACTTAACAGGGTACGCTAATAGGGAAAATGCATTTTCCGGCATTAATGTCATAGGCCTTGGTAATTGTTATGTCACAAATTATTCAGCATCTGCAGGTGTTGGAGATTTTGCAAAAGCCACAGTATCAATGGCTGCATCAAATATAGAATATAGTTGCCTAGAAGAAGGAGATCAGTGGTATCAGATAATGGATGAATTATCCGCTATCCTTAGACAGGTAGACCAAAATGACGAAGATTTCATAACATTAGAAAATGGAGGAAAAGTATTTTTAGAAAGCACACTTCAAACAGAACTGGTCGGGGGCGCGGATGATCCGTCCTTGGACTTACCCAACAAAGGCGTCGAGCAAGAAATAGGCGTAGTCTTTGAGCCAAAATTTTATAAATCTGCTGTTTCCGCAATGGGTCCTGGAGCAATCAGCGTTAAAATTAAAAACATCAGTGCGGGAGGGGCTATTTTAAGTGATGAAAATCAAGCTAACTGTTATAAAGGATATGCTCATGTTCAAAGTTTTGAAATCAATACACCTTTTGCTAGAGAAAATTTGCAAGGTTTTGAATCTATGCATTTATATGGAAGAAAATTAAAATACCCACAATTGGGCACTATTTCATTTTCTATAATACCGAGCGCTTTTGAAAACGGAAAAATTTCAGAAATATTCTGCGAAGACCAAATTTACGAAATAGAGATAGAGTTTAATAACGAATGTAAGTTTAGTTGTCTCCCCTTGTATGCAAAAGATACAAATATGAAATATACAATATCAAACGCTAAACTGGACGGATACTCATTGGGTCAATCAATTGGTTCTTACGCGACTTTTGATTGCAATTTCTCTTTTGGGCTAAGTAAACAAGAAGGTTTATTTTTATATGGAACTCACGAAAATAGCAGGCTCGAGCCGTGCGGACCCACAATGCTGGCAGCGCCAAGAAATATGGAGGTTTCCAACGTATCAACACTTGGAGCAAAAGATCAACCTGGCGAAATAGGAGTGATACCTTGATATGGGGGCAAGATTAAGAATTAAATGGGTACTACCGGCTGATTTAGCTAATATTCAGTCCAGCCTTCTTTATAGGATATCAGATCCATCTGGAGATAAAACTTGCGATGATCTTGTTAATGATGGAGATTTAATATTAGAGGATAATAATTCACCATTTCAAAGTCAGTATATTGACGAGCTTGATGATGTCGGTAAATATAGGTATGGAGGTTTCGTCAAATCTCAAGCTGGAGAATTATCAGAATGCACTACTTTTGTATACGATTATCAAGGACAAAATGTAAAAGTCAAGCTTATTGCAATTAACGCGGGAGGTGCATCTGATTTTAACAATCTAGATCAATTTGGAACATTAACAAAAGAAGAAAGCGCTACTAAAACATACGAACAAGAATTTCCGCTAGATACAGTATTGAATATAAATGATTTTGTGAATTATGACAATGGACTAGTTCCCCTAAAAATCACAGAAGATAGTAGTGGCACAGCCGCCACATTAAGTAAGCAATCTAGTGGATTTCCAGATACTGAAATCAATCTAAATGATACAAACCGTACCGTAAACATTACTGTTGAATTTGGCACCGATGAGTTTACTTTAGAAGTTAAAGGTGATACGGATTTCTTTTCTCAGAACACCCGAAAGTATACAGGACAAACGCTTTTTAAAACAACCGTTGATTCTGGGCAAACGGAGAGGATTAGTGTCAGAATAAATAGAGACAAGGCGGATCAATTTGAATTTGATAGATACGAACCAGAAGACCCTGACCGAGATCCTTATGGTCAACCAGATTATGACCCACAAGATCGAACAACTGAAGTTAGAGCAGATAATGATTTTGTATTAATAGCACGCTATAAAGAGAAATCTTACAGATTAAATCTTAGAAGTAATAATGAAGATATTGGTTCTGTATCAGGAGCAGGAGAGTATACTCCATCAGATACAATCACAATTATTGCTACGCCTATCCAAAATCAAACAAAATTTAAAAGATGGGAGGTTACTAGAGGAGAAAGTAAAATTTCTGCAGGAGACCCTGCCCAGGTAAGCGAAGGCGATGTTTCAACTGACGATGTTATATACGATCAATTAAAAATTGAAGGAATGGTTAATTTAAAAGCTTTTTTTACAAAAGTTTTCTTGTTGATATTAAAAAATATGGGCCCTAACGGATTGGAAGGTTCTAGTTCTAGGGGGAGTATATCAATAGATGCAGACGATCAATCTGCAGATGGCAATACAATAAGCGCAAACATAGAAACCCTGGATAATCCATTTACGATTAGCGCAACCCCAGCTAGTAAGCACAGGTTTGATGGATGGCAACTAATAGATGGAGATGTAGATAATCTACAGACCCAGGAAATTACAGTTAATAGTGATGCAGAGATACATGCTGTTTTTATAAGGGAATACGTGGTCACAATTACAATATTTTCGAAAGGTTCCAGCAACCCAAAAAAACAAATAGATTTGGTTTCTATAGAAAATGTATATGATGAAATCAATAACAATGTTTCATTAGAGTATAGCAATTATGAACCACAAGGAAAATATCAATTCGAGAAATGGGTTCTAGACTCGACGGATATTACTGCAAGATCTGTGTCTTCAACGATAAGCGATGATATTAATTTGGAAATATACGTATTAGAGGTTTATACTTTATCATTATCTGTTAATATAATAGGTGCAGCTACTCTTAATGG
>Ga0255758_10002106_pt1 | contig 19030 bp, 14 predicted proteins | sample 011ome_24_FD_179958 | JGI IMG/M metagenome (GOLD analysis project Ga0255758, IMG submission 179958) | Coastal salt marsh microbial communities from the Groves Creek Marsh, Skidaway Island, Georgia - 011513CT metaG (version 2) | ecosystem: Environmental > Aquatic > Marine > Intertidal zone >...
TTGCTTAGTATTAGCATTGAGGCAAAAATCAATATACCTGCATCAGCTGAAAAACAAGAGCTGTGTCAGGAAATATACAAAAAGATGACGAATGAACATTTCTTTAATGACAAAGACTTGGGTTCCATTAATTCTGAAATATTTGATGCATTGCTGGATCAGCTGGATTCTCAAAAAATATACTTCACAGAAAGTGAAATCAAATCATATAAAAGAAAATTTTCTAAATTTGATAACCCTATTAGCTATCAAAAAAAATATTTAAAACCTTCTCTTTGCTCAATAGATTTAAAGTCAAATTTTGCATTTATAAATTTATACTTTAACCGGTTAATTGAGGCAACCAATTATCAACTTAAAGAGGTTGCTAAACAGAATTTTGATTTTACTAAAGATGAATTCATTATCATTGATGATGATCAGAAAAAATGGCAGCAGAGCACATTAGAGCTGCAAAAAATTTGGAGAAGACTAGCAAAAAATGATGTATTAACATCCATGCTCGCTGAAAAGGAAACAGAAGAAGCAATAGAAACAATTGAAAAAAGATACAAAAATAGACTTCGAAGAATTTCTCAGAGAAATGAAGAAGATGTCTTTTCAATTGCTATGAATAATTTGACATCTTATTTTGATCCACATTCTTCATACTTCTCCCCCAAGTCAGCTGAGGATTTTGAAATGACAATGAGTTTAAAGCTCGAAGGAATTGGAGCATTGCTTACAACAGAAGATGATTATCCCACCATTGTTAGTGTTGTGCCTGGAGGTCCTGCTGAAAAAACCGGAAAAATTCATGCAGACGACAAAATAGTAAAGATTTCTCAGGTTGAAGAATTAAATTCAACTCCAACTGATGTTGTGGGATGGAGAATAGATGAAGTTGTTCAATTAATTCGAGGTAAGGCAGGTACTAAAGTTGAGTTGGAGGTAATTCCTGGAAAAACAGAAGATCTCAGCGAAAGGAAATTTGTAACAATTACACGTGAAGAGGTAAAACTGGAGGAGCAAGCAGCAAAATCCAGAGTAATTGAAATGAAAAGAAATATGCAAACAATCAAAATTGGTATAATTGACTTACCTACTTTTTATATAGATTTCAATGCATGGCGAAATAGAGATCCAAATTTTAGAAGTAGCTCGAAAGATGTAGAAAACATTCTTAAAAAATTTAATGATCAAGAGGTCGATGCTGTCTTGATTGATCTTCGTGGTAATTCTGGTGGCTCACTTTTTGAAGCAAATAAATTAACTGGATTGTTTGTTTCTTCTGGAGCAACGCTACAAGTAAAAGAAAGCAATGGCACTATTAGACCATGGGGTGACGCTAGAGCTAAGCAAATTTGGAAAAAACCATTGGCAGTAATGGTCGACAGATATTCTGCTTCGGCATCAGAAATTTTTGCTGGAGCCATTCAAGATTATCAAAGAGGAATCATCATTGGGCAAAAAACATTTGGAAAAGGCACCGTTCAAAAATTAGATAGTTTGAGCTCTGGACAAATAAAAATTACTGAATCTAAGTTTTATAGAATTACTGGGGCTGGGATGCAAAGCAAAGGAATACATCCAGATATAACCTTACCCAGCACCTGGGACATAGAAGAAATTGGTGAAAGTTCATATGATACCGCCCTCCCATGGGATGAAATTAAACCAATTCGTTTCAAGAAATTTGCGATGCGGACTTCTTTGATCTCTCAGTTAAATGATGAGCATTTAACAAGAGTCAGTAAGAGCCCTAACTTGCAATACATCCTTGATATAAGGAAAAGATACGAAACCCAAAAAAACAAAGAGGTGATTTCTCTGAACTTAACAAATAGAAGAATTGAAAAAAAAGAAAGGCAATTATGGGCTTTAAATATAGAAAATAGGCGGCGTGCCTCGCTTAATTTAGAAATTTTTGATTCTTACAAGGCTATGGAAGATTATAATGATGCCAAGGAAAATGAAGACGATGAAAAAGATTTTGCGATAGACATTGATGATGACTATCTTTTGAATGAGGGCGCGCAAATTCTTTCAGACTACATGTTGTTTAATCAAAATACATATTTATCTCAAGCTGCATAAAAAATGAAAATTGTATCTTTTAATATTAATAGTATTCGAGCTCGCCCCCATCAACTAATTCACCTTAGAGATACAATTGACCCAGATGTAATTGGAATTCAAGAGACCAAAGTAAATGATCCGGAGTTTCCAATCGAGGAAATTAAAGAGATCGGATACCACCCAGAATTTTGGGGCCAAAAAGGTCACTATGGAGTTGCTATTTTAAGCAAAAAAAAACCTTTGGATGTACAAAAAGGTTTTTCTGGAGATACCAAAGAGGATCAAAAAAGATTTATTCAAGCTACTTTTAAATGGAAAAGAAAAAAAATTACCATCATGAATGGATACTTTCCTCAAGGAGAGAATAGATCCCATGAAACCAAATTTCCTAAAAAGATTAAATTTTATAACGATCTTGAAAAGCATATAAAAAAAATTAAGAAAAAAGAAGAAAATCTTATAGTTATGGGAGATTTTAATGTTGCTCCAACAGATCTAGATATTGGAATTGGAGAGCAAAATGTAAAAAGATGGTTGCGTGATGGCAAAACTGCATTCCTTCCAGAAGAAATTGAAATGTGGAATACGATAAAAGACTTAGGTTTTATAGATTCATGGAGGAAACAGAATCCCAATGAGGGGTCAATCTACTCTTGGTTTGATTACCGCTCAAGGATGTTTGATGATGATCCCAAAAGAGGGTTAAGAATTGATCACATACTATTATCAAAAAATTTAGAACATGCAATGGTAACTACAGGAATAGACTACACTTCTAGGGCGATGGAAAAACCTTCAGATCATTGCCCAATTTGGCTCGAATTAAAATAATTCTTATCAAGATTGCCTTGCTCTTCTAGATCGAAAAAATTTTTTAAGAAGATTTGAAGATTGCTCCTGCATATGTCCCCCGCTAAAAAGAGTTCTATGATTAAGATGATCTTTATTTAGAAAGTGATCAATTGATTCGATTGCTCCTGTCTTTGGTTCATATGCGCCAAAAAATAAATGGTCTATTCTTGCATCGATAATTGCTTTTGCGCACATATGGCAAGGCTCAAGAGTGCAATATAATGAAGCATTTAATAGTCTATAGTTATTTATATATTTACTAGCTTGATTAATTGCTATTATTTCTGCATGGGCTGTAACTGAATTTGTTGCTATAACTTGATTATGCCCATAGCCAATGACAGTATCTTTATCGACAAGTACTGCTCCGACTGGTACTTCGTTAATGCCATAAGCTTGGTTGGCAAGCTGTAAAGCCATGATCATAAATTTTTCTTCATACATTATTTAAATCAATTAAAAAATCAAACCAGTGAAATCAATTTACTGCATCAACTAGTCTCGGATCGAGAAACAGTTTTTGACCAAGCTCCAAAGCTCCATTATAGGTAAGGTGGAATTTATCATATGTTATAAGTTTATTATCGATAGTAAATAAAGCAATTCTTCCATCTTCAGATGAGCCGAGAATTTCAAGAAAATCAATAAAGTTTTCTTCAGGAACCAAATCTTTAATGTAATTATTAAATTTAACAATCTCTATAGCAGGCAAAGCTTTGAATGCATATAACTTTCTTCTTAGAGGAGCATTAAGATTAAATCCAAAGTCTTTTGGACCAATAACTATGTAATTTATGTCTAAACTTTCAATAATGCTAATTTTATTAATCAAGCACTTTTTTTGAAGCTCATTTTCTAGAATCCTGTATGTAATTAATACCAGATCTGCATCTTTAATAAGCATTAAAGTGTTTAAATCTATTTTGAGTGGGTCAGCGCAATTATATTTTGGTTGTATTAATTCGTATTTTTTATAGAAATTATTAACTTTGATCATATTAATCAGGTCGCTTGAGAAGCTATCACCCATAATAGCTAACTTCTTAGTCGGCAAATTAGAGAATTTTTTTGGAAGATCTGTTCCTGCTCTTATAAGAAACTCTTTATGGGGATCATTACTTTTTTTAAAACTAGAGTAATAATCAGATTGGAGTTCAGGGTATGAATTATGAAAACCAAAGGTGCTTATAAAAATAAGTCCTGCGCTTGCCGCCATTAATGATCCAAAGAAAACGAAAGATAGTAAAACTTTTAAAGTAGCTTGGCGTCTATAAAAAATTTCAAATTGCCAAGAAAAATATGCAATTGGAAATGTCAATATAAAACAAGCTATAAGAAAAAAAACATTAGGCTCTTCCAGGCTATATATTCTTAAAAAAGCATATAGAGGCTGATGCCATAAATATAAACTATAGCTCATTAGCCCAATCAAAACTAAAACTTTTGATCCTAAAATTTTTCCAATCAGGGAGGCTGGATCAGCATAGATAATTATTAAAATTGCTCCAATAGAAACCATTAAATTTAATAAGTGAAAAAAGTGTGGTATTTGATGGTAAAAGACCATTGGGAATAAGATCAATATCATCCCCATCATTAATAAAATCTCTTTCCAAAAAGCAGATATTGGTAATAATCTTTTGGTGAATAAATATATAGCTAAGCACGAGCCCATACCTATTTCCCAAAATCTAAATGGAAGAAGATAAAATACCCCATCAGGGTCATAATTTTTTATTGAAATAAAAAAGAAAAGGCTGCAGATAGTTAACGCACTTAGAATAAAAAATAATTCCTCAGCCTTTCTGTTATAGGTTACCAGAATTAGCAATGGGAAAAGAACATAATACTGCTCTTCTACACCCAAACTCCATGTATGAAGCAATGGCTTAAATGCTGATGGAAGATCCCAATATCCGGAGGTTAGATAAAGTAAAATATTATTAGACATTAAAGATGTGCTAATCAAACTTTGACCAAAATTCTCCAAGTCATCAGGTTGCATTAAATAATAAGCAAAAGGTATGCAGAAAAGCATAACAATTATAAGCGCTGGCAATATTCTTCGAACTCTTCTTTCGTAGAAGCGGAGAATTGAAAAATTGTTATTAGATTTTTGAGATAAAATCATAGTGGTGATGAGATATCCACTAATCACAAAAAAAACATCGACCCCATAAAAGCCGCCTTGGGCAAAGCTAAATCCGGCATGGAATAGCATAACAGGTAGAACTGCAATAGCTCTTAAACCATCTATTTCTTTTCTATATTCCAAAATCTTCAATCAGCTAAGAGCAAGGCTTAACACAAAAAAGTAAATTAAATTTTGGGGTTATTTTATCAAAATGGATTCATCTAACAATGGGATCTTAAAGAAATTTGGCCCAGGCTTCAAGAGGTCTTCTTTCTGATCTTAAGGAATTAATTGGTGCGCTATCATCCTTGTAACCAACACACATTCCACAAAATAATATATCGTTTTCATCCGCCTGAACATATTTTGAAACGCTATCATGTTTCATTGACCATGCCTCTTGAGCGCAAGTATCTAAGCCAGCTTCTTTAGCTAACAACATAAAAGTTTGTAAAAACATTCCTAAATCAGACCACTGAGGAGGGCCCATTTGACGATCAACAAAGCAGAAAAAAGCACACGGCGCTCCAAAAAATTTAAAATTCTCCATTACTTGGGCAATTCTAGCTTCTTTATTCTCTCTTCCAATGCCCAAAAGTTTATACATTTGCTCCCCTAATTCGTACCTTGATGTTCTGTAGGGTTCTTTGAGTGGTGAGGGATATATATCATAGGCAGGAATTTCAGGCTCAGTCCAATTGTTCTGGAACTCAAGAAAATCTATCATTGAAGAATTATTTATCACAAATATCTTCCAAGGTTGAAGATTTCCACCCGAAGCTGCTCTAGATGATTTAGTTAGCAAGTCTTTAATAAGAGAGTTTGGAACCGGAGCATCAGCAAATGATCTTACAGAGATTCGATTTAAGACTGCATCTGAAACGTTCATCTACTAAATTAACTCAAGCATTGAGAGGGAAAAAACTTTATTATCATAATTAGATAATAATTAATAAAAGTATTATTTAACATAAAATTTACTATATATTATGTGAATAAAAATGAAAATTTGTTTCGTTGTTAATGACTGTAATTTCTTCTATACGCACCGTTTCGCATTAGCGAAGAAACTCACTACAGCAGCAGAAGTGTATGTTATAACAGACATAGATCATACAGATTCTAAAGTTTTAAAAAATATACGTTCAAGTGAAATAAAAATCTTTCCCATAAAAAAGCGTAATAATAATAAAAAATTTTTTGGATTATTTGCTTATCTTTTTAGGCTACTTAAGACTATAAATAAAGTAAACCCTCAAAATATTTTTTTTGTAACATTAGAAATTTCTTTAATGGGTGCAATATTAAATTTTTTAAATCCTAGATATAACTCATATTATCTCATAACTGGATTTGGACCTTTTTTCTTCAAGAGAAATTTAAAAAATAAGATTTTATATCTTATTAATAAAGTTATTTTTTTAGCTTTAAGTAAAAAAAGAAATAATAAATTTATTTTTCAGAATCAAGAAGATAAGGATATTTTCATTAATGAAAAAATTGCAATAAACAGCAATTCCATATTAATTCCTGGATCTGGAGTAGAGATTGATAAAATTAAATTCTTAAAAAGAACATATAATAAAAAAATTTCTTTCTTGATTGCGGCAAGACTGGTTAAATCTAAAGGCATAAAAGAGTTTGTTTACGCAGCGAAATTGATTAAGAGTAAATACCCTTCAGCAATCTTTAATATTGCTGGAGAGTACAATCCAAATGATCCTGATCGAATTACAAAAGAGCTTTTTTTTGAAATAAAAAATTCAAATGCAGTTAACTACCTTGGAAATATACCTCATCACAGAATGCAAGAAGTATATTTGAATTCTGATATTTTTGTACTTCCATCTTATGGTGAAGGCCTTCCAAAAGCTGCTCTTGAAGCTGCTGCATCTGGAATGCCTCTTATATTATCCAAAGCTTCAGGCTGTAAAGAATGTTTGGACAATGAAGTCAATGGGCTTCTAGTTGAAATAGCAGATGTAGATAATCTAAAAATTGCTATTGAAAAGATGCTACTTGATAGAAAGCTAATTAGCGAAATGAGTACAGCTTCAAGAAAAAAAATAAATATGAAATTTTCAATAAATAAAATCTTAAATTACTACAAAAATTTATTGGCTTTAGCTGAATGAAGGATTGAATTTTTTGACCCATATCATAAAAAATAATAAGCCTGCCATTCGTTCTGCATTATTGTAATATCTTTGCTGTTTATCTAATAAGCCGAATGCATAGTTATGATTAAATATTGCAGGATCTGATTCTTGAATCTTTGAATAGAAATATTCTTTCCAGTTTGCGCTCATCATTAGATCTTTTAGAGGCAAAGAAAAGCCCTGTTTTCTTTTCATATCAAATGATTGAGGTAAATGTCTATGAGCTAATTTTTTTAGTAAAATTTTTCTTCTATTGGTATCTACCTTTAACTCAGAAGGTAAATCAATAAATGCAAACTCAATTAACTTATGATCTAGAAAAGGTGATCTAATTTCCAAAGAATTAGCCATACTAGCTCGATCCACTTTTACTAAAATATCTTCTCTTAAAAAATTATGGAAATCTTCAAAAGTTGCAGTTTTTATAAAATCATCTAATATTTGAGGTTTTTTCAGATTAGCAAAATTTATGTCAAAGAAATTATTTGGATAAATATTGAATAATTTTTTTTGCTCTTTGCAAGAAAAAAATTCTGCCGTATTGGGGTAATTGTTCATCATGTCAGTTCCATAAAATTCCAATGTTTTTTTTCCTCTAAGACCAATTGGTAAAAAATCCTGAGCATAGTTAGATATTTTTTTTCTTAAAAAATAAGGGAAATATTTTGAACTATTTTTAATTTTTAATAATTTATCATAATGAGGGTATCCTCCAAAAAGCTCATCACCCCCATCCCCTCCAATTGCAACTTTGCAATGCTGAGCAATAATTTTCGAGACCATGAAGGTTGGAACAATAGATGTATCAAAAATTGGCTCATCATAATAGTGAACTATGTCATCGAAAATAGTTGGCTCAATATTTGAGGCCTCTAATTCAAGATGATTAGTATGGAAGTGCTCAGCTATTAATCTAGCATGTTGAGACTCATCATATTTTTGATGCCCACTAAAACGGACAGTATATGTATTTAGATTATTTTTAATCTTGGATGCCAGAGCTACAATCAAGCTAGAATCCACTCCTCCACTAAGCAATAAACCAATCGGTACGTCTGCACGAAACTGCAAATCAATAGACTCAAGCAGAATACTCTCTAGCTTTTCAACTAACTGAGCCTCTGATGATCTGATAAAATTTTTCATTGAAATGGCATTTGTTAGAGACCAAAACTCTTTAATATTAATTTTATTTTTTTTAAAGTTAAATATTAAATAATTGCCTGCTCCTAATTTCTGAGCGTTTTTATAAATTGTATTTGTGTTTCCGCAGTAGCCTTTATAAAATAATTCAGTTAGTCCATTCTTCGAAATAGTTCTAGAAAAATCTTCAAATTCGATCAATCCTTTTAGTTCTGAAGAAAAGATAAAATTTTTTTTATTTTTATCAACTCTATAAAATAGTGGTTTCTGGCCTGAGTGGTCTCTTGCTAAAATTATCTCATTCTGACTAACATCAAAAATTGAAATAGCAAACATCCCTCGAAGCTTTGAAAAAATTTTTTTATTCCATACCTTAAATCCATGAAGAATAACTTCTGTATCAGAGTGGGTACAGAATACACATCCTAAGCCTTCTAATTCTTGTCTTAGTTCTATAAAGTTGTATATCTCACCATTAAATCCAATAATTATAGTCCCATCCTCACTGGCCATTGGTTGATTAGCCTTATCATTTAAATCAATAATTGAAAGTCTAGAATGAGCCATCCCAAGGGAGTTATTTGAATTAATCCAAAATCCTATATTATCTGGACCTCTGTGTTTTAGGCGATTAATGCTGCTTTTTAACAAACTAGCATAATCTGAATTAGACTTATCTGAAATTGAATAACCTGAGATTCCACACATTAAGAATTATTTACAAAAAGGATAAACAAGATTATAAAGTATATATAAAACAATTTATTAATAATTTTACTTCCTAATAAAGCTTGAGAGAATTGCTCCACACAAATATCCGGGTGCTTTCAAAACATCATTTAAAATCCCAATTAAACCAACAACCAAAAAATTTACAGGAAATAAAAAGCTTGATTTAATTCCGTTCTGCATTGGAAAATAAAGACCTCTATAGCTTAGCGCGCAAAGGAAAACAAATGTAATAAATATTTTAGTAATATGAGGAATAAACCATATTGATTCCTCTACCCAACCAGCAATATCTTCATTCCAATTGTAGACAAATATAATAGAAAATATTAAGAAAAATATTTTTAGCACATAAATAAAAAAATTATTTTTTTCGACACCCCTTAGCAGACCTCTATTTACAAGAAGTATTGCGAGTAAAGTTGCTGCAATAGAAATAAAATAAACCTTAGTGATATTTGGTATAAAAAATGGGCTAGATTCCCAACCTACTAAAGAATTCCATTTTGGAATAATAAAAATAGATAAAAGCAAAAAAATGCCTAAATAAGCATCTTTTATTGGATGCTGTATATCTACTCGAGCAGCATGAAGCTGATATATAAACATTTTCTTTGAGCTATTAAGAATATTTTTTGGAATATTCTTATACTTAATATAGTGAGTCTTTGGGGTTGCCCAACGCAATTTGCTCTTGACCTTTTTTCTCCACTCCACATCTCCTCCAGCACGCACTCCCTCCTTTATTGGAAAATACAATTCTCTTTTTATTAAGGTTCCAGGCATAGTTTCATGAGCAAAAACACCCCACGTTGCTGCTCGAAAAACTTTTTGAAAATAGGTCTCTGCATAGTATTTAGTGCTGCCAAACACAGCCTCAAGATTATCGTCAATTAGTTGTTTAGAATAATCATAAAGCCAATTATTTTTTGGAAGAGTAGTTGAATCAAGAAAAGCAAGCCAATTACCGCTAGCTAGCTTGGCACCTTTATTGCTTGCTTCATATGGATAAGCTCTCCCATTTGAAAGTTTTTTTTGCTGAGCAAGTGAGCCAATAATTTTTAGAAATAAACTTAAAAATCTATCCCATCGATATGCTCTACCAATTCTAGAATAATGAATTTTTATAGGATAATTGAGATCACTCAAAAAATTTTGTATCTCATTATTTGAGCTTGAATCAATAACAATAATTTCATATGGAAGTAATATTTGTGATGGCAACTTATTAAGTAAGATTTGAAGCTGGAATAAATCATCTAAAGTTGGTATAACTATACTGATTTTAGGTGATGAGTTCATTTGAAACTAAACAAGTTTTTCTAGAATTCTAAATTATAAAGAAGCTCACCAAAATTAAATTCTGGACCTGCGACTTGAGGAAAATGAAACATTCCATGCCTAGAATATAGCCCATATATTATAAACATATTTTCATAACCATGATCTTGAAAAAAAGATGATGAATGCAGATATTTTGATGGCGGTTGATTATGAAGAGCGAATTTAAAATCGCGAGGATTTCCATCTTTATCCATAATAGCAAGAGGATCAACTGAATCTAGCCCCATCCAGCCTAAAGCTGTTCTAACTTCCGAAGTAGCATGAGAGGGCTGGTTATAGGGAAAGAAAATAGATAACTTAAATTTCTTTGTATTCTTAATTATAAATAGATGTCTAGTCTTGAAATCATAATACCTCGCAATTTTTTCTATGAATCGAGCTCTATCAAAGCAGCATCCGTGATTCCTAGCCATAAATTCATAAGGCTCAATAATGTCGTATTTATCTGCACACTTTGTTGAGCCAATTGACTGAACTTTAACTTGAATAGCTTTAAGACATTCGAACTCAAGATCAAAATTTCCAATAATATTGCTGCATTTAGAATCAAGATCTAAGGCTGCAATTACACTTTTATCATTCTTTGAAAGACTGTTAGAAACATTTAGGCCGGCAAAGATATAAATAAGCAACAATGCAGCTAAAGCAATAAATATTTTTAAAAAATAGTTTCTAAGCATTGGTTTTGTGTTTATCTTAACATTTAAATATATTGAAAGTTAGTCAATCAAATAAATGTAAATTATCTAATAAAAATTATTGTGTATTAGATAATTTTTAAGAAAGATTTTTTGAGTTATTATTTTTAAAAAGTGCACACACTCTATCATGAGAAATATTAATTAATTGAAAATTATTCTCTAATAAAAAATTTATAGTTGGTACGAGAGTACTCTCATTAGATTGACCTCTCTCAAAATCTAAATCAGCAGAAATATATTCTATCATGCTTAATTTCTTACCCAGGCCATTTAAAACTTCTGGTTCAGAGCCCTCTGCTTCCAACTTTAAACATTTAATTTTAGTATTTACAAAATCTTCAAGCCTAATAGCATTAATAGAGACAATCTCATCATAAAATTCTGGTTTGATGATTGAAGAATTAGCCTCTTGCGAGCTAATATAAAAATCAACTGTAGTGCTTTCATCATGAAGAGCTAAATTGTGAACCCTTGACGGGGATGTATTCCGTAACAAACAGTCATATTCAAGAGGAGATGGCTCAAAACCGATATACTCAATATCAATTTTATTAAAGTCAAACCATAATTTTAGGTCTCCAACATTAGCTCCACAATCAATAAATTTATCTCCATCCCGAAAATCAATCTCCTTTAGAAAATATGATTGAGCAAGATTATCGATTCTTCTCTGAATACCAAACTCATAAGCATCATTGCACTGCACTTGATGACGAATGGTATGTGAAAAAGATGGAAAAGATTTATCTGTGAGAATAAAGTATTTTTTTTTCCATTTGAGCCTTGCATTGCTTCGAATTAAAATAGACTTGATATTAAATAACCAAGCAAATAGTTTTTTATCTGTTTTTAGAATAATCCAACGATAGAAATCAAAAATAATTCGAAAGTGAAATTTTAAAAACTTCATAAAAAATCTAATTTATATAAAAGATAATTATAACAATCTAAGTAAACTTAATTTATCTTGAAGAACCACAACTCCGTTCACCATTATTGATAATTTGACTGAGAAAACCCCTGCTGAAAAAACTTCAATAGATTTTATATCATCAGAAACTTCACTTTTAGAGAGCATTGCTTCGTTGGGATTTACCAACATGTCTGTGTTTTGATCTAAGTGTTCATCATCTAAATATAAATCTGCGGAACCCTTCCCTTCCCAATTCCACCAATTAGATACTTTGATTATTTTTCCATTAAAATCAACTGACCATTCTTTGTAATTAGATTTTTCCATTTTATTCCCACTCAATAGTAGCAGGTGGTTTGCTTGAAATGTCATAAACCACCCTACTGACATCCTCTAACTCATTAACTATACGATTTGAGACATGAGCCAAGAATTCATATGGAAGCTTTGCCCAAGTAGCGGTCATAAAATCTACCGTCTCAACTGCCCTTATTGCTATAACATCTGCATATCTCCTCTCATCCCCAACAACACCAACAGATTTGACTGGTAGATATACACAGAATGCTTGGCTGACTTGATCATATAACCCTCCCTTAACTAATTCTTCTATGAAGATTGCATCCGCATTTTGAAGAGTTAAAACCTTCTCTTGAGTAATCTCTCCTAAAATTCTTACTCCTAATCCTGGCCCTGGAAATGGATGCCGATTTAGCATTTTCAGTGGAAGCCCTAACTCAGACCCCATTTTTCTGACCTCATCTTTGAACAAATCTCTAAGAGGCTCAACTAATTCCATTTTCATATCAGCAGGAAGACCGCCAACATTGTGATGAGACTTAATGACTCTGGCTTCTTTTGACTCAGATTCAGACGATTCAATGACATCGGGGTAAATAGTGCCTTGTGCTAAAAATTTAATTTCATCTTTTAATTTAGCAGCCTCATTATCAAAAATATCAATAAATGTTCTGCCAATAACTTTTCTTTTCTGCTCAGGATCAGAGATACCTTTCAGATGTCTGTAAAATACCTTCTTCGCATCTACAACTAACAAATTTAAATCCATCTTTTCTTTAAATAAATTTTCTACATCTTCGGCCTCGTTTTTACGAAGCAATCCATTATCAACAAATACACAAATTAGATTTTTGCCAATAGCTTTATCAAGCATCATTGCTGTTACTGATGAATCCACGCCTCCAGATAAACCTAATAAAACTTTTTGATCACCGACCTTTTCTTTAATATCTTCAATCCTTTGTTCAATTAGATTTTGCATTTTCCATTGAGCAGAACATATGCATATCTTGAATATAAAATTTTCTAAAACTGCATTTCCTTGTTTTGTATGAGTTACCTCAGGATGAAACTGCAGTGCATAGATAGGCTTTTCAACATGCTCCATAGCAGCAATTGGTGCAGAAGGGGTTGCAGCTATTATATGAAATTCATCCGGAAGCGTTGAAACATGGTCTCCATGGCTCATCCAAACATCAATAGAAGATCCGGAGCTAAAACCATCGAAAAGCAATGATGCTTTTTCTATTGTAATTTGGGCATGACCAAATTCTTTGGTCTTAGAAGAGGAAACTTGTCCTCCAAATTGCTCTGCGAGTGTTTGCATCCCATAGCAGATACCTAGAACTGGTACATCTAATTCAAAAATGACTTTGGGAATTCTGGGTGTATTAGATTCAGTGACTGATTCAGGTCCTCCTGAGAGAATTACCCCCTTGGGATTAAGAGATTTAATTTTTTCAACTGCAATATCCCAAGGGAGTATTACTGAAAATACATTTAACTCTCTTATTCTTCTTGCAATGAGCTGCGTGTACTGAGAACCAAAATCTAGGACCAAAACCGTATCAATATTTTTTTTATCCAATGAGAGATTGCCAGAATTGATCATAGTGAATTACTGAATTAAATTAATATTATAAAGGAAACTATATTAAATCTTTCTTAAGATATAAAAGGTTTAATTTTTTTAACAAGGTCGGAAAGCTCGGGCTTAAAGTCAATGATTTCATCCATGGATAAACCTTCAAGCTCATGGGGAAAGACTAGCCATTTCTCTGTTTCGTGAAGATAAAAGTCAGGCTTTCTATCTGTCTTATTTTTTGTTGGTTTGAAGTATGGGGTGGCAACCTTAATTTCAGGGGTATTTTTTTTACAAGCAGTTTGCAAGTCTAAGATAATTTTTTGAATAGATATGCCCGTATCATGAACATCATCTACGATTAAAAGTGAATCTTCTGATTCAACCTGCTTAATAACATAGTTAAGGCCATAAACTTGAACCTTACTATGTCTCTCATCTATTCCTTTGTAATGAGAAGTTCGTATTGCAATATGGTCGGAGGGTACACCAAGGACATCTAAAAACTCCTGAACAGCTATACCAATTGGGGCTCCACCTCTCCAAACACCAATAATATAGTTTGGACGGTAGCCACTTTCATAGACTTTCCAGGCCAGTTTAAATGAATCGCTCAATAGCTCATCAGCTTGAATAAATAGTTTATCCATTATTTAAATAGTGCCAAATTAATAGCTCATACTTAATCGAATCATGAATTGACGAGGCGGAATAAGCTCTAATCCAGTTGCAGCCACACCAAAGACATCTGTCATGCTTGAGTTAACGCCATCTTCATCTGTTGCATTAAGGATTTTAAAGTCCAGTCCCCATTTATCTCCTACAAAATCAATGCTTGCAGTTAGATTCAACAAATCATACGAGTCAATAGCATCAACAATAGAGTTATTAGAGACTCTTTGTTGGAAGTCCCCTCTTTGAATGTACTGCATTATCCCAGTAAACATACTTCCAGAAGCAAGCGATGTTTCATAAGTGAGACTAATGTCAGCTGAAAACTCTGGGCTTTTTGCTAACTCGTTACCCTTAACATTTTCTCTTAAACCATATCGAAGATCCTCTTGACCAAAGAAATACTGATATGCATCAACATTATCTAAAACCATATAGTCTGAAGTAACCTCAGAATCAAGGAATGATAAATTCATATCTAAGACCAATGAATCAGTTAACAGTCCTTTAAACTCAACCTCAAGCCCTGACATTTCTGATTCAGGAATATTTGCAACCCCACCTCTGTATGGATCTGGATCGGTAGCCTGAAATTGAAGATTTTCATATGTATAAGAGAAAACTGCAATATTTGCACGCGCCCTTCCATCCATTAAGTCAGTTTTTAGACCAAACTCAATTGAGTCGACCATCTCAGCTTCAAAAGTAGGAAAAACTAATGCTGGAGCTATTGGTCTTCCAGCAGCAGCATCTTCAGCCTCTGTGAAACCAAAAGTTAAATTGCTACCACCAGGCTTGAAGCCTCTTGCAAAGGAAAGGTAGGCCATTGCTGAATCAGATAAGTCTAATTCACCGGTTATCTTTCCAGTAGTTTCATCTGATGTGCCCTTTTCCGTAAAAGTCTCTACATTAAAAAAGTTAGTCACATTTGTTTGAAATGTATCTTCTGAATATCTCATACCAGCAACTAGACGAAATTCATTACTTACGCTGTATGTTCCTTGCCCATAAAATGAATATGATTCTCTTGTAGGAAGTGCATCAGTAACAAAATCCCAATCGGCTCCAAAAACATCAAATCTTCCTGGAATTCCATAATCATGTGTATAACAATATGCTGGATTCGCAAATGATTCTCCACATAAATATCTTAATTGACCAGTTAGGTCATTGTCTCTATAGCCCCGTATAGTATTTTGAATTTCATGCTCCATATAGAAAGCACCAATTGTCCAATCAAGCTTTCCATTTAAAATTGGTTCATTGGAAATTAAATTAATTTCAAAAGTAGTTGTATCTACAACGGAAGTTTCAGGGTTAAATTCAGCCCTTTGATAACGTGCATATTTACATTCATCAGGCTGAGGAAAAATTTCTATGCAAACTTCTTCGACTGGAGGCAAGCCTGGGATAGATTTAACAAAGTCACCGTAATTATGTCTATCATTATCTCTAACGACCAAAATATCATCCTCTTGAATGCTAGCCATGGCTTTTAGAGATGCAAAACCTAAATCAGATTCATAAATTGCTGCAAAGATTGAAGAAGTTAACTCATGTTTTGAGATAGTATCTTGAGATAATTTTCTAATGTTTGGAGTTGGATCATCGATTCCTCGCATGGCTGACCCATTTCTATCAACCTCAAAAAACTGCCCAAAAAATCTTAAGCTTGAGTTCTCATCTAGATCAATAAGAAAATCGCCACGTAAACTAACGCTGCTTGCATCATCTAAATCTTGCCCAGTGAAAACATTATCGCTAAAACCATCTCTTTCAGTGATGGCAAAAGAGATTCTGCTAGCAACATTATCTGCAAGAGGAATATTATTAGATGAACGGAATTTAGTAAGGCCATAGTTACCAAAAGTAATATCTGATTTACCTAAATATTCTTCCATTGATGGTTTTTTACTAATAACATTTATGGCTCCACCAGTTGAGTTTTGACCAAATAACGTACCTTGAGGTCCTCTAATAACTTCAATTCTGTCTACATCAATAAAATCAGTTTGGAGTGCAAATGGAGAAGCAATAAAGATTCCATCCATATGAAATGCTACTGAAGGCGCTGCAATGGCATTTTGATTGGTCTCATTGCCAACTCCTCTTATAGAGATTACAGTTTTGTAGCCTTCATTTTTAGCAACAGTTACCCCTGGAACAATTGCACTTAAATCCACCATTGATTCGATATTTTTGGATTCAATATCTTGATCGCTAATAGCTGTTACTGCTTGAGAGATATCTTGAAGGCTTTCACTGCGTTTTTCAGCAGTTACAAATACTTCTTCAATTACATTATCTTGTGAAAATGCAGTTACACCAAATAGCAACAAGCAGATGTATAAAAAAATTTTATTTAAGGAAATATCGTTCATTAAAATACCCCAAGGTTCTTATGTTAATTTTTAAAAAGTTTTTTAAAAAACTTTCATATTTATGATGCAACATTAATGCCAAAAGATTGAAAATATATAAATTAAATTTTCAGCTAATAGAGCGAAGAATTATTGTATCAATCTATTTTTTGCCTTAAGTTATTTTTGAACTTATAACAATCTAACATTATAAGTTGTAAACTAAATTTTTAAATAATATTTTCAGATTTAATGCTAGAAAGAATTTTTCAGTTAAAAAAAAATAATACAACAGTTAAAACAGAATTAGTTGCAGGCTTTACTACATTTATCACCATGGCATATATCATTTTTGTTAATCCACAAATGATGTCATCTGCTGGCATGGATCAAGGAGCAAGCTTTGTTGGAACTTGTATAGCAGCAGCAATAGCATGCATATTAATGGGCCTATACGCCAATTGGCCAATCGGATTAGCGCCTGGAATGGGACTTAATGCATTCTTTACTTATACAGTAGTAGGTGAGATGGGTTATACATGGGAAATTGCCCTTGGTGCTGTATTTATTGCTGGTATTTTATTTTGGATAATGAGCATAACTCCGATTCGACAATGGATGTTAGAGAGCATACCTATGAATCTTAGAATTGCCATGGGCTCTGGTGTTGGGCTTTTTATTGGGCTGATTGGTTTAAAAAATGGTGGGATCATAGTTCCTAATGAAGCAACTCTTCTGAGCATGGGCGATGTTCTGAGAACTGAGACTATCCTTTCCATGCTTGGATTTCTTTTAATAGCAATTTTGGCAGTTCGAAAGATACCAGGTGCAATTCTTCTTGGCGTAATGATAGTAACAGTTTCATCAATTTTTATTGGTATTGTTCAATTTCAAGGGTTAGTCTCTTACCCCCCAGCTTTTATGCCTGTATTTATGAAATTAGATATTTTAGGTGCTCTAGATTTAGCAATGATCAGCGTGATTATGTCTTTTCTATTTGTAAATTTATTTGATACTGCAGGAACACTTCTAGGAGTAGCTAATCAAGCAAAATTAGTAGATGAATCTGGAAATGTTAATAATCTCGATAAAGCTCTTAAAGCTGACAGCTCTTCTAGTGCAGTTGGAGCTTTTTTGGGATGTGCACCTGTTACAAGCTATGTTGAAAGTTCTGCTGGCGTTGAGGCTGGAGGTAGAACAGGGTTGACTGCTGTAACAGTAGGTTTTTTATTTTTAATTGCAATTTTCTTTTCACCCTTAGCAAGCATAATCCCTGCACATGCAACTTCTGGAGCGCTTATTTATGTGGCGATATTGATGTTGAGTGGAATGGAGAGGCTGAAATGGTCAGATACATCTGAACTTCTTCCAGCCTTAATCATCATTGTGATGATTCCACTGACTTTTTCTATTGCAAACGGAATTGCCCTAGGCTTTATATCTTATGTGGTGCTAAAAATTGCATCAGGAAGGATTGCACAAATATCTGCCGGAGCCTGGTTTCTAACTTTTATATTTTTATCTAAATATATATTTCTTTAAGAAAATGACTTAGCTTCTTTGATAATTTGGAGCTTCTTTTGTGATCATTACGTCATGAACATGACTTTCAGTAATTCCAGCATTTGTAATCTCAACAAATTGTGTGTTTTTATGCATTTCCTCAATTGTCTTACATCCAACGTATCCCATGCTTTGTCGAATTCCGCCAATTAGTTGATCAATTACATTCACAACCCAGCCTTTAAAAGGCACTCTTCCTTCCACCCCTTCAGGTACCAACTTCTCATTGCTTATCCCATCTTGAGAGTATCTGTTTGTATCATTTCTCTCAGACATTGCTCCGATAGAGCCCATTCCTCTATAGGTTTTAAAGCTTCTTCCTTGATAAAGTTCCAACTCTCCGGGTGCCTCTTCTGTTCCTGCAAAAATACCACCTAACATCACTGCATCTGCTCCAGCGGCAAGCGCTTTGGAAACATCGCCTGAAAATCTGATGCCCCCATCAGCAATAAGTGGAACAGAATTTGTAGAAAGCTTTTCTTTTATTGAGAGGATAGCTGTGATTTGGGGAACTCCAATT
>Ga0255758_10002114_pt1 | contig 18994 bp, 21 predicted proteins | sample 011ome_24_FD_179958 | JGI IMG/M metagenome (GOLD analysis project Ga0255758, IMG submission 179958) | Coastal salt marsh microbial communities from the Groves Creek Marsh, Skidaway Island, Georgia - 011513CT metaG (version 2) | ecosystem: Environmental > Aquatic > Marine > Intertidal zone >...
AATAAATCATAATTCCGTTAAGTCTTTTCTTAATTGTTGGTTACCGAATCATGACGAGATTGTCAGAACCTAAATGAATTACCGAAAAAATTTCATTACTCCATCGAATAATTTGAATGCCTGGTTAAATTCAAGGCAGTCAATTAGTGACAAGCTTAATAAAATTGGGAACTATAGAGTCGAGGTAATTAACTCAAAGCAAAGTAAGCTTTTGTTATCAGAAAAAATACAATTTTCAACTTATCAAAAAGAAGAGTTATACCTTAGAGAAGTTCTTATTTATTTGAATGAAAAACCGCTAATGTACGCCAGAACTCTATTGCCAAAAATTTATCTTCGGGGGTTTTGGGGAAATATTAAAAAATTAAAAGAAAAGCCGTTAGCAAATATTGTTTTTGAGAATAAATCTATCAAACGATCTAAATTTGATTTTTTTGTGCCCCAAAAAAGGGATAATTTATTAAAAATAATCAATGCTTTAAATAAGCATAATTTAAAAGTTGTGGTTACAAGGCAATCATCGTTTGAAATGAGAAAGCAATGTGTTCTTCTGACTGAGGTGTTTTTTAGCAATTTTAATGATGTGAATTATTAATTTGAAAAATTTAAAAAATTTACTAATCTTAGCGAGGTTCGATAAGCCGATAGGTATCTTTTTGCTCCTATGGCCAACGTTAGCTGCTCTTTTAATGGCATCAGAACAAATTCCACAATTGAATTTGTTATTTATTTTTATTGTTGGGACGATTTTGATGAGAGCTGCAGGTTGTGTCGTTAATGATCTACTAGACGTGAATTTTGATAAACATGTGGAGCGAACCAAAAATAGGTTATTGGTTACGGGGGAGATTACTAAGGTCAGTGCGTTGATATTTCTTGTATTATTGCTCTTATTATCGTTTATTCTTGTCCTCCAATTAAACATATATGCAATTCTATTATCGGTTCCGGCGTTATTTTTTGCGCTATGTTACCCACTAACAAAGCGTTTTTTTAGGCTACCCCAGCTTATCCTAGGCATTGCCTTTGGATTTGGTATTTTAATGAGCTTTGCAGCAGTTAAAAATGAATTAAATATTAACGCGTGGCTTCTTTTTCTTGCAAATATTTTTTGGGCATTAGGTTACGACTCTCATTATGCGATTGCAGACTTGAGTGACGATCAAAATATACCTATCCATTCTTCTGTGAAAACTTTCCAAAAATTTTCTCCTTATTTAATTCTGTTTTCATATCTTGGAATGTATCTTGCGCTTTACAGTTTGGCGATCCTAAATAACTTTTCCATGCTGAGCTACTTTTTCTTAACGTTATCACTCTTGATTGCAACAAAAGGCTTAATAGGTTCTAGGAAACTAGATCCTAAAATTAATTTTAAAGCGTTTAAAAATAATAATTACGTTGGTTTTTTGTTTTTTTTAGCCTTTTTAGTGGAAAACCTTGCATAAGTGAGTAAAACCGTAAAAAAAATTGACAAGTCTCTGCAAAATAGACTAAAATTCGCGTCTTATTTTAATTTGTAATTGAAACAAAAAATGAAAACATTTTCAGCAAAATCACACGAAGTTAAACGAGATTGGTTGTTGGTTGATGCGACTGATGCCACATTAGGTCGACTCGCCAGCGCAATTGCACATCGATTACGTGGCAAGCATAAAACAATATATACACCGCATGTTGATACGGGTGATTATATTGTTGTGATTAATGCGGAAAAGATTAAGGTTACTGGAAATAAAGAAGAAGATAAAATTTATCATCGTCACTCTGGATTTCCAGGGGGTTTGTATTCAACAAATTTCAAGAAAATGCAGAGTAAACATCCAGGTCGTGCGCTAGAGAAAGCAGTTAAGGGGATGTTACCTAAGGGACCCCTCGGATATGCAATGGCAAAAAAAATGAAAGTTTACGCGGGGGATCAACACACTCACTCTGCTCAACAACCACAATTAGTTAAGATTTAATCTGGGACAATTATGATAGGTAAATACTATTACGGTACAGGAAGAAGAAAAAGTTCAGTGGCTCGAGTTTTTATGCAGCCCGGCAAAGGAAATATTGTTGTTAACAACAAACCACTAGATGAATATTTTTCGAGATACACATCTCGTATGATTCTTAAACAGGCTCTCGAATTAACTGAAAATGCTTCAACTTTTGATATAAAGGTAAATGTTTTTGGTGGTGGAGAATCTGGACAAGCAGGCGCCGTTAGGCATGGGATTACACGAGCGTTAATGGATTATGATATCGCACTCAAACCAGACCTCTCAAAGGCAGGTTTTGTAACACGTGACGACCGTGAAGTAGAGCGTAAAAAAGTTGGTTTAAGAAAAGCAAGACGTCGTAAGCAATTTTCGAAACGATAGTTTCAAATTGATTAAAGCCGCTTTAGCGGCTTTTTTTTTAATTATATTTTTAATACAGAGTAAAATAAATAAATGATGAAAAAGATAAAAGTCAGTGTTGTGGGTGGAACAGGATACACAGGGGTTGAGCTTTTAAGAATTTTGTCAAAGCACCCTAAGATTGAGATAAATCATGTTACCTCACGATCTGATAGGGGAAGGCCTGTATCAGAAGTTTATCCTGCATTAAGGGGTGTTCTGAATCATGTATTTGTTGATCCTGATGAGGCTCATTTACTGGATAATGATTTAGTTTTCTTCGCCACTCCTAATGGTATTGCGATGCAGCATGCAGAAAAACTTTTATCACAAAATGTAAAGGTAATTGATTTAGCAGCTGACTTTAGGATTCCTGAGGTTTCTATTTGGGAAGAATGGTACGGTATGGAGCATGTATGCAAAAATCTAATTAATCAGGCGGTTTATGGATTACCTGAAATAAATAGAAAGAAAATTAAAGAAGCGAATTTAGTCGCTAATCCAGGCTGTTACCCCACTGCAATTCAGTTAGGTTTATTACCGCTAATCACAAAAGACTTAATAGATGTTACAACTATTATTGCTGATGCAAAATCGGGTATTAGCGGTGCAGGAAGAAAAAATGAAATCCCCTATCTGATGTCAGAGGCCAATGAAAGTTTTAGAGCATACGCTGTAAATGGTCACAGACATACTCCCGAGATAGAGGCGCAGTTAGGTTATTTTACGAAAAATAAAAAAGTAAAACTTTCCTTTGTCCCACATTTAATACCTATGATTAGAGGAATTCATGCAACTCTTTATGTTGATTGTGTTAAGACTTTTGACGCTTATGAAATTTTTAATGAATTTTATAAAAATGAGCCATTTGTTGATGTGCTTGAGAAAAATTTATATCCCGATACAAAATCGGTAAGAGCATCAAATTTATGTAGAATTTCGCTGTACCAGGAGCCTCACTCAAATCGACTAATTATTCTTTCTGTTATTGATAACTTAGTTAAAGGCGCTGCAGGTCAAGCTGTCCAAAATATGAATATTATGATGGGTTTTGACGAAATAGAGGGACTGGATCAAATTGTGCCTCTGGTACCTTAATCATGGTTAAAAGAAGAAATAAATTCATTACAAAAAAAAGAGCGCACATTAAAATTGGTAGTTCTTTACCGAGATATATTGTTATTGCGATTTTATCGTTAATATTGGGGTTTGGCCTAACTTACTATTATTTCGATGCAGGTAATGTTACTAGGACACTTTTTAAAATTTCAGAGCTTGAAAGCTTGATTAATACAAATGAGAGTCAAATTTCAGAGTTAGAATTGCAATTACAAATTAATACAATTGAATCGGAAAAACTAAAGAATGATTTAAAAACTGCTAAAGAAGAAAATAATGCCTTGAAAGAAGAAGTTTTATTCTATGAAAAAATTGTTGGGAAAAGAAAACGCTAATGTTATTTAAGAAAAAAAAATTTCGAATTGATACGTTGATAGATAAAGATATGGTTATTCGAGGAAATACCTCAGTAAGTGGCGGCATTCGTCTTGATGGAAAAATATACGGTAATCTTACAATTGACGGCGAGCATGGCTCTTTGGTTATGGGGCATGGAAGCCTAATTAAAGGCAATATTCAGGTGGCATCTGCAGTAATTGGTGGAAAGGTTACGGGTAACCTAACCTCTTATGAATATATAGAAGTTCATGGAGAAGCAGAGATTGAGGGAGATATAGATTATAATGTATTGGAAATTCATGCTGGTGCAAAAGTTAGCGGAAAATTGAAACAATTAACGAAAATTGAAATCAAAAGAATTGCTGGCGCAAATCCAGCAAAAGACAAAAGTAAATAAGGATATAAAATGGAAAATGTGCAATTAGAAATGCCAACCCCAATTAATTTTACTGATAATGCAGTCAAAAAAGTAAAAGAATTAATTGATGAGGAAGGAACACCTGATCTTAAACTCCGTGTGTTTGTGAGTGGCGGTGGTTGTTCAGGCTTTCAATATGGTTTTACTTTTGAGGAAACTGAAAATGATGATGATACAAAAGTTACCAAAGATTCCGTCACACTTTTGATAGATCCTATGAGCTTGCAATATCTTACAGGAGCAGAGATTGATTATCAGGATAATGTTCAAGGTTCGCAATTTGTGATTAAAAACCCCAATGCAAGTACTACTTGTGGATGTGGCTCGTCTTTTTCCGTTTAAGGGCTATAAGTTTCTTCTAGTTTTACCAGTATAAATTTGGCGAGGCCGCCCAATTTTGTTCTCTGCGCTTGTCATCATTTCGTTCCAATGTGCAATCCAGCCAGCAGTTCTTGCGAGAGCGAATACGGCTGTAAACATTGAATTTGGAATACCTAAAGCGCGCATAACAATTCCCGAATAAAAATCTACATTCGGGTAAAGTTTTTTTTCGATGAAATATTCATCTTCAAGTGCAATTCTCTCGAGAGTATTGGCTAATTTGAACAATGGCTCATTATTTAAACCTAATTCGTCAAGAACATCATGGCAGGTTTTTTTCATAATTTCTGCACGAGGATCATGATTTCGATAAACACGATGACCAAATCCCATTAATCTAAAATCGTCATCTTTATCTTTTGCACGTTTGATGTAATCACCAATTCTTGATTCATTTTTTATTTCACTTAACATTTTTAGAGTCGCTTCATTAGCTCCACCGTGAGCGGGACCCCAAAGTGAAGCAATCCCAGATGCAATACAAGCAAAAGGATTTGCTCCAGTTGATCCCACAAGACGAACCGTGGATGTTGAGGCATTTTGCTCATGGTCAGCGTGCAAAATCAGAATTTTTTCAAAAGCTTTGCTTAAAACAGGATTTACTTGATAAGGTTTGTTGGGAACAGAGAACATCATATTAAGAAAATTATCACCATAACCAACATCGTATTTGGGGTAGATGAATGGCAACCCTAAACTGTAGGTATAGCTCCAAGCTGCAATTGTTGGCATCTTGGCTAACAAGCGATAGGCAGACTGTCGTCGGTGTTTTAAATTATTGATGTTCATATCATCAAAATAGAATGCTGACATTGACCCCACAACACCAATCATTACCGCCATTGGATGGGCATCTCTTCGATAGCCTCGATAGATATTATTAATTTGATCATGAAGAAGATTATGGCTATTTATAATACCTTGATATTTTTCCTTTGCTAGTGGTTTTGGTAATTCGCCATTAAATAAAAGATAAGCCACGTCAAGGAAATCACAATGCTCCGCTAGCTGCTCAATGGGATAGCCGCGATAAAGTAGCGTACTATTTTCGCCATCAACATAGGTTATTGCAGAAGAGCATGAGGCCGTCGATGTGAAACCAGGGTCATAAGAGAGAAAACCTTTTTGATCTAATTTTCTTGCATCAATAGCAGGCTTACCCATTGTTCCTTCGATAATGGGAACCTCAATATTTTTTTCCTGAAAACTAATTTTCGCTTTTTTATCTACCATAGCTACCTACTAACTTTTGAAGACGTATTATAGCTTAAATCTAAAATGAATTAACGATGATGAATGACTCCAAGGACTCTTTCTCCCTTGCTTCCAGAAATAGTTGGGGAATTGTTTTTTTTCTTCTCTATAGCAGTTTTGGCAAGCCATGCAAAAGCTGCAGCTTCAACCTGTTGTTCGGGGATTCCTAATTGTCTAGTAAAAGAAATAGGTCTTTGAAGTTTTTCTTGTAAGTTTTGAATAAGAAATTTATTCTTACTTCCGCCACCACAAACATATATTTCGTCAAAATCGCTACAAAACTTTTGAATTGAGTTGACTATGCTTTGGCTCGTTAATTCTAATAAGGTTCTTTGCACGTCTTGTATTTTAAGACCTCTTTGAAAAAATTTTTCAGCCCAAGTTAAATTGAATAATTCGCGACCTGTACTTTTTGGGGGATGTTTTTTGAAAAAAGATGTTTTTAACATAGTGGTTAAGGCTGAATCGATGATCTCACCTTGCTTAGCTATAGCTCCAAAATTATCAAAAGGTTTATTAAAATTCTTTTGGCACCAACTATCCATCAAAATATTCCCTGGCCCACAATCGAAGCCAATTAGTTTTCCATCTCCTCTTATGTAGGAGATGTTACTGATACCACCTATATTAAGTATGATTCTATTATGTTTCTTGGAGCTAAAAAATGTTTGATGAAAAGCTGGCACCAAGGGAGCTCCTTGACCTCCTGCGACAATATCTCTATTTCTAAAATCACTTACAACTGAGATATTTAAGTGCTCTGCTAATAAATGACCACTGCCAATTTGAATTGAATAACTTTTTTCAGGCCGATGCCTGATTGTTTGACCATGATAACCAATAGCAACAACCTCTTCTTTGCTTATTTTATTTTTTTTTAACAATTTCTTAATTATCTGAGAAGTAATTTGCGCATGCTCAAGGCCTAACTGATAACTTTGCTCAAGATCATTAATTTTGGGGCTTGAAATGTTTAAAAATGCTTTCTTATATGTGGGATTATATTTTTTTTGAGCAAAATCTAGAATGTTGATGGTTTTACCTTTAAATTCAATTAAGATAGCGTCGATGCCATCTAGGCTTGTGCCAGACATAACCCCAAAGTATAAATTTTTCATTTTTTGAATCTTAAAATAATACTTTTAACAGAATAGCCTCTCCATAGCTTTCTAGCAATTTTTTAATCTCTGTAAATAGGCTAGAATTAGATATATTTTTTTAATGAGAATATTTATGAGTATTAAAGAAACATTAGCAATTATTAAACGTGGTGCCGATGAAGTTCTCATTGAGGAAGAGTTAATAAAAAAATTAAAAAAAGGCAAACCATTAAAAGTAAAAGCTGGTTTTGATCCAACCGCCCCAGATCTTCATTTAGGCCACACTGTACTCATTAATAAATTAAGACAACTACAAGATTTAGGCCATGAAATATTTTTTTTAATCGGCGACTTTACAGGCATGATTGGTGATCCAACTGGAAAAAATTCGACGAGACCACCCCTAACCGAAGAAGATGTAAAGAGAAATGCAAAAACCTATGCTGAGCAAGTTTTTAAAATACTCGACAAGAATAAAACTCAGATTGTTTTTAATTCTATTTGGTTAAGTGAATTGGGCGCGAGTGGAATTTTAAAGCTTGCTGCTACTCACACTGTAGCAAGAATGTTAGAGAGAGATGATTTTTCTAAACGATTTGCGAACCAACAACCGATTGCAATTCATGAGTTTATATATCCTCTTATGCAGGGCTATGATTCGGTGGCGCTTGAAGCCGACATCGAACTTGGAGGTACAGATCAAAAATTTAATTTGCTCATGGGAAGAGAATTACAAAAACATTATAATCAGGAACAGCAATGTATACTGACTATGCCTCTTCTTGAAGGGTTAGACGGGGTTCAAAAAATGTCTAAATCACTAAATAATTATATTGGCATTCATGAATCGCCTGAGATAATTTTTTCCAAACTATTATCAATTTCGGATGAATTGATGTGGCGCTACATTGAATTACTCTCTTTAAAGTCCTTCTCGGAAATTGACGAATGGAAAGAACGATACAAGACAGGTGAAAATCCCAAAAATATTAAAGTTGAATTTGCAAAAGAGATCGTAAGTAGATTTTATGATGAAAATGCGGCAAACAATGCCGAACAGAATTTCTCCACGCGGGCTAAAGGCCTTATTCCAGAAGATATACCTGAAATAATTATAAAACCAGATTCTGATGAAATCACGATACCACAATTGCTCAAACAAATAGATTATGTCTCCAGTACCTCTGAGGCTATTAGGTTGATGCATGGGGGTGGAATTAAAATTGATGGCAAGAAGGCTGATGATCCAAAAGTTAATATTAGTTCGTATAATGATTTTGTTATCCAGGTCGGCAAACGAAAATTTGCAAAAATTAGTTTTACTTAAAAGATTGATATTTATAGAAAATTCTTTGAATAACTAGAATAAATTGATATAATCACTTCCTTTGAAGATGGGCCGATAGGCCCATTTTTTATTTGAGGTTTAGATTGAGGATAATTTGTGTCGATTAATCTAGAAAGTCTGGTTGAGAAGACAGTTAACAACATGGGTTATGAGTTGGTAGATTTTGAATTTCATAACCAAGGAAGATTGATTAGGATATATATAGATAAACTAGGATCTGTAAATATTGATGACTGTGTTGATGTCAGCAATCAATTAAATCATGTCTTAAGTGTTGAAGATAGTATAGATTATGATCGACTTGAGGTGTCATCACCGGGAATTGATCGGGTGATTAAAAAGCTTGAAGATTTTAGTCGTTTTATTGGCGAAAAAATTAAATTTAAAACACGAATGCCAATAAATGATCGAAGAAATTTTAAGGCAAAAATATTGGGGGTTGAGGGAACGACTATAATCTTGGACGCTGAGGACGAAGGTGAAATAAAGATTCCCTTTGGCGAGATAGATAAAGCAAGAATTGACCCTATTTTATAAATTTGTTTGACCGGAGAAAAAAATGAGTCGCGAGATTTTACTACTTGTTGATGCATTAGCACATGAAAAAAACGTTTCTAAAGACGTCATTATTACTGCCCTTGAGTTAGCTTTAGCTTCTGCAACGAAGAAAAAATTTGAGTCTGGTGCGGATATTCGAGTAGAGATTGATAAAGATACCGGTGAGTATGAAACATTTCGTTGTTGGACAATTGTCGAAGATGAGGAGCTTGAAAACCTTGATGCAGAAATTACGTTAACCGATGAACGTGCGAAAGATAAAGAAATAAATGATGTGATTAAAGAAAAAACAGACTCCGTCGAGTTTGGAAGAATTGGAGCCCAGGCTGCAAAACAAGTTATCTTACAAAAAGTTCGTGAAGCAGAACGTGAGCAAATTTTAAATGATTTTTTAGCACGAGATGAAAAACTTGTTTCAGGTCAGATTAGGCGTATGGAACGAGGTAATGCCATTATAGAAATTGGTCGTTTAGATGCAGTGCTGCCAAGAGATCAAATGATACCAAAAGAAAACCTCAGAATCGGTGATCGAATTCGTGCAGTGTTAATGAAGGTGGATCATACAGCACGTGGCCCACAACTAGTTTTATCACGAACAGCTCCTGAATTTTTAATTAGATTATTTGAATTAGAAGTACCCGAAATTGAAGAAGGGCTACTTGAAATTATGTCAGCCTCAAGAGATCCTGGCTTGCGATCAAAAATTGCTGTCAAAGCGAACGATCAGAGACTTGATCCAGTGGGAACGTGTGTAGGTATGAGAGGTTCTCGTGTTCAAGCAGTGACAAGTGAATTAGCAGGAGAGCGGGTAGATATTGTTCTTTGGTCAATGGAGCCAGCACAATTTGTCATCAGTGCTATGGCGCCCGCTGATGTGGTAAGTATCGTGGTTGATGAGGATAAACACAGTATGGATCTTGTGGTTGCTGAAGATCAATTGGCCCAAGCGATTGGAAAAAATGGTCAAAATATTCGCCTAGCTTCGGAATTAACAGGATGGGAGCTTAATATTTTAACGGAAGAGGAATCTGACAAAAAAAATCAGGAAGAATACTCATCAGTCAGCCAATTATTTATTGAAAAATTAGATGTAGATGAAGATGTTGCTGATATTTTAGTAAAAGAAGGCTTTACCTCTCTGGAGGAAGTGGCTTATGTACCGGAAGATGAGATGAATCAAATTGATGAGTTTGATGAGGAAACCGTCGCTGAATTAAGGTCAAGAGCACGCGCAGCAATTTTAACTGATGCAATCGCAAAAGAAGAAAAGGTAGCTGAGCCAGCAGAAGATTTAAAGGCAATGGATGGAATGGATGCTGATACTGCAAAATTATTAGCATCTAAAGGCATTGTAACAATGGAAGATTTAGCTGAGCTCTCAGTCGATGAGCTTTTAGAGGTTGTAAAATTAGATGAGGAGCGTGCCAAATCACTCATCATGACAGCGCGTGCCCCATGGTTCGCATAGGAAAAATTATATGAGTTTTACAGTTGAAAAATTTGCTACGGAATTAGGATTACCTGTTGAGCTTCTGTTGGAGCAACTCAAGAGCGCAGGAGTAGATATTGCCAAATCGGATGATGCATTATCTGAGGAAGATAAGTCCTCATTATTGCGTTATTTACAAAATTCACATGGTGGAGAGCAAAAACCAAAAGCAAAAATAACATTAACTCGTAAACAAAATACTGAAATTAAAAAAACTGATTTGGATGGAAGGCGCAGAACAATTCAGGTGGAGGTAAGAAAAAAAAGAACCATTGTTAAGCCTGAGACTGAAACTATAAAACCGGTTGAAAAAAAATCAGTCCAGACGACACCAGTGGTAGATGAAAATCAAAGAATTCTTAGAGAAGATGAAGCCAAAAGACAAGCTGCTTTAGCTGAGGCCCAGGCAACTGATGTAAAAGTTAATCAAGATAAAAAAGATAATGCTAAAAAAGTAGCGCACGAGGGAACCCTGCATCGACCTGCATCTAAAGTGGGTGTTAAATCTGAAAAAGAAAAAACTAATCAAAAAGATGATTGGGTCGATAGAACGATTAAAAAAAGACCAATTAAGACGAGACAAGATGCACCGATGGATGGATGGCGTGCACCTAAATCTAAACATAAGTCGAAAGAAGAAAAAGAGCAAAATTTTTCTGCTCCTAGTGAACCTATCTCTAAAGAAGTTCTTGTGCCAGAGACAATAACAGTGGCAGATTTAGCCCACAAAATGTCGGTAAAAGCTACTGAAGTGATTAAGACGCTGATGGGTATGGGAATGATGGTGACTATTAATCAGGTATTGGATCAAGAAACAGCTATGATTGCAGTGGAGGAAATGGGACATAAGCCTGAGGCCGCAAAAGAAAATGACCCTGAATCCCTATTAAATATCGAATCGAATATTGAAGAAAAAATAGAAACTCGACCTCCTGTTGTAACCGTAATGGGCCATGTGGATCATGGTAAAACTTCCCTGTTGGATTATATTCGTGAGTCAAGGGTAGCTTCTGGAGAAGCCGGGGGAATCACTCAGCATATTGGTGCTTATCACGTTAAGACTGCTAAAGGGGTAATAACTTTTCTTGATACACCGGGCCATGAAGCATTCTCTGCTATGCGAGCTAGGGGCGCAAAAGCTACAGATATTGTTGTACTTGCTGTTGCGGCAGATGATGGTGTTATGCCTCAAACGATTGAGGCCATTAATCATTCAAAAGCGGCTAATGTTCCCTTGATAGTTGCAATTAATAAAATTGATAAACCAGAGGCAAATCCTGAAAAAGTTAAAGGAGAACTTCTTGGTCATGAAGTAATACCGGAGGATTTAGGTGGCGATGCGATGTTTGTTGAAGTTTCGGCCAAAACAGGCCAGGGCATCGATGACTTATTGGATGCAGTTTTACTCCAAGCAGAAATTCTTGAGTTAAAGGCTCCTTCAAATACACCCGCAAAAGGTATTGTAGTCGAGGGAAGATTAGATAAGGGGCGTGGCCCTGTTACAACTTTGTTGGTGCAATCTGGCATATTGAATCCGGGGGATACATTATTAGCAGGAACTGCATTTGGACGTGTTCGTGCCATGATTGATGAGCTCGGAAAAAATATTAAACAGGCGGGCCCCTCAATCCCCGTTGAAGTTATTGGACTCTCTGATGTCCCGAATGCAGGCGATGAATTTATTGTTATAAATGATGAGAAAAAAGCACGTGAAGTTGCTTTGTTTAGACAAGGTAAGTATCGAGATGTGAAATTTGCAAAGCAACAAGCTTCCAAATTAGAAAATATGTTTGATCAAATGGCTGAGGGTGAAGTGAAAATTCTTCCGCTCATTATTAAAGCAGACGTTCAGGGCTCTTATGAGGCTCTCGCAACATCTCTAGAGAAACTATCGACGAGTGAAGTAAAAGTAAACGTTATCCACTCTGCCGTTGGTGCTGTCAATGAATCAGATATCAACTTGGCGACTGCCTCAAATGCAGTTGTGATTGCTTTTAATGTGCGCGCAGATGCTGGTGCTAGAAAGTTAGCAGACAGTCTTGATGTAGATGTCAGGTATTACAGTATTATCTATGAGGCAGTTGATGAAGTTAAAGCAGCTCTCGGTGGACTTTTATCTCCCGAGCAAAAAGAAAATATACTTGGTTTGGTTGAAGTTAGAGAAATTTTCAAAGCCTCCAAAATTGGAACGATTGCTGGCTGCTTTGTATTAGATGGTATTGTTCGAAGAGATTCTAAAATTAGAATACTAAGAGACAACGTTGTAACATTTGATGGAGAACTTTCTTCTTTAAAAAGATTTAAAGATGATACCAAAGAGGTGAAATCCAATTTTGAATGTGGTTTATCTGTAAAGAACTTTAATGATATTAAGGTAAATGATCAAATAGAAGTTTATGAGGTTGTAGAGGTTGCAAGGAAGTTATAAATTGGAAAAAGATTATCCAAGAAGCGATCGCATTAGCCAGCAAATCAAAAAAGAATTAGCCAATTTATTTCAAAATGAATTGAAAGACCCTGCTTTAAAAACAATAACTATTCTTGAAGTAAATGTTTCCCCTTGTTTGAAGTTTGCTCGTATTTTCTATGTTGCTCACGAGTATGATGAGAAAGAATTTGAAAAAGGTATTAAAAGATCAATGCCCTTTATCAGAACCTGTTTATCAAAACGTATGACAACACGAGGTATTCCAAAACTTGAGTTTGTATATGACAAAACTTTTGATGAAAATTATAAATTAGGCCAATTAATTAATAATCTATTTAAGTCATAATTAGATATGCAAAAAAGAAACATCAAGCTCGATGTTAATGGTTTGATTTTGGTAAATAAACCCCGTGGCATGAGCTCTAATCAAGCCTTGACAGCAATAAAAAAGAAATTTCATCCAAGAAAAGCAGGCCATACAGGTACCTTAGATCCATTAGCTACAGGACTTCTTCCCATATGTCTTGGACAAGCTACAAAATTTTCAAGTTATTTATTAGATGAACAAAAAACCTATCAAGCAACAATTCAATTGGGTTACACAAGTTCAACAGGGGATGCTGAGGGCGAAATAACACCGATATCTCCTAATTCAAATTTATCTAAGGATGATATTTATCAAGTTCTGGAAGATTTTAAAGGAGAGATTTCTCAATTACCTCCAATGTACTCTGCGCTTAAGCATAATGGAAAACCCTTGTATAAGTATGCCAGAGAGGGTATCGAGATAGAGAGAAAATCTAGAAATGTCAGTATTTATGGTTTATCAGTTTTAAAATGGGATAATGACGAACTTACCCTTGACATATGTTGCTCCAAAGGAACTTATATTCGAACACTTGCTGCTGATATTGGTGACAAATTAGAAACTGGTGCATACATAAGAACGCTTCATAGAACATCGATTGGAAAATTAGAAATTAAGGATGCGATTAGTTTGGATGAGCTTGATAAAATTGCTGAAGAAGAACGATATGGTTTATTAAAGCCAATGGATTCAATTTTGTTCAGATTTGATGCTATTTATTTAAACAAGCCACAAGTAAAAAATTTAAAAAATGGAATCATTTTGGAAATTGAGAATTTAAAGAAGGCTTATTATAGACTTTATGATGACAATATGGATTTTATAGGCCTTGGATATTGCTATGAAGATGGCTGCTTAAAAGTTCGACGACTTCTGAATACATGTGAATAAATCAATAAAAACATATTGTTAAATTTGCAAAATGCCGTTAAAATGTGCGGTTCTGAAATAGGAGAAAGTATTAATGACAAGTACTGCTGTAGAAAAAGCAAAAATTGTAGCAGATTATCAATTAGCAAAAAAAGATACAGGTTCACCTGAAGTGCAGGTTGCCTTATTAACCGATCGAATTAATTATTTGACTGAGCATTTTAAAGTTAATGCAAAAGACCATCATTCTCGAAAAGGTCTATTAGCTATGGTTAGTCAGAGAAGAAAATTATTAGATTATCTAAAAAGAAAAAGTCTTGAAAGATACCAAAGTCTTATTCAGCGACTAGGTCTTAGAAAATAAGATAGTTTATCTATATTGAAAGCCGATAATCAGCTTTTTGCGAGTATCGGCTTTTTTATTATTGTAAAAGTCATTATTGAGTAGTGGGTAATGACCTAAAAAAAGGAAATTAAATGTTTAACAAAGTAAAAAAGAGTATTAAGTTTGGAGATTATGAATTAACAATTGAAACGGGCGAGATTGGCCGACAAGCAGATGGTGCTGTTGTTGTTAGTTACGGAGACACTGTTGTGTTTGTGACTGTAGTGGGGAATAAAAATGTTAAAGAGGGCCAAGACTTTTTTCCATTAACAGTTGATTATCAAGAAAAAACATACGCTGGGGGAAAGATACCAGGAGGTTTTTTTAAGCGTGAGGGCCGTCCTAGTGAGAAGGAAACATTAACATGCCGTTTGATAGATAGGCCATTAAGACCTATGTTTCCAGATGGTTTCTACAATGAAGTACAAGTCGTTGCAACAGTCATGTCATCTGACAGCGAGATTGATTCGGATGTGCCATCAATTATCGGTGCGTCTGCAGCATTAGCAATTTCAGGAATACCATTTTATGGCCCAATAGGGGCAACGAGAATGGGTTATGTGGATGAGAAATTTGTTGTGAATCCAACAAAAACACAACTTGAGAGCAGTGAGCTGGACCTTGTAGTTGCCGGTAACGATAAGGCTGTTTTAATGGTTGAATCCGAAGCTAAAGAGTTACCAGAAAAAGTTATGTTGGATGCAGTTTTAGAGGGGCATAAGGCAATGCAACCTGTTATCAAAATGATTACAGAGCTTGCTAAAGAGGCAGCAAAGGATCCATGGGATTGGGCTCCTGCTGAACCAAATTCAGAAATTATAAAACAAGTTGAAAAGATTGCATTGAAAGAATTAGAAAAAGCCTTTGCAATCAAATCTAAAAGTGAGCGCTCATCTAAACTTTCTGAAATTAAAGATAAAGTTCTTGATGAATTAGTCAAAGAGGATACCCCCTTGACAGATTTAAATGTCATTAAAAATGAATTTTTTAATCTTGAAGCAAAAATTGTGAGAAATAAGATTCTAGATGGAGAACCTCGTATTGATGGACGTGATACTCGAACAGTTCGCCCAATTGAAATTAGAACAGGTGTTTTACCAAGGGTTCATGGCTCAGCATTATTTACTCGAGGTGAGACTCAAGCCTTGGTTGTAGCAACACTTGGGACTGATAGAGATGAACAAATTATTGATGCGTTGCAAGGTGAGTATAAAGACCGTTTTATGTTCCATTATAATTTTCCTCCATTTGCTACAGGAGAAACTGGTAGAGTCGGATCACCGAAAAGACGGGAAATTGGCCACGGAAATTTAGCAAAAAGAGGTTTAAAAGCCGCACTTCCAGCAAAAGAGGACTTTGATTATTCAATTCGAGTTGTATCAGAGATTATGGAATCAAATGGGTCTAGCTCTATGGCATCTGTTTGTGGAGGAACGATGGCGATGATGGATGCGGGTATCCCTATTTCAGACCACGTCGCTGGCATTGCTATGGGTCTTATTAAAGAGGGTAAACGCGTTGCAGTATTGACAGACATACTTGGTGATGAAGATCATTTGGGTGATATGGATTTTAAGGTTGCAGGGACTGACAATGGTATTACAGCGCTGCAGATGGATATCAAGATTACGGGCATCACAGCAGAAATTATGCAGGTTGCTTTATCGCAAGCAAAAGAGGGTATCGATCATATTTTAAAAATTATGAAAAAAACTCTTAAAGGACCAAAAACTGAGTTATCTAAGTTTGCCCCACAAATTATGACAATTAAAATTCATCCAGATAAGATTCGTGATGTTATTGGTAAAGGCGGATCTGTAATTAAATCAATTGCTGCAGAAACTGGTGCCACTGTTGATATCGATGATAGCGGTCTAGTCAAAGTAGCATGTACGTCGGGAGAATCGGGCCAAGCAGCTATTGATCGAATTAAAGAGATTACTGCTGATGTGGAGGTCGACCAAGTCTATGAGGGTAAAGTTATTAAAATTTTAGATTTTGGTGCAATTGTGTCTTTGTTGCCTGGTAAAGATGGTTTATTGCATATTTCTCAAATTGCGCATGAGCGAATAAAGGCAGTTAAGGATCACTTGTCTGAGGGTGACGAAGTGAAGGTTAAAGTTATTGAAGTAGATGATAAAGGAAGAGTAAGGGTAAGTGCAAAGGCTCTTATTGAGCCACCTGCTCCTGAGGAAAAGCAAGAAGCAGAAGAGGAATAAAAAAAACCCGCGAAAGCGGGTTTTTTATTTAGCCATTTGTTTTTCTCTTATTTCGTCAAGCGTTTTGCAATCAATACAAAGTGTTGCAGTTGGTCTGGCTTGTAATCTTTTCAAGCCAATTTCTTCTCCGCATTGTTCACAGTATCCATATTCATCGCTTGCGATATTTTGCAACGTAGCCTCAATTTTTCTAATTAACTTTCGCTCTCGGTCACGATTACGTAATTCTAAAGCCATGTCAGATTCTTGGCTGGCTCTATCATTGGGGTCAGCATAGGCTGTAACTTCGTCTTGCATATTTGAAACAGTTCGATCTATGTCATGACTGAGCTCATCTTTCCACTCATTAAGTATTTTCACAAAATGTTCCATTTGAGCCTTACTCATATATTTTTCATTAGCTTTTGGTTTATAAGGGGTATATTCCTTTTATCCACTTGCAGCTTTCTTCGCAACGGGTTTCTTCGCTGGAGCAGCTTTCTTCGCAACGGGTTTCTTCGCTGGAGCAGCTTTCTTCGCAACGGGTTTCTTCGCTGGAGCAGCTTTCTTCGCAACGGGTTTCTTCGCTGGAGCAGCTTTCTTCGCAACGGGTTTCTTTATGACATTTTTAGCAGCAGCCATTGCTTTTTCCATTAAAGATTTTTTTTCTGCCATTTTTGCATCCTATAAAACAATATTTAGGCGGGGAGTTTACACTTTTTACGATTAGATGAAAAGTATTAAAAAAGTTTTTGCGCTATAAGTGTATTTTCCATTAATGTTGCAACGGTCATTGGCCCAACACCACCAGGAACAGGCGTGATATAAGCCGCATTCTTGCTGGCAACCTCAAACTCAACATCACCAACCAACTTATTATCGACACGATTAATTCCAATATCGATGACGATTGCGCCTTTTTTAATCCATTCACCTCTGACAAGATTTTGTCTACCAGCAGCAACAACTACCAAATCTGCTTGCCTTACTTTTTCCTCAAGATTTTTTGTTCTGCTATGGCATGAGGTTGTAGTACATTTTTCAAGCAACAGTTCAAGTGCCATTGGCCTACCAACATTATTTGATACACCGACGATGGTTGCATCCAGCCCTTCTAAATTTATATTGGAGGCTTTGAGCATCTTAATCACCCCGTAGGGTGTGCATGATCTTAATTTAGGCTGCCTAATTGCTAAAAGTCCTATATTAAAGGGATGAAAACCATCTACATCTTTTTTGGGATCAATGGCATTGATTATGACATCTTCGTCTATATGTTCAGGCAGTGGTGATTGAATAAGAATCCCATCTATTTCTTGATTAGAATTAATTTCCTTCACTAATCTAAGTAACTCGTTTTGGGTTATTGAAGAATCAAAGTCATATGCGACTGACTTTATACCCACTTTTTCGCAGGCTAATTTTTTGTTTTTAACATAAACATGTGAGGCTGGATTATCACCTATTAAGATTACAGCAAGACATGGATTTCTTATACCATTTGATGCTCTTTCTAGGATTTCTTGTCGGATTTTTTCAAGAAGATCTGACGCAATTTGTTTGCCATCAATTATTTGAGCTACCATAAATTTTTAAACCTATAAGTTTAGTTTCACATAAATTTTAACAGAAATTTGGAAGTATAAATTGAATGACAAAATATAAAAAAAGCAAATTTGACCAATCTTCGAAATTAGGCTATATTGCGGCGTTCGGGGTGTAGCGTAGCCTGGTAGCGCGCCTGCTTTGGGAGCAGGATGTCGGGAGTTCGAATCTCTCCACCCCGACCAATTATTGTCCAAATAAAGAGCGCCTGGTAACAATTGCTTTATTTGATTAGTTAGCTGCCCGTAGCTCAACTGGATAGAGCACCAGCCTTCTAAGCTGGGGGTTACAGGTTCGATTCCTGTCGGGCAGGCCAATAATGGTGGCTGTAGCTCAGTTGGTAGAGTCCAGGATTGTGATTCCTGTTGTCGTGGGTTCGAACCCCATCAGCCACCCCATTTTTCCCTTTAAGATATAAAAAAGCCTCTAATGAAAGAGGCTTTGCGTACATTAGCATTACGGGGAGTATGCTTGCATCACGCACTTGTAGATATTACGGTATATTTATGACTTGAATATGAATTTTTTAAAATTAAATTTATGTAATGAAAGATGATGACTTAATCAGATATAGCAGACATATTTTGCTACCAGAGATTGACTATTCTGGCCAAAAAAAAATAACTGCATCTCACGTTCTTATCATTGGGGCAGGGGGACTTGGGTCACCAGCAGCAATTTATCTTGCAGCCTCTGGTGTTGGAAAGATAACGATATGCGATTTTGATAGTGTTGATTTATCAAATTT
>Ga0255758_10002122_pt1 | contig 18978 bp, 15 predicted proteins | sample 011ome_24_FD_179958 | JGI IMG/M metagenome (GOLD analysis project Ga0255758, IMG submission 179958) | Coastal salt marsh microbial communities from the Groves Creek Marsh, Skidaway Island, Georgia - 011513CT metaG (version 2) | ecosystem: Environmental > Aquatic > Marine > Intertidal zone >...
TATACCTCTTCTAACCTTATACCGAGCCGTTAAATAAGTTCTAGTTCCTCTATTAGAATAAGCCGGAATGTTAAAGAAGTATAATACATCGTTTTCGTAACTATAGATTCTTGAATTATATGAATCCGTATCAAATAAAGCATATCGAAAAGAAAAAGAAACAGGACTTGATTTAGGTTTATACATTACATCTTGATAAATTAAAAACCCTTGTTCTCTTTCGTTTTCCCCTCGTTTGTAAGTAGTGTATTCAATTCTATTTCGAAGTCGAACAGATTCAGATATTTTGTAAATGATATTGTATCGGATGTTCCACTGGTCAACCCTCACAGTATAATCGATATCATCCAAATCTTCGGTAGTGTTTTTTGGCTTGTTTCGATTTCTAACTCTAACATACATATCCAGATCTCTGCTAGGTTTGTACCTAGTTTGTAGAATGTAATCTGCTCCTCCAGTATTTGGTTGGTCGGTTTGAAATCGCATCCAAGGAAAGGTAAATTGATCTGCATAAGCAGTTACTATCCAGTATTTTGAAGGTTTTGCTTCTAAGCCAATAAAAACGCCTTTTTCATTTACATTTCTACTACTCTCTGCAAAGGCGGTGCTGAGTAATGATTGGTAATCCTTTTCATAATTTCGATACAATACAGATAATGCCAATTTTGGATCTAAAGAGGCAAGCATACCATGTATTTGAGCCATCCCTCCATTTGCGCTTCTAGAAACTTCTCCAAAGAAATTAAAGTTTTGATGCAACAGACTATAATCACCTCCCATAACAGTGTTTTGGTTGCTATTAAAATCAAATTGATTGTAGTATTGCAAAGTTCTTTCTAAATTTCCTCCATATACCGAATGCGCTCCCGTAACACCAATACTCAATTTTCTAGTGACAAAACGTGCATGGCCTCCCATGTGGGTTTCTTCAATGGCGTCTTTATCCTCTAATTCACCAACTGTAGAGTGAAGGCCTGTCGCTTGGAACGAAGTGAAATTAGGACTATCAATAGTAGAAAGTGTATCCTCATTGTTGATGTTAGCATCAATCTTTTTTCTTGAGCCAAAGGCAGTAAATTCAAATTTCCCCAATCCAACGGTAGCAGCAGCTCCTCTTAAAAACCGATTTTCATCTACTGAAGCATAGGGTCTAATTCCTAATGCATTTCTTTTGGTTGACATAATATTCGTTGACTTTCCAAAAGCCAATCCAGACCAAAATGTTAATCCCTGACCAAATTGAACATGGTAGTCTCCAATTGCTAATCCTTTTATTTTTCCTATATTTTTGATATAAAAGTGAGCGGAATAATAGTCAAAACCTTTTTTCAATTTTATGCCAAATAATTCTTCTGCTTTCTTATTGCCAAAAAATGATTCGCCAGCGTCTTTTTCCATGGTAAACCCAATACTTAAGTTGGTTAAGAACTTAAATCGATAACGCATGTATAATTTATCTTGAGAACCTAATGTCCTTCTGTTGGGACTCGCTTTCCAAGCAGAGTCTGCAGCAGCATCAGAACTATATAGCTCTGTCAATCTATCTTGGTCGTAGAACCCCTCTTGATCTTCCAGAACGCGAGAATAACGAATAAAAGCTTCATTTGTAGCGCTTTTGAACATGTCGTCTATAGATATATGAGGGGAATAAAATTCGGTGTTAACTGCAACAAAAGGCATAAGGTTCCTTATTGTTTGTGGATCAAACCCATCTATAGATTGTAGTTCGTAAATAGACATTAACTTACCGTTTTTCTTGACATGAGTTAATAAATTGTCGATTTGAAAATCGGATAATAATCTAATTTGCTGCAAGTCACTTTTAATTTCCTTGTGATTTAAGTTTATAGGTCTGTCATAGAATATACTGAGTAAGTCAAATAGTGTTGTGTAGTCTGCATCCTCGGATTCAGAATTTTCAGCAATCATTTCGATACTCTGTTCGATTACAAAACTTTTTTGTGCTTCATATTCTAATTTGTGGTTTTTTTGAGAAAAGACATTGTTTCCAAAAAGACTACAAATACACAGGATCCATATTTTGAAAAAAGATTTCATCAATTTTTTTCAAATACATACGTCAAAGAAACTTCAGGGATAAATCCTAAAACTTGATGGTAGGAAGAAGCGAGGTCAAGTTTTAGCCCCTTGTGATAAACTCCGACTCCAAAAGTAGCAGCAGTAGGAGCAGCTCCAATACCACCTCTTAAATATATCTTGCTATTAGCTTTGTATTCAATTCCTGCCTTAAAATTTGCAGGATAGTCAATGTCTTTTTCTGCCTCCAAAGTGACAAATACTTTATTTGAAAAAGTGTAAGCCATTCCTAGGCGCATAATTGTAGGAATTCTTTCATCATTAAAGTCGTTGAGTTTTGCTTGCGTTGGATTAAATAGGTGCATCCCTAACTCTAAGTTTGAGGTTATTTTTGCCTGCATTCCCATTTCGGTAGATAGCACCGAAGCTGATCCATAATTGTTTCCTATACGTGTATTGTGATAATTAATTTGAACACCACCTGTAATTCGGTTACTAAATTTTAATCCATATCCAAGGCCAAGTTTGCTTTCTCCATATTGTGAATAACCGAAATTGGTAAACGACAAAGCAAAAGCTCCTGACTTTACAGGGTGAGCATAAGCAAACCCCATATAATTCATTTCTCTTACGAGAAACCTGTTTTGGGCAAATACACCTGCTTCTGCTCTCTTTAGCCATCCCAGTCCAGCTTGGTTATGGTGAGAACTCCATACATCACTCAGTGTAATTGAAGCATGTCCCATTCCTGCTGATCTTCCTCCAAAGTGAATGTTGTCATTTCCAGCAAAAAAGAATGATGGAAAAAATAATGATAACAATAAAAGCTTTTTCATGAATTACAATTGTTGTGTAATATTAGCTTCTAATGTAGTTAGAATTTTTTTAAAAACTGCATTGCAAGTGTATTGGCATTAAATGGATATGATAAAATGACTATTTAAACCTATGAAATAGTGAAACGACAATACTTAATGGTCTTTCCTTCTTTAAGCCATTTATTTTCGTAAAATGTGCGAATATTCATTAAATCTTTTGTTGCTTGATCTGTTCGGTGTACAAATTCATTATATACATCCCAAGATTCCTCTTGTTTTTCATATTTGTTTTCTTCTATTTGTTCAAGCGTATATTCAAAAAGTAAATCACTGTCACATTTCAAATTGATGGTTCCTTTTGGTTTAAGAAGTTTTAAGTAACGCGCTATAAAAAGAGGTGATGTCAATCTTTTTCTAGGTTTTTTGGGTTGCGGATCTGAAAAGGTTAACCAGATTTCAGAAACTTCACCTTCTCCAAATAATTTTTCTATGAAGTCAACTTTGGATCTTAAAAAAGCAGTATTGTTTATCCCTTCTATAATTGAAGTTTTAGCTCCCTTCCACATTCGAGAGCCTTTAATGTCTATTCCGATGAAGTTTTTATTAGGAAACATTTTAGCCATTCCAACTGTATATTCTCCCTTTCCACAGCCTAATTCTAAAACAATAGGGTTGTCATTTCTAAAATGGTCTTTATGCCAGCTCCCTTTTAGAGGAAAGCCATTTAGCACTTCATCCATTGATGGTTGAATAACATTGTGAAATGTTTCGATTTCAGCGAATCGTTTTAGTTTATCTTTTCCCATTAGGATTATTTGTCAAACTTACCAGTCGGTTGGATTACTTTCATTTTCTCTCCAAAAAATTCGGCAAAATCTCTCATAGCCATAGCCATTTGGTCTTCATTTGTTGCTTTTTCAAAAGTTTCAACCATCGTAATATATGTTTGAAAAAAGAATTTACTCATTTCCTCAACAGACATATCTTTGGTCCAAAGGTCGATGTTCATAGTGTTCATTTCCTTGCTATCCCAGAGAGAAAGCAACATTGCTTTTGCATTTCTACTTCCATCTAGGTCGGTCGAATTCCATGTTATTTTTTCTGGAACTTTATTTGCATCTACCTCCACGGTGATGTTAATATTATTTTGTTTACTCATTTGGATCGTATGATTTTAATATTTTTCTATGATTTGTTTCAGCCAGCAAATCTACTATACTTGCACCAGTATCTTCTACATAATCTCTAACCATTTGCCAGCCTATCCATAGACCAACCATAGCAGGAGATTCTTCAGGAAGTCCTTTTGTGAAAGGCCCATTTGCAGTAAACTGAGCAATTTTCTTTTGATCTTTGGAATAAAGTAATTCTTCATTTATCAATATTTCCCAAATATTAATTTCATTACTTTCGCACCAGGTTAGTTCTGCTTCGGTATATCCTATTTTAATTGCATCGCTTTTATTAGGTAAAATAGCGTCCATTAAGTACATGATTTTTCCTGAAGAAATTATTTCTGCTAAGAAATCGTGATTGTCTTCCTTGAAAAAACGATTAAAAAGCCAATATTTGATGCCATCTGCAACTAAAAATTTTGATTCCATTTTATCCTTAATAAATTGCGGTAACGAGGCAGTTGGAATGCTTTTTACAATTTCATTGTCAGCGCCCAGATACATGTCTAATCCTATTCCTAATTGGCTTCCAAGTGGAAATGCATTCGCATTAAAGTTAGAGTAAAATGTTACAATTTCTGGAATTGTACTATCTGGGAAATAGTATTTATAATGTTTAAAAGCATCTGTAAACTCACTTTCATATGCACTAAAGTCATTAAACTTTGTGTCAATTTCAAGATAAAAGTTTTGCATGTCTTTATTTCCAATAAACTTTGCTAAATAGGTTGATGCCATGGGGTCATGAACGGAACCTTCTCCTAACATACTTTCAAAAAACAATTGATACAGTGCTCCGTATTTTTTTAATAGGTAATTATGTGTTTCTATTATGTTATCAGACTCGGGTTGGAATAGTTCTTGCTCCATTCTTTCCACCTTTATTTCTGCCTCAATTGAGGAAATGTCAATATCTAGAGGCTTTGGTGCACAGCTAAATAGGCTTATCGTTAGTAGTACTATAATTAACTCTTTGTTTAACATGTAGTTTTTTTTGTGGTGCAAATTAGTACAATTTATAATCATAGAAAGTACTTCTACATCAATCTTACGTATATGAATTTAAAAATTGATTATGTTTGTAATAGGATAATTAAGAAATATTTATGAAAAAGATAATAACAGCGGTCATAATAGTAGCATTAGGATTCAATTCAAATGCGCAAGGAAATGAAAAAGATTTTCGGTTTGGCTTAAAAATAGAACCTTCTTTTAATTGGTTAAGTCCAGATAAAGCCGAGAAATTTGAGTCTGGTGGAATTAAGATGGGATTTGGGATTGGAGCAATGACCGATTTTAAATTGGGAGGAAATGTTTGGTTATCTACTGGATTTGCTGTGGATTTCAATGGAGCTAAATTGAATTACTTGGATAATACAATTAGTGATACTTCTGGGTTTTATCCTGGATATTTTCACTATAGTAGTGGGCAGTCCAGTGGGATTGTTAGTGTTGATGATGTCAATGCAGCCTTACTTGATACTGCTTCAACAACATTTTCAGAATATTCATTTCTTAAACTACAAGAAAGAACGATAAGAGCTCAGTATGTAAATATTCCATTGTTTATTAAAATGAAAACAAATGAGATAGGGTATTTAACTTATTTCGGTCAATTTGGATTAAATACTTCAATAAAGACTAAGGCAAGATCAACTGATGTGGGAGAGATCATTAGTGCAACGAATCTGGCTTCGTCTGATTTAGACGATTTAGATATTGAAAAAGAAGTAAACCTTTTTAAATTGGCTGGAAGCATTGGAGGTGGTTTTGAGTATAATTTATCGGAATCAACATCTCTCTCTGTTGCTGTAGTTTTTGATTATGGTTTTACCAGTTTAACAAAAAAGACTTCTGATCATGTAATTGCAATTGAAAATGGGCAGCCGATTACCGAGTTTGAATCTTATAGTGATCAAAAAAATAAAGCAAACGCGGTAAGGTTAACCGTTGGAATCCTTTTTTAAATCAGTACTAAGTAATCTGTATTTTGTCCTGACTTGAAATTTAAGTCAGGACTTTTTTTTGAAAGATGAAGACAGCAACTGTTATTAAACATATAGTCGATTGGTTAACGAATTATAGCAAAACCTCTTTTACCAAAGGATTTGTTGTTGGTGTTTCGGGAGGAGTAGATTCAGCGGTTACTTCTACATTGTGCGCTTTAACTGGGAAAAATGTAATTGTGGTAAATATGCCAATATTACAACCTCCATCTCAATATCAGAGAAGTAATGAACATATCGAATGGCTTAAGGTTAAGTTTAAAAATGTAACTTCTTTCAATGTCGATTTAACATCCTCTTTTGAGCAAATTTCAGTTGATTTATCAAATGACATTCAAGACGACTTAACAATGGCGAATGTTCGAGCAAGATTGCGAATGACGACTTTATATGCATATGCGGGGCATTATGGCTATTTAGTTGCTGGTACTGGAAATAAAGTAGAGGATTTTGGTGTAGGTTTCTACACAAAATATGGAGATGGCGGTGTTGATATTTCGCCTATTGCTGACTTAATGAAGACTGAGGTGTTTGCCTTAGCCAAAGAATTGAATATAATTCAGTCGATTCAAGCAGCTAAACCTACAGATGGTTTATGGGACGATGATCGAAGCGATGAAGATCAAATAGGGGCAACCTATCCTGAACTTGAATGGGCAATGACATTCGAAGGAGATGAGGATGCTATTTCTAATCGAAAACAGGAGGTTTTGGCGATTTATCGAAAGCTACATAAAGCGAATCAACATAAGATGATGCCAATCCCAGTATGTGTTGTCCCAGAAAGCTTAAAGTAATCTACCAATCATCATCTGAGTCTTCTTCAACATAGGGAGCTAATTGCACTTTAAGGCCTTCTAGTTCATTCGTTAGCTTTATTTGACAACCAAGTCTACTATTGTCCTCGACATTCCATGCCTCGTCAAGCATCGCTTGTTCATCATCACTGCGCTCAATCGGAACATGGCCTGTTAAAATATACATTTGACATGATGCACACATAGCCATGCCTCCACAGGTTCCAGCAACCGGAAGTTCGTAGCTTTTACATAACTCCATCATGTTCATATTCATGTCAGTTGGAGCTTCTAGTATATGTTCTTTACCTTCACGGTCGACGACAGTTATATTAATTATGTTTTTCATTATTCAAATCCGTTTACCCCACTTACCGTAGTATATTTTAATACATTCTTTTTGTCTGGGTAAATTCTTTTAAATGCGGATTGAACCATCAGTGTAGCTTCATGAAACCCACATAGAATTAATTTTAATTTTCCGGGATAAGTATTCACATCGCCAATGGCATAAATACCCTCTCTATTTGTAGAATAATCTGTTGAATTGTCTACTTTAATTGCGTTTTTTTCAATCAAAAGTCCCCAATTTGCTATTGGACCTAGTTTGGGAGTTAGCCCAAATAGAGGTAGCCAGTTGTCAGCATTTAAGGTAATAGGCCCGTTGGCTTTTGTTGTTAGGTGAATATCTGAAAGTTCTCCGTTACCTCCTATAGATTTGACTTCAGCGTCAAGCAGCATCGTTATTTTACCCGATTCAGCCATGTCCATTGCCTTTTGTACGGAGTCTGGATGCGCTCTAAAACTTTGACTTCTATGAATTAAAGTTACTTTTTCAGCAACCCCCTCAGCTAAAAAAATAGCCCAGTCTAAAGCACTATCGCCACCACCACTAATTACAACATTCTTGCCTCTATAATCTTCAGGGTCTTTAATTATGTATTCCACCCCCTTACCCTCGAATTCTTTTAACTCAGGTACAGGCGGTTTTCTGGGAATAAAAACACCTAAACCACCTGCTATGGCAATGTTGGGAGCTTGATGCTTAATTCCTTCTCTGGTAGTAACAATAAATTGATTATCTGCAGTTTCCTCTATGTCAATTGCTGGATCTCCTAATGTAAATCCGGGTTTAAAGGGTTCAATTTGCTTCAATAGGTCATTTACCAAGTCACCAGCTAATATTTCAGGAATACCAGGAATATCATAAATGGGTTTTTTCGGGTAGATTTCAGAGCATTGACCACCTGGCTGAGGCAGAGCATCAATTAGATGACACCGCAATTTTAATAAACCTGCTTCAAAAACGGTAAATAACCCTACCGGTCCGGCTCCAATTATTATTATATCTGTTTCAATCATTAGTCTGAAATTTCCACAAAAATAACGTATATTTTAACGTTAAAAATAGGATATACATCATAAAAATATATTAATCGTTTTGTTGCTGCTTCGCTTTTAGGTTTTTGCCCGGGATAAAAGTTGAATTTTCAAGGTAGTCGTCAATTAGGAATCAAGATTGTGGACTTGTTCCTAGGCTCTTCCTGAGCGTTCTTTAATCCAGGGGGCTCTTTTGGTAAAGAATGCGTTCTCTATTGGCCCTGATAAAGGCAATGCCGATTTTAAAGTTGCTTTCTCTTTGGTGGAACATTTATAAGTAGTGCGAACATAGTTAGATTAGGGGTAGGATATCGATTTTAATGGATGAGTGTTCGGTCGGCCCTGTTTTAAATGTTGGTAAATTAATTGCTTAATTTAACGATTTTTATATTTTTTGTTATAAATTGGACGCATGAATATGAAAATATATTTCACTTTAGCGCTAATAAGTCTCTTTGTTTTACCGCAAACTTTTTCTGCACAATCTAAACGATACAACAAAAACCATAAAAAGATATGGTCCAAAGCTAATTGTTTTTATAAAGCCCAAGATTATGAAAAGGCGTTGCCTTTATATACTAATATTTACCCGTTAGACGAGGATTACGATGAAATTAACTATCGAATCGGTACGTGTTATTTCAATATTCCAGGAGAGAGAAAAAAATCTATTTCATACTTTAACAAGGCGAAAGCAGCTGGTTATACTGAAGCTTTTTTTTGGTTAGCAAGAGCATACCATGTTGAGAAAAAATTCTCGGAGGAAATAAGGAATTATCAAATTTATAAGGGAAAAGATGATAAGTTGAAAGACGAAAAAGAGATTGATCGATACGTTAATATTGCGGAAAGAGCCGAAAGAGCAATTGACAATCCAGTTTTTGTGAAAATTGATAACTTAGGTGCTTCTATCAATACTGAATACTCTGAAGTTATACCCTTTATCACAGCAGATGAATCTAAATTAGTTTTTTCTTCCAAAAGACCAAGAAGTTATGGTGCAGAAAATGCTGACAACAAGATTAGTGATATTTATATATCTGATAAAGAAGGCAATACCTGGATTAATACACACAAAATCGGTTTTGAAATTAATTCTGAAATGAATGATGTTGTAGTTGGTATGAATGATTTAGGAACTATCTTGTTAGTTAATCGAACGGAAATCGGTAACGATTATGGCAACTTATTTCTTTGCGAAAACAAAGCAGGTGAATGGTTGAAGCCATTAATGCTTAGTGAGAATATAAATTCCCAGCACAAAGAATCTAGTGCTTGCATAACTGCTGATGGCAAGTTTATTTATTTTTCATCTAATCGCCCAGGTGGATTTGGAGGAAAGGATATTTGGGGAGTTAAACAGCTTCCTAATGGAAAATGGGCTAAACCAGCTAATATAGGTGGGGTAATAAATTCATCATATGATGAAGAAGCTCCTTTTATTAGCCCAAATGGTCAAACCTTGTACTTTTCATCCAACGGTCACGAAACAATTGGAGGTTATGATGTTCATAATGCTGCGGCACAGACTGATGGAGGTTGGGAGGTTCCTAAGAACCTTGGCTATCCCATTAATAGTGTTGATGATGATATTTATTTTTCTGTGGGAGAGAATGATAAAAGGGCTTATTATTCGAGGTATGATGGTAATGGCTTTGGAGGAAGTGATATTTATGAAGTACATTTATTATACAAAGAAAATTACCTAACGCCAGTAAAGTTTATGGTGATAGACCCGAAAACGAAAGAACCAATTGAGGCAATGATTAAATTGTATGTTGAAGAAACGGGAGAGATTTATGGTGATTATTTGCCAAACGAAAATGGTGAGTTTTTGTTTATAGTTAAGCCTGAAATGAAATTTAATATGGAGATTTCTGCTGATGGCTTTACTACAAATAATGCAGAATTTCACATAACCACAGATGATGTTTCTGATGATTTATTGTTTCGAGAGATCATAATGTCAAATTAGATTCTTTATTAATCTTCTCTTTTAAAATTGTCTGTTGTACATTTGCGCGTTCTAATAATAATTAAGAAAGTAATTCTTGCGTAAATGAAAACCTACATTCTTTCAAATGGAATAAAAATAGTGCACAAGTACATGCCAGGAGTGGCTGTTTCTCATTGTGGATTAATCTTAAAGTTTGGTTCTCGCAATGAAAAAAAAACTGAGCATGGGATAGCTCATCTTATCGAACATTGTTTGTTTAAGGGAACAGAGAAAAGGAAGGCATTTCATATTTTGAGCAGATTGGATGCTGTTGGAGGAGAGTTGAATGCCTATACCACAAAAGAAGAGCTCTGTGTATATGCTTCCTATATTAACCAATATTACGAGAGAGCGATTGAGCTAATTTGTGATGTCACTTTTCATTCAACCTTTTTAGATAAAGAAATTGACAAAGAGAAAGAGGTGATCACGGATGAAATTCACTCCTATGCAGATAACCCTTCAGAAACACTTTTTGAAGATTTTGAAACTATATTATACCCCGATCATGCTTTAGGTAGAACAATTTTAGGTACTGAAAAAAGTATAAAAAAATTCTCACAAAAAGACATTCAGCGTTTTCTAAATAGAATGATGGATACTTCTCAAATTGTATTTAGTTCTGTTGGAAACATTCCGTATGTTAAATTTGAAAAGTTAATTGAAAAGTATCTAGCTATTATCCCCGAGATATCTTCAAGTGATAAATTGAATACAGTTTCAAAATTTAAGCGCGACAACGTGGAGTTGAAAAAAGATTTGGTTCAAGCTCACTGCATTATGGGATTGCCTGCTTATCCTCTAAAAAATGAAAAAAGAAAAGTACTTGTCTTGCTTGCAAATATTTTAGGAGGAAGTGGAATGAATAATCGATTGAATTTAAATATTCGTGAAAAATATGGTTATACCTATAGCATTGAGTCCAATTATCAATCCTTTATCGATACAGGAAATTTTAATATTTACTTTAGTTCGGAGACGAAGCATTTTGACAAGATAATGAAGTTGATTAAGAAGGAGTTAAATGTCTTAACAAGTAAAGAAATTGGTGCAACGCAGCTTTCTTTAGCAAAAAAACAATTAAAAGGACATATAGCTATAGGGCATGATAATAATTCTAATTTGATGCTGTCAATAGGTAAAAGTATGTTGTATTTTGATGAGGTTGAAAGCATTGAAGGTGTTTATGATAAAATCGATAGTATTAGTGCAGCATCATTATTAGAAGTAGCTAATGAGATGTTGGATATTGACAAGTTTTCAAGCCTTTCATTTATTCCTAAAAAATAAATTAGCAGATGGATTTTTTACCAAAAGAAATAGATGCTTATAGTGTCTCTCATACTACATCAGAAACGGAAGTTTTAAATGATTTGAATAGGCAGACGAATATTCAAATATTGCAACCAAGAATGCTTTCAGGACATTTGCAAGGAAGGGTTTTAAGCATGTTTAGTAATATGATTCAACCGACCAATATTCTTGAAATAGGCACATACACTGGTTACAGTGCAATCTGTTTGGCGGAGGGATTAAAGAAAGGCGGAAAAGTTGTTACAATTGATAGAAATGCTGAATTAGAAGATTTTGCATCTTCTTATTTTGAAATGGCAAATGTTTCCAAAAATATTGATTTTAGAATTGGAAATGCAATTGAAATCATTCCTACTCTAAAAGAAAAATTTGATTTGGTTTTTATTGATGCTGATAAGAGAAATTATTCAAATTATTTCGATTTGGTAATTGATAACCTCCCCACAGGTGCTTATATAATTGCAGATAATGTATTGTGGAGTGGAAAAGTAGTTCAGAAAGTTGAAGAACTCGATATGGAAACAAAAGCAATCATAGAATACAATGAAAAAATTCATAATGACCCTAGAGTGGAGAACATTCTATTCCCAATAAGAGATGGCTTAATGATAGCCAGAAAGTTGTAATCTTCTGTATTGTATTATTGAAAGCAAAGTGCATTAACTTCTCTAAATGCAGTAATAATCAACAGAGCTTACTCAAACTTTATTGCTTTAACAGGACTAATTCGCGTTATCATATAAGATGGCAAAACTAAGGCTATAAAGCAGGTTACAAATGCACAAGCATCTACCAAAATAAGTGTAGTAACTGGAAATCCCATTGGCACTATGCTCACATAGTAATTGGCTTGTGGTAAGGTAAGAATGTGAAATTGGTTTTGAAGAACAATCATTCCTATTGCTAAAATATTCCCATATAACATTCCTTTGGTAATGAGGTAACCACCATTGTATAAAAATATTTTTCGGATGCTCCAATTTCCTTGTCCCAAAGCTTTTAGAATACCTATCATTTGAGTTCTTTCTAAAATGATAACCAATAGGGCTGAAGTCATATTGATGATTGCAACTAAAATCATTAACCCAATTATTATATAAACATTTAGATCCAGCATATTAAGCCAATTAAAGATTTCTTCATTTCGCTCAGTGATTGTTGATGCACTAAATTCTCTTGTAGTATGTTTTTTAATTAAATCTTTTGCAACAAACAAATCATTATAGTCTTTTAGTAAAATTTCAAATCCACCTGTATAATATTTTGCACTTCCACCTGATGTTTTTAATGCTGTGGTAATCCTATTTCCGTTAAAGTTATATTCAAGTGTGTTATCATCAACCATGTCAAAATCAATTCTCATATCAGAAGATGAACAATCGCAAGAAAAGGTGCTATCCACTTTGATTGATAGCCAAGCAGTATCCGGTACAGACTTTTGCTCAGGTTCATCTAAGTAACTGTAAGATTGAAAATCAGTCGCTATTAACTGAATTGTGGTGTCTCTTATAGGGCAAAGAATAATCTCGTATTCATCAGAATAGCTGCTTCCATTCCAACTATATCTGTAGTTTTCATTGCCTCCAATGACTTGCGCTTCAATCACAGGAAAGCCATTTTTACATTCATCTTTTAAAAATAAATTTGCAGTAATTCCCCAGTTATTTAATTTTCGAATATGATTGATGTCAATAATGGCAAATTGCTTATCGAAATCTTCCATTCCCGTTTCGTATATCCCTGCAATAATAAGATTGCGTTGTTTGGGTCCAGCCTCCTTTACGAAATAGATAGTTACTTTCTCATTGAGTTCAAGTTTTAATTTTTTTGCAACATAACTAGATATTAAAATACTATCATTGATTGCTTCGTTTGTGTAAATTGGTATTTTACCGGTTACTAAATTTTTCTGAAAAAATGAAGGATCAAAATCTTGGGTAATTCCTTTAAAAATAACTCCTTGAATTTCTTTTTTCTTATCTCCACGCGTTTGAATTATGGCAGGTTTGTAGGCAAAGTTTTGAATGTGGTTCACCTTTTCTTCATTATAAATGTCTTTCAAAAAAGGTTGGTCCGCAATCATTGGGGTAGATTCAAAAGAAAGATTACCAAATTCCGGAGTGATTTGAATATGCGAACCAAAACCAATAACTTTATCCCGAATCTCTTTTTGGAAACCGGTCGCGATGGAAACCGACAAGAGCATGACCGCTATGCCTAAAGTAATGCCTATTATTGCAAGAGATACAATAGGACGTGAAATTTTCTTATTAGAAGATTTCCCTTTTAGCATGCGTTTTGCAATATATAGCTCAGTGTTCAAATAAAATGAATTAATGAAGTACAAGTTTAATAAAGTTTTTGGTCTACTGCTAGTACTAGCAGTAATGAATTCATTTCAATTAATAGCCCAGTATAAAACTACCATTAAAGTAGGAAGTGAAATGTTTGATCAATATTTACCAATTATTAAAGAAAAACGCGTTGCTATTATTGGAAATCAAACTTCAACGGTTGGTTCAATTCACTTGGTAGATACCTTATTATCATTAGGAATAGATGTGAAAAAAGTTTTTGCTCCTGAGCATGGTTTTCGAGGAAATGCTGATGCAGGCGAAAAAGTTACAGATGGAAAAGATAGCAAAACAGGCTTACCTATTTTGTCTCTTTATGGCAGAAAAAACAGAAAACCAAGTGTCGAAAAATTATTGGATGTAGATGTTGTAATATTCGATATTCAAGATGTGGGTGCGCGTTTTTACACCTATATAAGTACAATGCACTATGTAATGGAGGCATGTGCCGAACAGCACAAAAAAATGATTATTCTGGATCGACCCAATCCAAATGGTTTTTATGTAGATGGACCAATTCTTAAAAACGGAAATGAATCTTTTGTTGGAATGCACCCAGTACCAATTGTACATGGGATGACGATTGGAGAATATGGGCAAATGATTAATGGAGAAAAATGGTTAGCAAATGGTGTTCAATGTGACTTGCTTGTTGTTGAATGTCAGAACTATGAACATTCCGACTTTTACGAATTACCAATAAAACCTTCTCCTAACTTACCAAACATGGCAAGTATTTATTTGTATCCTTCTTTATGTTTGTTTGAAGGAACGAATGTAAGCATAGGAAGAGGCACGCAGAAACCGTTTCAGATGATAGGCTCACCCTTAATAGTGGAAACGGGTTTTTCGTTTACTCCGAAACCAACACCCGGAGCAAAGCACCCAAAATTGGATGGCGAAAAATGCAACGGTTATGATTTGGAAGACTTTGGAGAGCACTACTTAAGGAGCCTTGGAAAGTTATATTTGCATTGGGTAGTAGCAATTTATCAGGAATCATCGAATAAAACAGATTTTTTCAGAAAAGACGGCTTTTTTAAACTATTGACTGGAGATAAAAAAATTCGGGAAATGATTGAAACTGGAAAAGATGCAAATGAAATTTGGGAAAGCTTCCAAGATGAGGTTAAGCTTTTTAAAATTACGCGAAAGAAGTATCTGCTCTATCCGGATTTTGAATGAATCGACATAAATTATTAGAATATTCTGTTGTCCGTTTCCTTTCCATAATAAACAGCTAAGTCAGATGTATCTGTTGGTTGATTTGAATTTATTATCTAGGTCCTTCCAAACTCCTTGTGCTGACTTTTCAGTTTTTTTCCAACTTCCGAAATCTCCATTGTTTTTTCAAATTCAACCATTAAACTATGGTCTGTAAGAATTTTAAAACTTGTATTTAGTTTGAATATTTCTTTATATACTTCCTTTTTAGTATTCAAGTCGTAGTCTTTGTTTTTTCGTAACCGTTTTTTATATGCTCGCCAATTGGAAAAATATATGAAAGGGTAAAAGATGAACAATAGAAAAAAGGAAGTTGATTTCATTCTTGTAAAATGAACCTCTTTAATTTTGAATCCAGAAAGCCGACCAAGAACCCGTAGTTTTTGAATTCCAACTAAAAAAATATGTCCATAATAGACTTCGCTGGTAATATCTTGCTTAGACATCCATACACTGTCCAATTCATTCGGTGCCATCATCGATCCAAACTTTTCTGATTCTCCCGATAGATAACTCAATTTTGCTTTTAAATTAGAATAGTTAGGTGTTGTAATTAATAAGTTTCCACCTTTTTTTAATACACGGTTAAAGTTTTTAAAAGCTAATAACTGATCTGAAAAATGTTCGATACCTTCCTGACAAATAAGCATATCAGCGAATTCATCATCCAATGGAATTCCTTCATTAATATTTGCTCGATTGCAAGTTAATCCATCTATATTAAAGTATTCTGGGAATAAATCAAATGGGTATGGATCTGCCCCAAATTCTTTTATGATTCTTGATGTTACTCCATTGCCTGCAGGAAAATCGATAACTTTTTTATTCTTAAAGCGCTCTTGATTTTTACTTAAGAACTTTTTCACATGGAACTTGATGCTTTTAGGGTTGTCTTCAAAATTCATTTAACGCGGTTAAAATTTTTGACAAAGATATCTTATTAAATGTCCCTTTTTCCTGTTTTTCTGTTATAATAGCAAAGTGAAACCAATCAAAACATATTTACTATTTTTACCATTGTCTATCTCACATTTTTTTTTGGGTCAAAATAGTATGCTTACCCCAGAAGAGAAAGCAATTTTACACCACGTGGTAATTAAAAGTCCTGCACTAAACAGAAACCTTGGTGAATACTTTAAATACGCGGGTGATACAGTTTATTTCTTGTATAAAAGTAAAGGAGAGCAGCTGCGAGATTCAATAATTGATTATGATTCTATAGAGCAGGTTATCGTTTATGAGCCTTCGTTGTTAGAGGTGAATTTTAATGAACTTAAAAAAGCTTCTCAAGGACTACTTTCTGAAGTAGCAACAAAAATGGCTTTACAAACTACTTATCGAGAGCTTAACAGGAGAGATGAAATAAAAAAAGAGGGAATATCGGATAGCGTATATGTCAATTTTTTAAGAGAATTATCTACTAGTCTGCCGGATAAAGCAGTTCGAATAAAAAATGGTCAGCGTATACCAATTTCGACGATAATGAATGTTCTGGATCCAAATATTATTTTTAATAATAGAGTGAAGGAATTAAATGAATTAAAGAGTTTCAAGTTGGTTGAGCAACAAGAAATAGTCAACGTTATTTCCGAATCAATACGAAAATTTATTCAGAACAAGTCGTATGAGTATTTTTTGAAAATAGGAGGTAAAAGTGGTTTTTACAAAAGTATTTTGTTAGCAGCCGGTGATGGAAGTGGAACAGCAGGTTTGCTGCATGAAAAAGAATTAATTAGGGGTAGAAGAAATAGTTTAGGGGTACCAAAAGGTGTGGGGTTGTTTACATATGACACCAAAATTGTTTCTGGGCATAATAATTCACAATCAATTGTAGCTAACCAAACAACTATCAGAGAGTTTGAGGCAAACAAAGGAGGATATACGAATGTCCACTTTAGTATGTGGGGTTTTAATTCACGCCAACAATCAACTGTAGTAATTACTCGTGAAGGACAAGCATATGTTTTATATGCGTCTAAATTATCGAAAGAACTATCTCCTGACTCTATTTTTGGTAGCGGACAAACGTTACATTCAAATATTAATCGTCTCGAATTTAGTAGCATTCCTTTTGTTGATGAAGAAATTAATGGAAAGGAAGGTTTGAAATACTGGGTGGAACACTATACGGAAGCATTGGACGATAATTTGCTTAAAATAAAAGAGACGGAGTTTGAACTGAATGAAAATCGATATGCGCAGCAGAAAAATCAAAAGAAAATAAGCTTTTTGGAAGAAAGATTATCGGCGTTATATAATCGTAAGCCTCAGATAGAAAAGCAACTTAAAAAATCGAAAGCAGAATTGGCAGTTGAAGAGGAAAGGTTAAAAGGATTTAAATTTAGGTTAACTGAGCTAAAAATGTTTCTTGGAGATTTTCAAATGGAATACTCTAAGTTTGGGTATGTATATACTTTTACGGATGGGTGCACTTTCAATGCGTTTACGCAAAACTTTGTAATTCCGGATTCGTTAAAATCTGAAAATTTCAATGTTCGTGTAATAACTATTGGTCCTGATGCAACAAGTGAACATGTAGATGAGGTTCAACTACAAGTAGGTGTTACAACCGGAAAACCAGAAGATAAATCAGCAAATGATTTCTATTTAGAGTTTGATGATGCTTTTGCTTCCGATCAATTTGAATTAGATGCTTTTTCTTTAAATCCTGTAGAATTGTATGAGGTAAGTAAACAAATGCATAGTAATTACATACATGGAGGAGATATCAATTTGCATTTGATTGGTGGAGGAGTTGGTGTAATGAAGGGAGGGAGACTTATTTCATCTTCAAGGACAGAATTGGATAGTTACCCGGGTGAAACGGATGAAGAGAAAATGGAATCTAGAACAAGTTCAGAGTTTTCTGACTTAAGACATGCGTCCTTATCTTTTAAACTGGAAGAGAATAATTTATATATGGCAGTTAGTTCGTTTACTGATCCCGTAAAGTCCAACTTTTCGAAAAAGAACATTGTGGCTAAACCGTTAAAGGATAAGTATTCTGACCTTTCAGAAAATGAATTATTAAGTGCTTTTAGAACGTTCTATATTTCAGAAAGATTCATGGGAGAATTGCTTCGAACCGTGTATTTCAATTTTGAAGGGAAAACGAAAACAAAAATGATGTCCTTGTTGAAACGTAAATTGGATAAGTCTGTAGTCAATGTTAAAAGCATAACCATTGATTATGCCGAGTATTCAGACGTTGTTCATAACGATGTAGATTTTTTTTCTCATCTCTTAGAAAAGTTTAAAAAACAAAAGGAGCTAGAAAGTGCTACAATGGGAATTTAAAAATAGCTTCTTTTTTTTGGGGATTGTAAAAATAACTAATCAGACTTTTTATTTTTTAAAATAATTAGTTGGGGAAAATGCTTACATAGGAGTTAAATTTGTGCCTTGAAATGAAACAAAAAATAAACATATCACTACTTACAGTCATTATTATTTCTTCGCCATGTTGGTGAGATAGGAAGAATATTGCATTAATATTTAAAGCCTTTCTCAACAGAAAGGCTTTTTTTTTGAAAAAATAAATTACTAAACAATAACAAAATGTATTACAACGACGAAACAATAATCTATTTGGATGGTGAATGGTTAAAAGCCAAAGAAACATCTACGAGCCTTTATTCACAAACTTTACACTATGGGTCTGGAGTTTTTGAAGGCATTAGGTCGTATAAAACAGAAGATGGTGCGAAAGTTTTTAAAGCCAAAGAGCATTACGAAAGATTGCTCTATTCAGCTGAGAAAATGCATATCCAATTGCAATATTCAGTGGAGGAATTAACAGCCCTTACCTATCAATTATTAGAAAAAAACAACTTGGAGAATGCTTATATTAGACCATTAGTTTACCTCGGTGAAAACA
>Ga0255758_10002144_pt1 | contig 18834 bp, 10 predicted proteins | sample 011ome_24_FD_179958 | JGI IMG/M metagenome (GOLD analysis project Ga0255758, IMG submission 179958) | Coastal salt marsh microbial communities from the Groves Creek Marsh, Skidaway Island, Georgia - 011513CT metaG (version 2) | ecosystem: Environmental > Aquatic > Marine > Intertidal zone >...
GGCGAAAAAGCGAATTGGAGAGGCGTTGTCTTCCGGAGCCGCCGCGGAAAAGTTTGAGCAATCCATCCATGCCATGGGTGGACCGTCGGATTTGTTGCAACATCGCGGGCGCATGCCTGTGGCGCCGATCGCACGGGACGTTGTCATCCCAGATAACGCCATCGGAAAATGCATCAGAGGTGTGGACACGCGCGCATTGGGTGTGGCGGTTGTGGCGTTGGGTGCGGGCAGAACGCATGCCGCACAAACCATTGATCCCGCTGTCGGATGCATGGGTTGGTTGCGGCCCGGCCATCGGTGCGAGTCTGGTGATGTGTTAGCAACCGTTCATGCGCGAACGGAGGCCGATTTTCAAGCCGCGGCACTTCGCATTCAACGCGCGTACCGGTTTGATGATGCCGCGCCAAATGTTGCGAATTCGATTGTCATCGAACGGCTCACCCCGTAATTTCGTCGCATGGTAAAAGTGAAGGTGTTTGATTCCTCGGCGGCACGTGCTTCGGAGCGAGTCGTTGCAGAAGCTCCCGCTACGGATGCTCAAGCATTTTATGATGTGGTTGAATCGCGCAGAAGTGTGCGGATTTATGCCCATGAACCCGTTCCTGAAGAGGTGGTGAGGCGGGCGATGGATGCGGCTTTGAAAGCCCCCAACTCCTCCAATTTGCAAGCGTGGGAAATACATTGGGTGCGAGCGGCTGAGAAAAAAGCCAAGCTCGCGGAATATTGCCTTGGGCAACCCGCGGCCACGACCGCTCAGGAATTGTTTGTGTTCGTCGCCCGACCGGATTTGTGGAAACGGAACAACAACCGCATGATTGCCCACCTGCGTTCTACTCCTGGGACGCCGGAAAAGGCCTTTCAGTACTTCGAAAAGATCACGAAATTGGTTTACAACCAGGGGCCTTTTGGCATGTTCAGGCCCTTCAAATGGATTTGGTTCACGTTCCGGGGATGGGGGCAGCCCACACCTCGGGAGCCCATTCACCTGGGACACATGAATGTTTGGGCCCATAAGACCACTGCGCTCGCTTGCCAAACCTTTATGTTGGCCGCCCGCGCCGAGGGCTTCGATTCGTGTCCGATGGAAGGGTTGGATTCGAAACGGGTGAAGCGCCTGTTGGGATTGCCCCGACGGGCGGGGATTACGATGGCCATTTCCATGGGAAAGCGCGCAGAGGGTGGTGTGTATGGTCCGCGTTTTCGTTTTCCCAGTGAAGATTTTATCATTGAGCACTAACGCACTTGACCTTGGATTGGATTTTTAGCCTATTGATTCTCGTCGCCTTGGAAGCAGTTCTGGGCATCGATAACCTGTTGTACATCGCCATCGAGTCATCGCGGGTGCCTACATCTGACCGCAAACGCGTTCAACGCATCGGCATCGCCGGAGCGGTCGTGATGCGGGTCGTGCTCCTTTTGGTTCTGGTGGAGTTGATTGCGTTGTTTCAGATGCCCTTCGCCACGGTGAATTGGGAAGGTGTGATCACCGGCGCATTCAACGGTCACAGCCTGATTGCCATGGCGGGTGGGGCGTTCATCGTTTACACCGCCGTGAAGGAGGTCTGGCACATGTTGGCGGGGGATTTGAGTCCAGAGTCAGCGAATGAGGCGCCAAAATCGGCAGGTGCAGCCATCGTCGCCATCATCCTGATGAATGCCGTGTTTTCGTTCGATAGCGTACTGACCGCGGTGGCGTTGACCGATTCGATGTCGGTCATGGTGGTCAGCATATTGGCCAGCGGCGTGGTGATGTTGCTTCTGGCCAACCGGGTCGCTGCGTTCTTAAAAAAAAATCGCGCGTACGAAGTTTTGGGCCTCTTTATCCTCCTTTTGGTGGGCGTGATGCTGCTTTCCGAGGGAGGTCATTTGGCGCACCTTACGTTGTTTGGCGGTGAAGTGCACGCCCTGAATAAGACCACGTTCTACTTTGCCGTGACGGTACTGATTTTGGTGGATTTGGTGCAATCCCGTTACCAAAAACGGCTCGCCAAAGCTGCGCGTCAAGATTTGTCAGAAGAGGTGTAGCCGTCGGTGTGGACGTTGGTGACCGCTCGACCGGAGGGGTCGACCACATTTTTCAAACTTTCATTCCACTCCAACGCTTTTTCCGTACTGCATGCCACGGACTTGCCGCCGGGCACGGAATTGGCCGCCGCGGCTGAAGGGTAGTGCTTTTCGAAAATGGAGCGGTAGTAGTAGCCTTCCTTGGTAGCGGGAGGATTAATGGGAAACCGGATCGCGGCTCGTTCCATCTCCTCATCACTCACGTGTTGCTCTGCGTGATCTTTGAGCCCGTCGATCCAACCGTAGCCGACACCATCCGAAAATTGTTCCTTTTGACGCCAGAGGATTTCATCCGGAATCAAACCTTCAAAGGATTCCCGGATGATATGCTTTTCAATCCGGCCGTTGCCACCCATTTTGGACTGGGGGTCGAGTGACATGGCGTAATTCACAAACGGTTTGTGCAGGAAGGGAACGCGGGTTTCGATGCCCCACGCCATCATGGATTTGTTCGCTCGTGAACAATCGTATTTATTCAAAGCCAACACCTTCCGAACCGATTCCTCATGAAATTCTTTTGCGTCCGGTGCCATGTGGAAATACAAATACCCCCCAAACAGCTCGTCAGCCCCTTCGCCGGAGAGCACCATCTTGATGCCCATGGCTTTGATTTGCCTGGCCATGAGGTACATGGGTGTGGATGCGCGAATGGTGGTCACGTCATAGGTTTCGATGTGCTTGATGACATCTTCTAAGGCGTCCAATCCTTCTTGGATGGTAAACACGAGCGGGTGATGGATCGTGCCGATGTGCTCGGCAACCTTTTGAGCTGCAGCCACATCCGGGCTGCCTTCCAGTCCAATGCTGAAGCTGTGCACACGAGGCCACCACGCATCGCTATTGTCCTCGTCGTCAACGCGTTTCTGTGAGAAATTCTGTGCGATTGCTGCGATAACAGAAGAATCCAATCCTCCGCTGATCAACAAACCATAAGGGACATCACCCATGAGGTGACTTTTGACGGAGCGTTCCAATTCCGCCTTCAATTCTGCTTTGTCGAAAGCCTTTTTTGGAGCCGCATCCCATTCCATCCAATCCTCGGTGTAATAGCGTTTCGGGGCGGAGTCGGCAGATGACCAAACATGACCCGGAGGGAATTCAGAAACGTCCTCGCATAGCGGCTCGATGCCTTTCATCTCTGAAGCAATCAATAAACGCCCGTCTGAGGTGTGGCCATAGTACAACGGTATGATCCCAATCGGGTCGCGCCCGATCAACCAAGCATCGGCCTCGGCATCGTAAAGTACGAACGCAAACATGCCCTCCAAACGGTGAACCAAATCTGCCCCGTTCTCACGGTACAGCGCGAGGATGACTTCACAATCGCTGCCTGTTTGGTAAGGGAAGTCGGGAGTGGATTTTCTCAGAAGTTGGTGGTTGTAAATTTCACCGTTGACGGCAAGCGCCGTCCCGGTACCTGGATCAATCAGCGGTTGTGCGCCGCTGGTCACATCCACAATGGCCAATCGCTCATGGGCGAGCAGTGCATTTTGTTCTTGGTAAACCCCCGACCAATCCGGCCCGCGGTGACGTTGTCTTTTTGAAATGGCCAATGCCATTGATCTCAGCTCCTCGCCGTTCGCCGAGCCATTCAAAATTGCAGTAATCGAACACATATTTCTTTCAATCTGAGTAGTACATACGTTCACAGCGAAAAGGAAGTTTCAACAAAGCGGCGATTTCCGGTCTGAGGGTTTAATTTTGGCTTACCTGAAAAAAATTGAATCCCATGCTCCATGCAATCCGATTAGGCGTTTGTCTGTTTTTGAGCTTACTCGCTGTTGGTCTAAATGACGCAGGACTCCACGCGCAAATTGCCGACGATGAAACCCCCTTCATTTCGCATGAGGTGCTCGTGATGTTTGAACCGGGAGTTGAAGCCTCCAAAATTCTTTTGGACTTGGAAAACGCGATTCAATTTGATGTATTGGGCGTTCCCTCGCCCTCTGCTCAAGTTTATCACTTGTACGTCCACGGAAGCGATTGGTCAAATGCGTTGGGCACCCTGCGCGGTCACCGTCATGTGCGTGCAGCGCAGCTGAACCATGTGGTGACGCATCGCGAAACCGTGCCGAATGACCCCAATTTTGGTCAGCAATGGCACCACGTGGAGAGCGGGGATCACGACATCGATTCGGATTTGGCTTGGGATGTTACGACGGGTGGATTTGCAGGAAACGGATCACGCATCGTGGTGGCCGTTCTTGAAGGAGGGGGCTCCAATTACAACCACGTGGATCTGATCGATAACCACTGGACGAACCCTTTTGAAATCCCAGATAATGGCATTGACGATGACAACAACGGGTATGTGGATGATTTCAACGGGTGGAATTCCGGCAACAACTCGGATAATATCGCAGGCGGTGGTCACGGCACGTCGGTGAGCGGTATGATTGGAGCCACCGGAAACAACGGGAGCGGAGGCGCCGGCGTGAATTGGGATGTGGACATCATGCAGGTGGACATGGCCAATGGGTTGTCCGAGTCGAATGTGATTGCGGCTTATGAATACCCCAAAACCATGCGTGATCTGTTCAATGCATCCGGTGGAACGGAAGGAGCTTTCGTCGTGGCGACGAATGCATCATGGGGCATCGACCAAGCAAACCCAGCGAATTACCCGCTTTGGTGTGCCTACTACGACGAGCTGGGCGCTTCAGGGATCTTGAATTGCGGTGCAACCACCAATGCCGCATTGAATGTGGATGCGGTCGGTGACATGCCCACGGCGTGCGGTTCGGATTACATGGTTTCGGTCACCGCCACGAACAGCAATGACGTGCGAACGTTCAGCGGTTACGGGGTCAACACCATTGACCTGGGTGCACCCGGGGATCAAGTGTACCTGCCCAGCGGAAGCAGCGGCTACGGGAATACGAGCGGGACTTCATTTGCCAGTCCGTGCGTGGCTGGCGCCATTGGTTTGGTTTACAGTGTGCCTTGCCCAGACCTCGCTGATTTGTCCATTGCCAACCCGCAAGGGGCGGCAGATTTGGTGAGAGGATACATCTTTAACGGAGTCGATCTCGTGCCCAACCTGCTGACGGAAGTGGCGACTGGCGGACGACTCAATGTGGCCAATTCGGTCAATCTGGCCCTCGAAGGATGCGGCCCGGTTGATTGCATCGTCGATTCCTTTACCGCAGAAGCGGCATGCGTTTTTGATGCGAATGCAGATTCAGTGCTTACCCAAATCACCCTCAGCGCGGTCTTTTCTAGCTTCTTATGCGAAGCAGACATCGTATGCTACAAGGATTCCGAAGCCTCGAGTTGGGTGTGCAACATGACAGAAATGATGGATTGGAGTTTGAACAATAACTCTCAAATCATACTCTCTGGGATGATGCCGAACACGACATATGAATTTTACTTTGTCGCGGATACCTTGACGAGTGACACGATCTCGGTTACAACTCCGGACTGTGGGGTCTTGATTCCGGGATGTACCGATTCGGAAGCATTGAACTACGATGAATCTGCCACGCTTGATGATGGCAGTTGTGAATACCCTTGTGAAAACGTGGTCTTCACGGTAAACACCGATTGCTGGCCTGAAGAAGTGGGTTGGACGATCACGAATTCAGCAGGAGAAGTCTGGGCTGAAGTGACTGCGGGCACCTACCAAGAAGAAGACAGTGAAGAGGTTTGGTCGGGATGTGCGCCGTATGGATGCCACACGGTCACCATCACGGATTCATACGGCGACGGTATGTACGGCAGCCAATGGCCAGGCTGTGAGATTGATGGCTATTATGCCTTGACGACCGAATCCGGACTGGTGATTTTCGAAATGGCGGATCCCGATTTTGGAGACGCAATTTCCCATGCGTTTTGTGTGCCGGTGGTCACGGGCTGCACGGATGAATTGGCATGCAATTTTGACGCTGATGCGAACGTGGACGATGAGTCGTGCTACAGCCCCGGCGATAGCTGCGACGACGGCGACGAAAATACGGTATTGGATGTTTACGGAGAGGATTGCCTTTGTGCGGGGGTGCCTCCCGTGCCGGGCTGCATCGATTCGGCAGCATGCAATTTTGAGGAGGCAGCGAACGTGGACGATGGTTCTTGCTTTTACGTTGCCCAAGGAACCCTCTCCGGTGCCGTCACCGCCACAGACATGACCACGGAAACATACTCCTACGATGGGGATGCTCAAAACGACTACACCTGGACCGCAGCGGGCGGAACGATACAAGGCGCGACGTCGGGCACGGGGTTGCTTTCTGTTGAAGTATTGTGGGAATCCACCGGTACGGGGTTGGTGTCGGTTTCCGAAACGGATACCACAGGCTGTTCCGGCGTCGTCGAGATCGAGGTTGATTTACTCGTGAACGGAGTAGGTGAATTGGAATTGAATGGCTATGCACTCTACCCCAATCCGACTTCCCAGGAATTGAATATTGCCCTTGCGCCTTTGGCCAAGTCCATTCGTTGGGTGGAAGTGGTGAATGCAATGGGGCAGCAAGCAGCCGTTTGGCCCATCAATCACGATCCGGTGCGGTTGGATGTGAGCGTGCTTCCGGTGGGATTGTACACCGTTCGCTTGCACTTGGATGAAGGGCAGGTGATGAGCTCCCCGCTCGTCATTCGCCGCTGATTCAGGTCGCAGAGGGGGGATTGGTGTTAGGCTTCAATGCGAAACCAAAACGAGCCTCCGTGTTGCTCGACGCCTTGGGTGTTCGGGTGGTTCCAAATGGGGGCCAGGCGCTGTTGCAATTCGGATTGATGATGCACCCAGAAGGCAGGAAAAATCGTTCGGTAGCGCTGTGGGTTACTCATGAGCGCCATCGCAAGGACGTATTGCTCAGAATACCCACGCTCGCACATGTCTTGAGGGTAATCCCAAGGCAGGTAAATGTCGTGGATTTGGACAATCACTCCGGGTTTCAAGCGGGGCATCCATTCTAAAAAGAAGACTGTGGCATCCGAATTGGGCAGCACCCGATGGCTGTTGTCGATGAAGACCATGTCACCCGGCTCCAATGCCTCGGCCCATTCGACGCCCACCTGCTCGAACGGCATCCGCAAGATTTGCTGGGACACCTGGTCAATGTCGGCACGCGGAAACGGATCAATGCTAATGATCTCCGTGTCGGGACTGAATTGGCTTTTCGCTGCAGCGGCGACCAGCGTGGAATTCCCGGATCCGACTTCCATGTACCGCTGCGGCTTATAATGGGCGACCATGGCGAATAACGCAGCCATGTCGAGCCCGGGCAAAAAATCATTGTTCCAACCGGGGAGCAGGGCATTCGGTTCGTCGGTTCGCTTTCGAATGGCCTGCAGTGCATCGGTGCAATCCACGATGTATTGAACATGGTCTTGGATGGCGGGCAGCTCCGCTTGCATGACCCTGTGCAACTGCTCGATGCCCTGATCTTTCGAAGGCTGGGTGCGTGGAGTTAGGTTCACCGGGTAATCCAAGTGCAAGGTTTGCCAGCGACTCGAGCCGAAACGGTAGAGGGATCTCAATGACTTCTTCATGCCTGCTCCGCTTGAATCATGTCATCCCACTCCTTTCGAAGGACCAGCACTTCTTTCGAAGTCCAGGCATGGGCTTTTTCGAGCAGGTCGGCCCCGTCGGTTCCTCGAACCGTTTCTCCGTACGATACCTTAACATCAATATGCCGCGCACCGAACTGCTTCCAAGCGTGGGGAACAAATTTGGATTGACCTACCCAGGCAATGTTGGGGTCCTTATACTCAATGGCAATGGGAGTAATGGGAAATCCACCTTCGGCACTGATGTAAAACATAGAGGGGCGGTATTCCAATAGCTCCGGTCCCATGTGCGTCGTTCCTTCAGGGAAAATCACGATGCCAAATCCGTCCCTCAGCCGTTGTTTTACGTTTTCACGTGTTTGCTTCCTGCTTGCCGGATCTTTTCGATTCACCCAAATGGTCTCCAGCAGCGTAGCCCCCCAGCCAATGATGGGCCACGTTTTGCTTTCGGAGCGACCCACAAAGACAACGGGCTGTTTGGCCGGCACCATCACAGCGTCCACGTAACTTCGGTGATTGCCCATCAAGATGGACGGTTCTTCGGGCAATTCTCCCTTGGTGAACACCCGTATTCCCATCAAACGATAAACGTTTCGGATGTAGTGCAGGAGCAGGCGATGATTCCGATTTCGATCGACCCCAAAAATGATGCGCAACCCCGCTAAACACCCTGTGTAAACGAGGCTCATGATGAGAAATCCAGGGATGCGGATGCTTGAACGGATGAATCGGGCAATCATGACAGGGTTGGCGAAGGTTCACCAAGATTGCGAAGATAGGTGGATACGCTTTTCGAATCCCGAACGGTGAACGAAAGGGATTTTGGTGAATTTTTTCCCGGGCAATTGGCCCACCTCGATGCGAGCTCCGGAAAGGGGGTGAGCAAAATCCATGCACCATGCGGAGAGAAACAATCCCTTCCCGCGGTAGATGCCGTCGTGGAACGCATAACGATCATCACCAACAAGGGCATGGCCCATACCGTGTAGGTGCCGCCGGATTTGGTGGGTGCGCCCGGTGAAAAGGTGGACCTCCACAAGGGCAACGTCACCTGCTCCGGCAATTCGTCCGTTCTCGATACACTCGACACGACTGTGTGCAGATTGACCGGAAATCGGCAGCCGAATGTCCATGCTTGTTGGAAATGTTCCGTGTACGAGCGCGACATAGCGCTTGTTGACGCTGCGTTGCTCGAATGCGCGGTTCATGGCCGTGACGGCTTTCGCGTGCTTACCGAAAACCACCCAGCCACTCGTGCCGAAATCCAAGCGGTGGCAGGGCTCCGCAGCCGTTTGGGTGAGTTTCTGGATTAGGAGACGAAATGTGGCGTTGGAATTCCCAGAAGTCAGCATACCATGGGGCTTCCAAGCAATCAGCAAGTCATCGTCCTCAAATCCAATGTTCACCGGATCAATCACGATCGGCAAACGGAACGTTCATTTCATGGAACATGAAGGCCCATTTGTCGGCTTGTTCATCCAGAATTTTGGCCGTGGGCTTTCCCGCTCCATGGCCCGCATTTTTCTCTATTCGAATCAGCGCGGGTCGTTCCGAAGCTTGGCACGCCTGCAACCGGGCGCCAAACTTGAAGCTGTGCGCAGGCACCACCCGATCGTCGTGATCCGCTGTTGTGACCAGGGTAGAAGGGTAATGAGTTTGCGGCTTGAGGTTGTGGTAAGGGCTGTAACCGGCCAGATTTTCAAAATCAGCTTTTGAGCTATCGGCGCATCCATACTCCGGAATCCATCCCCATCCGATGGTGAATTTGTGGTATCTGATCATGTCCATCACTCCAACAGCCGGGAAGGCCACCGCGGCCAAATCCGGACGTTGCGTCATGGTGGCACCGACGAGCAAGCCTCCGTTGGAACCGCCCGCAATGGCCAATCGATCCGAGCTGGTGTATCCCGCTTCGATCAAGTACTCACCCGCCGCAATGAAATCGTCAAATACGTTTTGCTTTTTCAGCAGCATGCCCGCTTCGTGCCAATCTTCACCAAATTCGCCGCCGCCCCGAAGGTTGGGCATCGCATAGACCCCGTCGTTTTCGAGGAGCAGTAGGAGAGAAGAGCTGAAACTCGGCGTCAAGCTTACGTTGAATCCACCGTATGCGTATAGGTAGGTGGGGCGTTGGCCATCCAATTCCAAGCCCTTTTTGTGGACGATGAACATGGGGACTTTTGTGCCGTCTTTGGATGGATACCATACCTGCTTGGACTCAAAATTATCCGGATCGAAGTCAACGCGGGGAGCGGCGAAAACTTCGCTTTCACCAGACTCCATGTCGTAGCGGTAGATGGTCGTAGGGTACGTGAAGGATGTGAACGCGTAAAACGTTTCGGTGGCGTCCATTTTGCCCCCGAATCCCCCCACGCTGCCCGCGTCATTGGGGAGTTGAATCGGGCGTGGATTCGAACCGTCGATATCGAGGCGAACCACCACATTACAGGCATTGCGCAAATACGTGGCAAACAGCTGTCCCCCAGTACTGTTCACGCCTTCAAGCAAATCGGTCGAAGCCGGGATGATGTCCACCCAATCGTCTGAATTCGTTGCGCTTACGCCCACCATTCGGTAGGTCGGCGCATCTTGGTCAGTTAATACATAGAATCGCCCATCCACATGGTCCACCACAGAACAACGGGTGTTGAATCCGGGGACCAGTGATTGCCAGCCGGCTTCCGGATTCGAAAGATCGAGGTAGTCGAGGCTGTTGCCGTCCGTGCCGGTTGAGGTGTTCAGGATGAGGTACTTTCGGTCTTCGGTCGCATAAGCGAAGTGGTACCGATTTGGCGCTTCATCGTTTCGATACACCAAACGGTCGTCGGATTGGGGTGTGCCAATTTCGTGATAATATACGCTGTGAAATGTGTTTTCAGAGCTGAACTCGCTGCCATCGGGTGCCGGGTAGCGGCTATAGTAAAAACCATTTCCGACCCAGCTCGTTCCGGAAAATTTGACCCATTCCAATACGTCGCCTTGCGGTTGTCCTGTAGCCAAGTCGTACACATGAATTTCTTGCCAATCCGACCCCGCCGCGTTTTGAATCACGGCGATGTAGCGGTCGTCCTCTGAAGCACTCCCGAGTGACGCGGTGACGGTGCCGTCTTCGCTGAGGGCATTCGGATCAAGGAACAGTTTGTCTTCACCATTCAAGGATTCCCGCACATACCAAACGCTTTGGTTTTGCAACCCGTCGTTTTTTGACAGAAAATAGCGGCTTCCAATTTTTCGCGGCATGCCAATCTTCTCATAGTTATAAAGCGTTTCAAATCGATTGCGCAGCGGCTCCCGCCATGGGATGCGGTCTAGGTAAGCGCGCGTGAAATTGATTTGCGTGTCCACCCACGCCATGGTTTCCTCAGATCGGTCATCTTCCATCCAGCGGTAAGGGTCAGAAACCTCAATACCCCACAGGGTGTCTTTTACATCCTCCGTTCGGGAGTTCGGGTAATCCAAAGTGATGGGCATGTGTTCGGGAGTCGTTTGACATCCAATCAAGAGGGCCAAGAGGATGCCGGTAGCAAAATTGAAGGTTGATCCTCGAAAGTGTTGGTGAATCATCGGAGCGTCGGTTAAATTGGTCCAAAAATACCTCAACCATGGCCAATCGTAGCGACGAACTTGATTTTCAGATATACGGGGACGATATGCAAACTGTAGAAGTGGAATTGGATCCCGGTGAAACGGTTGTGGCAGAGGCTGGTGCGATGAATTGGATGGAGTCGGATATTGTGTTTGAAGCTCGTATGGGGGATGGCTCTGAGGTGAATCCGGGTTTTTTCGGGTCTGTTTTGAGCGCGGGTAAACGCCTGCTGACAGGGGAGTCGCTTTTCATGACGCATTTTACCAACACGGGTCAGCGCAAGCGATGTGTTGCTTTTGCGTCGCCGTATCCCGGAAAAATCATGCCGCTGGATTTGGCCAAGCTCGGAGGAGAGGTCATTTGTCAAAAGGATGCTTTCCTCTGCGCCGCTCGGGGAACGGAGGTGTCAGTAGCGCTGAACAAACGGTTGGGCGCTGGATTTTTTGGCGGTGAGGGGTTCATCCTCCAACGGCTTAAAGGGGATGGCTTGGCATTCTTACATGCCGGTGGCACCATCGTCGAAAAGCAACTGAATGGAGAAGCCCTGCGCATTGATACAGGGTGCATTGTCGGATATGCGGGATCTATCGATTACAGCGTCGAGGCCGCGGGTGGATTGAAGAGCATGATCTTTGGCGGAGAGGGATTGTTTTTGGCAACGCTTCAAGGCACAGGGACAGTTTGGCTGCAGTCCTTGCCTTTCAGTCGCCTGGCCAACCGCGTGCTGGCTAGTGCTCCGCAAACGGGTTCCACGAAAAAAGGGGAAAGGTCTCCATTGGGGCAGATCGGTCAAATTTTAGGGGGAGATTATTGAAACCAGCGGGTGAAGTGTGTTGGTTTCGGAAAAATTGTATTTTAGCTGCAAATTATTGCACTGCACTCATCAGGTTGGAGACAACCACACTGTTATCCTTTTAATTCTTAGATGAAATTATTCGTCGCCAAATTGAACCGGGACGTCCAAGACGAAGACCTGGTTGAATTGTTCTCCCAGTACGGAGAAGTCGCTTACGCGCGTGTCATCACGGATCGCGAAACCGGTCAATCCAAATGCTTTGGCTTTGTCCAGATGAAGGAGAATTCAGATGGAAAAGCTGCTCTTGAGGAGTTGAACGGTCATGAGCTCATGGGCTTTCGGATGGTGGTCAAAGAAGCCGAAGAGCGTCCGCGCGAAGGCGGAGATCGTCCTCGCCGTGATGCAGGTGGAGGCCGACCTTCAGCTGATAGGCCGGCGCCTTCCATTCCCGGACCAACTCGAAACCAAGATTCTGGAGAATTTAGCAGGCACGGAGGGGGTGGGGCATCAGAAGAGTCGAAACTTGCGCGTAAGAAGGCCGCTCCCAAAAAGCACAAAGGCAAGGGTGAACGGGATATTTATGCCGATGGGCCGAAGCCAGCGCGGTTGAAAAAGTCCAAATCGAAGAACTCGGATTGGATGGATGATTTGGAGGATTATTGAAAAACAAAAGCTAGTGTAAGGGGCGCAAGCCCCTTTTTTTATGCTCGAAAACGGGGATGATTGCTGCGTAGATGTGCCATTACAATTTGTTAAATGCACATGATGGTTTCGTTTTTTGGGCGTAAAAAACTTGTATTTAATCGAGATAATTTGACCCAATGTCGAGAAGTATAGAGATTTTCGCTATATTTACGATGCCATAAACCATCACGAAAATGAGCCGTATTTTACTGCTTTGCGCCGGAATTTTGTTTTCCGGACTCACTTTTAGTCAGTATTCACTGACCGTTTCGGAGCACGCAACGGATATTATCGAAGGTCAAACGACCTACCGGATTTACGTTGACATGATCAATTCTGGAGACTTTATGAGCTCCGTCTATGGAAACGCGACCGACCCGTTGAGTTTTGAGACTGAATCGGGATTTTATAACGACCCTCTAGGATCAACCGTAGCTTCGGGAATCAATCCGGCATTCATCGGTTTCTTCCCGACCATCGGTGGAGACAGTTGGATCACGATTGGGATTGATAGCCAGAATACGGGCAGTGAAGTTGCCATCAGTACGGTGGAAGATGCTACACAACCGTATGTAGCCGCGTTTCAGTCTGGTTCTGCAATCGATGGGGATGATATCCTGGTCAATACGGTAACTGGCGGAGCGTGGTACGTGTTGAACGGAACACCCAACGGCTTGCCGGATGAGAACATGCAAGTGCTTGTGATGCAATTCACAACGGCCGGAACCTTCTCGGGAACCTTTAATTTCCAGATTTTCGAGAACGGTGATGGAGCGACGGATATCCGTAAAACCATTTCGTTCGACGGCACGGGCACGTTCTTCCAAGAAGGCGAGGGCGGCGGAGGTCCAGATCCTGTTATGGGATGTACGGACGATGCGGCATGCAACTTCAATCCTGATGCGACCCAAGATGATGGCTCTTGCGCGGATTTGGACGAGTGCGGCGTTTGCGGCGGTGACGGTATTGCTGAAGGCGCTTGCGATTGTGATGGCAACGTATTAGATGCTTTGGGTGTTTGCGGTGGTTCGTGCACGTCCGATTCGGACAACAACGGCGTTTGTGACGATTCGGAAGTTCCCGGTTGTACGGATGATGCAGCTTGTAACTACAACCCTGACGCGACGCAAGAAGATGGTTCTTGCGCTGTGGTAGATGAGTGCGGTGTGTGCGGCGGTGATGGTATCGCCGAAGGAGCCTGCGATTGCGACGGAAACGTTTTGGATGAATGCGGTGTTTGTGGTGGTAGCGGAATTGCTGATGGCGAATGTGATTGCGACGGAAACGTTACCGATGCCTTGGGCGTTTGTGGCGGTACTTGTGCTGCCGATGAAAACGATAATGGGGTCTGCGACAGTGATGAGGTGGCTGGATGTACAGACAGCGCAGCTTGCAACTTCAATGCAGATGCCACAGAGGATGACGGTTCATGCGACTATTGCTCTTGCGCAGGAGAAGGCTCTGGAGGAGGTGAATTGAGCGGTTACACATTGACGGTGGAAGAATATTCTACGACAATCATTCCAGGCCAAGTGACCTATCGCATTTACGCAGATTTGGTGAATGCAGACGATTTCTTGAGTTCGGTATATGGAAACGACGCTACACCGCTCGAAATCACAACAGAATTGGGCTTTTACAATGACCCATTCGGTTCAACGGTAGCGACGGGCATTAACCCGGCTTTCGTTGCAGTTTTCCCAACCATTGCGGGAGACAGCTGGATTACGATTGGACTGGATAGTCAAAATGTGGGCGCAGAGGTAGCCATCAGCACAGTTGAAGATTCAAATCAGCCTTACGTTGCAGCGTTCCAATCAGGTTCTACGATAGATGGCCAAAACATTCTTTTGAATACCCAAACGGGTGGCGCTTGGTACGTGTTGAACGGTACGCCAAACGGATTGCCAGATGCAGATGGTCGCGTACTTGTTATGCAAATGACCACCGCAGGTGCGCTTGCGGGTACATTAAACGTACAGATTTTCGGAAACGGCGATGGCGCCAACGATATCCGAAAGACATTCACGTACGATGGCGTAGGAACTTTCAATGCGGAAGGTGAAGGTGGCGGCGGCTCAGACGTCGTTTGCGGTTGTACAGATGATGCGGCTTCGAACTACGATCCTGCGGCCACGAATGATGACGGTAGCTGTGAATATGTCGTAAACGGTTGTACAGATGCCACGGCATGCAACTACAACACGGATGCGACAAACGATGACGGATCATGCCAGTACACGGACGAGTGCGGTGTATGCGGCGGTGATGGTATAGCAGAAGGCGAATGCGATTGCGACGGTAACGTAGTGGATGCATTGGGCGTTTGCGGCGGTTCGTGCACGTCTGATACAGACGGCAATGGCGTTTGTGACGATTCAGAAATTCCAGGTTGTACAGATGCTGCGGCTTGTAACTACAATGCTGACGCGACTCAGGAAGACGGTTCGTGTTTGGAAGAGGATGAGTGCGGTGTTTGCGGAGGTGACGGCATTGCGGAAGGAGCTTGCGATTGCGACGGCAACTTCCCGGCTACGGGTTACAATTGCGATGGCACGTGTGTAAACGATACCGATGGTGACGGCGTGTGTGACGAGTTTGAGATTGCGGGCTGCACAGACAGCAATGCGCCAAACTTCAATCCTGAAGCGACGGATGATGATGGATCATGTGTTTCCTTGACCAATGCCCTAGCGTTGCAAGGCATCATTGATTTTACAGTTCCAGAGGGCGGATCCAATGGTAAGGCCATTCACGTTGTTGCGTTGCAAGACATCGCAGATCTGAGTGTGTTCGGAATTGGAGTAGCGAACAACGGCGGAGGAACAGACGGACAGGAATACACCTTCCCAGCTGCTTCTGCTTCCGCTGGTGACGATATTTTGGTGGCCTACTCTGATGTAGCCATGGCCAACTACTTCGCAGAGTGTTTTGCGGAGTTCGAGGCGGTTTACTCAGAAGGTACCACAGGCATCAGCCAAAACGGCGACGATGCGATTGAGTTGTTCGAGTCAGGCGTTGTCATCGAAACATTCGGCGACATCAACGTTGACGGCACAGGCCAAGATTGGGAGTACATGGACTCTTGGGCTTATAAAGTAGACGGAGCTTGGACTTACGGTGCGGTGAATTGCACGGACGGTAGCACCACTACGTACGATTCTTCATGCCCTTACCCATTGTGTCCGATTACCATCTTCGGTTGTACGGATGCATCTGCTTGTAACTTCAATGCCGATGCGACGGATGATGATGGTTCTTGTTTGGTGGAGGATGAGTGTGGCGTATGCGGTGGAACCGGAATCGCTGAAGGCGCTTGTGATTGCGACGGAAACGGACCAGCAGCGGGATACGATTGCGACGGCGTTTGTTTGAATGACGCGGATGGCGACGGAACGTGCGATGAATTCGAAGTCAATGGCTGTACCGATACGACGGCGTGCAACTTCAATGAAGATGCTACCGAGGATGACGGCTCATGCCTCCAATTGGATGAGTGCGGCGTTTGCGGAGGTGAAGGCATTGCCGAAGGTGCATGCGATTGCGACGGAAACGTCCTCGACGCCTTGGGCGTATGCGGCGGTTCTTGCACATCAGACGTCAACGAAAATGGCGTTTGCGATGACCAAGAATTGCTCGGTTGTACCGATGCAACGGCATGCAACTACAACGGGGATGCGACAGACGATGACGGTTCTTGCGATTACTGCTCATGCAACGGTGAATCCACTGGAGGCGGTGAGTCTAGCGGGTACACACTTACGGTAGAGGAGTACTCGGCTACCATCATCCCAGGCCAAACGACCTACCGTTTTTACGTAGATGTTGAAAATCCGGATGACTTCTTGAGCTCGGTATACGGAAATGATACGAGCCCATTGACGATTGCTACAGAACTCGGCTTCTATAATGATCCATTCGGATCAACAGTGGCTACAGGTATCAACCCGGCATTTATTGCTGTTTTCCCAACGATTGCGGGAGATAGCTGGATTACCATTGGATTGGAAAGCCAAAACGTGGGCGCAGAAGTGGCCATCAGCGTGGTGGAAGATTCCAATCAACCTTTTGTGGCAGCATTCCAATCCGGATCGGCGATTGACGGTCAGGACATTTTGTTGGATACCCAAACAGGCGGTGCTTGGTATGTCTTGAACGGCACACCTAATGGATTACCAGATGCCGACAGTCGCGTACTGGTTATGCAAATTACTACGGCAGGTGGCCTTTCAGGTACGTTGAATGTCCAAATCTTCGGAAACGGTGACGGTGCGAATGACATTCGCAAGACGTTCTCTTATGATGGAGTAGGCACATTCAATGCGGAAGGTGAAGGCGGCGGCGGAGTCATTGACAACGCTTGCGGTTGTACAGACGAAGCAGCGACCAACTACGATCCCGCAGCGGATTATGACGATGGAAGCTGTGAATACATCGTACCCGGTTGTACGGATGAGACAGCTTGTAACTACGATGCTGATGCCAACCAAGACGACGGTTCTTGCTTGGTGGAGGATGAGTGCGGCGTTTGCGGCGGTGACGGCATTGCTGACGGCGCTTGCGATTGCGAAGGAAACTACCCCGACACGGGTTACGATTGTGATGGCGTATGCTTGAACGATGCGGATGGTGACGGCGTATGTGATGAATTCGAAGTGAACGGTTGTACAGACGAAACGGCTTGTAACTTCAGTGCCGACGCGACAGAAGACGACGGTTCGTGCTTGCAATTGGACGAGTGCGGCGTGTGTGGAGGTGACGGCATTGCTGAAGGCGCTTGTGATTGCGAAGGAAACTTCCCAGCAACGGGCTACGATTGTGACGGCGTATGCTTGAACGATGCGGATGGCGACGGCGTGTGCGACGAATTTGAAGTTGCCGGTTGTACCGACCCCGAAGCCGCGAACTATGATGGAGCTGCGACAGATGACGACGGCTCTTGCGTTGGTTTGACATACGCGCTTGCATTGCAAGGCATCATTGACTTTACCGTTCCTTCAGGAGGAAATGACGGTAAGGCCATCCATGTCGTGGCGTTGCAAGACATTCCAGACTTGAGCATCTTCAGTTTGGGTGTAGCCAACAACGGCGGTGGAACAGACGGCATCGAATACACATTCCCTGCGGTATCTGTTTCTGCTGGTGACGACATTTTGGCCGTTCGCTCAGTTGCAGCGATGTCGGCCTACTTCGCGGAATGCTATGCGGAGTTCGAACACGTCTTCGAGGACGGAACGACAAACATCAGCCAAAACGGTGACGATGCCATCGAATTGTTCGAATGGAATGACGTCATTGAAACATTCGGAGATGTGAACGTTGACGGAACGGGCCAAGATTGGGAATACCTCGATTCTTGGGCTTATAAAGTAGACGGTGCGTGGACGTATGGTGGAATCAACTGCACAGACGGAAGCACCACAACGTACGACTCGGGTTGCCCTTACCCATTGTGCCCCATAACCATCTTCGGATGTACGGACGACGCGGCGTGTAACTATAACGCAGACGCAACAGATGAGGACGGATCTTGCACCTACGCTGCATCCGGTTACGATTGTGACGGCAACTGCCTGAATGATGCGGACAGCGATGGCGTATGCGACGAATTTGAGGTTGCAGGTTGTGATGATGAATCAGCGTGTAACTACAACGCTGAAGCGACAGATAGCGACGGTTCTTGCACCTATGCAGAAGATGGATATGATTGCGACGGAAACTGCTTGGCTGATACCGACGGTGACGGCGTTTGCGATCCATTCGAAGTCGCTGGATGTCAGGACGAAGCGGCTTGTAACTACGACTCCAGCGCCACAGACAATGACGATTCTTGTACGTACGCTGCTGACGGTTACGATTGTGACGGGAATTGCCTGAACGATGCAGACGGTGACGGTGTTTGTGATGAGTTTGAGGTTGCTGGTTGCACGGATTCAAGTGCTTGTAACTACAGCAATGACGCCACCGACGACGACGATTCATGCGCGTATGCCGATGCCGGTTACGACTGCGACGGCAACTGCTTGAACGATGCAGACGGCGATGGCATTTGTGACGAATTCGAAGTAGCAGGTTGCTCGGATGCGGGAGCTTGTAACTACGATGCTGATGCAACCGATGATGACGGCTCTTGTGAATTCGCCGTTGACGGTTACGATTGTGCGGGCAATTGCTTGAACGATTCAGACAATGATGG
>Ga0255758_10002149_pt1 | contig 18786 bp, 26 predicted proteins | sample 011ome_24_FD_179958 | JGI IMG/M metagenome (GOLD analysis project Ga0255758, IMG submission 179958) | Coastal salt marsh microbial communities from the Groves Creek Marsh, Skidaway Island, Georgia - 011513CT metaG (version 2) | ecosystem: Environmental > Aquatic > Marine > Intertidal zone >...
AGAGGTCAATAGTTCACCTGGACTTCAAGGGATTGAGACGGTAAATAATATCAATGTTGCATCTTTGATCATCGACTACATCGAAAAACGTTTGGGGTTATCAAAAATTAAATAATGGTGGAGCTAATGGTTCAAAATTGGAACCAACTAATTCCTAAGTTCATTCTACTGCATAGGCTCTCTGAGGAACACTCATGAAGCCTGATATCAAAGAAACTATCCGCAATGAGTATGTTCATGGCTATATTAATGAAAATGGTCAAAGAGTGATGCCAACACTTGATGATCTGATAGATAAATACAACGCAGCCTCCTCCACTATCTACCGTGCATCCAGCCAAGATCAATGGAAGCAACAAAAGAAAGAGTTCTCCAGGCAATTAGCTCAAGATCTAGATATCAAGAAGACAGAAGAACTACAAGACTACTTTTTTAATAACGATGAGGCGGCAATGGAGATAGCCAAAGAAATCTTTAATCATATTGAGCTTAAGCTTGAGGATGAAGATAGCCTAACTCCTCACGCAATAGCATCCCTGGCGTCCTCTGCGCTAACAGCACAGAAGCTATTTAAGAATGTAACTCCTTTATCAACCTCAGCCCCTGTAGACACTGAAAGCTTTCAGAGAGCTATGGAATTATTGGATGATGTGGCAGATTTAAAAAGAAAATCCTAGGGTTAAAAGCTATTTATTAAGTAATTTTTCTTTTTGAGAAGAAAACTCTTCTTCTGTTAAAACCCCGGAGTCTCTAAGTTGAGCTAGTTTACTAAGCTCATCAGCCATTGAAGTTTCGGTCTTTTGAGAATCATTTTTAATGTTAGATTCTTCTTTTTGATTTTTTAAGACCTCTGTCTGCTCTTGGATATTTTTTGATATCTTATTCGCATTTCTCTTATTCATTGAATAAAAGATGTGCATAGGAATAGATATAAGTAACATCCAAAATCCAAAAATAACAGCAATGAAATGAAAAAATATGAAAAAAACTGTTCCCATCGTTATTAAATAAAGGTTGATTAAGTATAAAGTGTAGCAAATATTGCGTCATGTGAATCCATAATTAAAATTAATTGATGTATGATTTTAAAGATGAAAAATTTAACTGTATTTTGGCTTACCATATTTTTTGTAACTAGCTGTTCATCTATTCCAACGCAACTAATCTCCTTTGATCAAAAAATCATAAAGGTTCCTGAGCTTGGCATCGCAACCAACCAAGAGTTAGGTGATACTCTTATGGAATATACAGTTGTGTCTTCCTCTCCGTCATGGGAAATAACTTCAGAGTGGGTAAGTAAGAAAAATATTGCTGGGGTTTATCATGTCATACAGCCTCAAATTTTAAAGCCTCTCACAGTTGATATAAATGGCATAAAATCATATGGCATCTCTAAAATTTCAGCTTTTGGTGGCTTGACTCCAAATGGACCCGTCAATATGACAATCAGAGCTAATTACACTGACAAGGGTTTATGCTTCTTGCTCCAGCGCAACGAATGTTTAGATGACTATATTGTGCCAGCAATTTATATTGACCTATCTCAGCCTAATGTAAAGCAACAGCTTATTTACAATGGAAGATTGGGTGACTACGTAAAATTTCTATACAGAGAAGTATCAGAGGGAGCCTACTTAAGACAACCTTTTACTCAAGAAATTCAATACGATCTAAATGAAGGAAAGATTATTGGTTTTAAAGGAGCAAGGATAGAGATTATAAACGCTACAAATCGGCAGATTAATTACAAAGTTCTTCAACACTTTTCACCTGTTTTATAATTAGCTATGAATAAAGTATTAGTATCCATTTTTTCAATACTGTTTATTTTTTCATGCTCAGAAAACTCTGCAGTAACAGAATCTAATGCTTCCAAAGGTCCCGCAGAAATTGCTCTGGAGTATTTAGAATTGCAATCTAATTATGATGCTGATGGCATGAAAGAATTGTTATCAAACGAAGATAGGGAATATTTTAAACCTGATTGGCTATCTGATTTTATAGATAATAACTCTCTAACAGAAATACGAGAGGCATTTGCACCTTATATTAAATACAAAATTTTAAACTCAGAAATACAAGATAAAACCGCAAAAATTACAATAATACAAAGTTCGCCTGATTTAACAGGTCTGATGGGAAAATTTCTTCAAGCCTCAATGGCAAGTGCATTAGATAATTTAGGTGATGGTGACAGTTCGGATAACTCTAAGGAGCTTATAGCATCTTTACAGAATGAGCTTTCAAAAGACAATGATCTACCAAGACTTGATGTTGAAAAAGTAGTTAATCTTGTTTTAGAAGATGGTGAATGGAGAGTATTCCAAAATCTAAAACTTGAAACGATCATGATTGATGCAAGAGAATTTGAAAAAGAAAAAAATTATGCAAAGGCAATGACTAAAGTTTCAACTGCTTTAGAGCTAGATCCAATGAATGATGAAGCTAATAATATGGCAGACTCTATTCAAGAAAAAATTGATGAAGAGAGAGCAAAAACTGACTATTTTTCTAAAATTGAGATATTTGAATTTGAAGCAAGAATATTTAATAAAAGCAGCTACAGCGATGGAACGCCTGGAGTTAAATTTGCTTTAAAAAATAATGGAGATAAAACTCTCAGTGATGTTGATGTCATAGTTTATTTTCTGGATTCTGACGGTCGTCCGATAGCAGAAAAAACTTTCTATCCAGTTAGATCTGGCGATTACTGTTATACAAATTGTGATCCACTTAAACCAAACTATGTTTGGAGACAAGGCGATAAATTTTATACTATGGACACCCTGGGACCAGAGTGGTCAGGAGAAGCTACTATTGAAATTAAAGACATAGAATTTGAAGATTAGATCAAGAAGTGCCAAATGATTCATTGATAGGTTTTTTAGAAGGTCTAGGAAAAGATTTTCAAGGAAGACTCATTAAAGATATCTGGAACTATTCAGATCGGGAAATAGATAATATCCATGATTTCATTCAGGTCCTTTTTCCGCTGGATCAACAAAGCAGAAACAGCAGCAACAGATTTTTTATTGAAGATAAAACTCTTATCGTGGCAATCCGTAAAAGTGAACTAGCTCAATTAAATTTTAAAAAATCGTATGAATGGTTTTTGAGCTTCTTAGACAGAAACCCAAAATGGCAAAAAGGATATGATCATAATCAATTGAGAATTACCAGAATCATCAAATCTCTCAATCTTCTATCATCTTACGAAAACGCCCTAACCTTTTATCAAAGCATAGTTAAGCTCATTAAAGATGATCATTCTATCTCACAATTAACCTATGATTATTGGGTGGAGGCATTGAAAACTAATGCGTGATGAGTCCGTAACGTATAAAGTTTTAACTTGTTACAAAATATATCAACTTTATTTGCAACTCTCCTCTTCCATTACAGTCAAAGAATTAGGTAGTATTAAATTAATACATGGAAGCAACAAATTCACTAAATATTTTTACTCCAACACAGACTCGTGTTGCTGAAGTTGCTACTCCACCCAAACTCAATCCACCATCACTCAAAGAAGCTTTGCACATTGTCAGTCCAAAACTTTTACCTTTTGCTTTAAGTCTCAGTGGCAACTTGGCTGATGCTGAAGATTTATGTCAGGCAACCTTACTGAAACTTATTGAGAATAAAGAGAAATTCTTATCTGCTGAATATCCACTTGCTTACGCAAAAATAATTTTACGCAATGGCTTTATAGATAAATGGAGAAAAGATTCTAAAGTTGATTCACTGGATGAGCTTAATCTTGAGCCTGTCATTGATGAAAACAAATTGAAATCCTATGAGCATCTAGAGCTTATGAATTGTCTCTCGCAACAACATGAGACCGATAGGACTATTTTAGCAATGAAAGGTGCTGGACATGATTACGATGTGATTCAAAAGTTCATTGGCAATATCTCTAAGGGCAATCTAAGAACGAAAGCTAAAAGAGCCAGAGCTTTATTGGCAGATTGTTTGGGGAGGAAGCAGAAATGAATCAACGCCTCAAACTTCAATTAGCTGGATACGTTGATGATGGCATGGATTACTCTAACTCTGCAGAAGTCAGAAGCATTGTGGATGCATCGGATGTGGCTAGAGAGTTTTATGAAAGATTGCTCTTTGCCAATAAACGTCTTGAGAGTTTCTTCCAATCCAAAGGGATGCAAAAGACTAATAATAAGCTACATAAATTTATTGATGACACCCTTGAGCCTAAAGATACTTTCTGGACTCGCTGGGTTCCTGCATCAGGCTTAATGATGGCTGCTGTTGCTATGCTGATTACCTTTGGTCCCTTTATGACTCCAGTCACTGAATCACCTGGGATGTCTAATATCCAAGTAAATATCCCAGCATCTATTCCACAGCCACAAACCATTAAAAACTATGAAGTAAACACTGTCTGGTCACTGGCTTCATCTATGACCGATGAGATGGATGCAACAATTTATCAGGTGATGTACGGAGTCTTTGCAGCTAACACCAATGCCTTTATTGGCGGTGACTTAACCTCTATAAGAGCTGACAAGGACTTTGTAAAACCTGATAAAGCTTTAGTCCAAATGATAGACCCAGTCACTGCTCAGCAGATGGTTGAAAGTTATTTAAACTAATTCTGTCACAAACCTCCACTTCCTCCGTTTAAGTATTAAGACCACTTAATAACTATCCTAAGGAGGGATTAATGATTGAGATACTCGCAGCATCAATAATAGGACTACTTGCTTTAATGACCTTTATGTTTGTTAGAAAGCTTAGAAAACCTAAACCAATGGATGAAATTACACTCCAAAAAATCCATGTCATGCGTTTGGGACCCTTTTCTGGGCAAAGCAATTCGTTTAAAGGTAAGTCGGTTGTATTTATGATGCTGTTGAGTACCTTGTCTTACGCTGATGTAAGCATCACAACTCTAGATAACTTTCATATTGATGATTTAAGTGAAAATGAATTAACTGTAGCCAAGAGAGCTGAAGACATAAATGATGGCACTCAATTGGGCTTTCATATTGAACGACCTCACTGTATACCTAATTACCCTTATCTAATGGCAGAGATACCACAGGCAATGAATCAAGGAGCTACTGTCTATGCCAAGATGGTGGTGGATAAGAAGAAACCCAAGAAAGCCAAGCTTAATCTAGAGTTCGTGGTGGATTCTCCTAAGGGTGAAAGGATTGGATGGTTTGCACTCAAAGACTTTCCATCTTTTTTTAGTGCTTCCATAGTAGATGTAAAGTTTCAGCCCAATTCGGGACTCAAGAACCAAACTTATGTATTGGAGGGCTTAAAAGATTCCACATATCAAGCTCAACAAATCTGTAACTCAGGTCACATGCTAAGAGTAGCAAATAAGCAGGTTAAGATTTGAAAGATTAAGGGTGATTAGCAAGACCCTGCTTTACCAAGTTCCCAAGTTTTTTATATTTAATCAATATTCCTTTGACGATAAATAAAACAATCCTCGTAATAAATCTTCCTCAAAGCCTCAGTATTTCCCTGACTTAAACCTTTTTTATAACAAGCATTGTCTCCAGTATTTTCGGTATAAAGATAAACCATAAAAATTGCTGTAAGGCACAACAGGATTAATCTAAAAATTTTAAACTTCATATTGGCATCCATTAAAAAATTATAAAGACAATTATTCCTCAGTCCAATTTGGCTTAGCAGGTCTAGTTACAAAGGAGTAACTTCTTCTCTGCCTCCATTTAAGCAAACCATTCTCATATTTATATACAAATGCACCATTTGGTCCAGAAGCTCTGATATGAAGTTCAAAATTGTCTCTATCCCAATACTTAACATAGGTATCCTTATCTATCTCTATCTTTTTAAAGTCAAAGTCCATCTTAGTAATCCTCCTTTCTAAAGAAGAGAACACAACCTATTTGCTCCTCAACCATTCTGTATCTGGTAGGTTTATCAAACTTCCATCTTGCAAGAGCTTTAATCCAAGCAGGTACTTCTTCTGCTCCTTCATACTCAGTATGCTCACCTAAACAAAATTTAAATGTCTTCCAGTTATCTGCAAGGTCAGTGATAGGTTTGAAAGTTTTTCCGTCAGTGCAAACTCTTTGTTTGATTCTGTTGTATTTTGAAAATTCAAAATCCCACCTTCTGTTTTCATCGTAAAGAAAGGAAATATCAAAATCTCCATTAGGATAGATAGTTGCACGTATATTATTGGTAACGTTTATTACCTTTGGTTTGTAGTCTTTCATTGGTACCTCCTTAGTTGCTGAAAGCCACATCGTTTGCACCACCTTGCCGAAGTTAGCAGGTTGGTAAAGGTAAAATTACCTTTTCTTGATGTTTAAATTATTTAAATAAAATTAATTGTTTAAGTCAAGTAAATTTTCGTCTGCAACAACATAATCATTGCAAGAGGCGTTAAATGTTCTGGAGAAGTAATACTCGTCATCTTCCTTGGTTTCGCCAAACTCAGTGACTATGTCACCTGTGATTTGAAAACTAATAAATAAAAATGGATCTCCAAAGTATCCATAACTAAGATCTTCAAATCTTCTAATGTATTCAAGAAGCTCTTTAGAGCATGACAGTGAAAATGCAGTTGAATATGGCTCTAGATAATCCGCATAAAATATATATCTGAACATAGAGTCATCTGAGTCTTTTTGAACATCAATTAATCCACTGCTAATCCAATTTGCATTCAACCCCCATAAATGAATTTTATCTTTCGTAAAATGATCTTGTACGTCAATTGAATAAACATCAGATGATCTAAAGCTATCAAGTTCATCCCAACTATGCAGATGGGATATGTAATCATTGGATAGGATACTTTCTAAGAATATGGCTGGATCTTTATCAAAAGAACTATTCAATTGATCTAAAGATTCATTGAATTGAAGAAGTTTTTGCGCTCTTCGTTGATCAGCCTGCTGATCATTATATAAGTTGATACCTACACAACTACTAATAATTAATAAGACAATAAGTGCTGATTTCATAAATTAATCTTAACAGGTACACATTCCACTTTTAACTTTTCAAATTATAAAAACAATTTAGAAGTATTAAAAATTAACAATATTAAGAAAATTCTTTTCATGTAATTAAATTTATGCAATCTAGTTTCGCGATTGAAAGAGCGTCCTCAAAACCCTCAAGGTTCCAAGAATTTTTTGGAATATCAAAATAATCTGTGATCTTTTGACTAATTGTTTGTTGTTTCTTCAGGTCATAAAAGGAAAGAAGTTCAATCTCAATGGCTAAATTGTCTTGATGAAAGTCTAGAATTTGATTGGCTTCATTGACGCTGACTGTAAATAAAGTTCTTTTACCTCCAATAAAATCTACAGAGCTTACTATTTCCATTAAAAACTTTTCTTGCTTAGTGCCTTTTTTAACTTGAGCAAGAACAAAGTTAGATGGCAAGTTATTAAATTTTTTTTCTGCATTGCTAACAACTGAGTAGAAGCTTGTTACTTGTGTTGCAACCTCACAAGGTATATCACTCTTTGGATTAAGTAAGACTCTATATTTATCCCCTGCTGAGATGTTGCCATCAATGCTAATTGAAATTGAATCGCTTGAAGTATCTACACTCCAATTATTTGCGCTCAATTCAAAGCTTGAAAAGGCTATCAATGCTAAGAAAATGTTTCTCATATAGTCTTCAATACTTCTTATCTTTTTTAATACAATTATAGTTAGCCATTGAGTCATCCCATTGGGCTAACTGATTGTTTGACTCTTGCTTTACAAACTTAAAAGCATCCAAGCTATTTGTTTTTATATTAACCATAGAGAATCTAAGAACACTCTCATCTTCGCTTTCAAATTTAATATCTATTTCTCCTCCATTTATCTGCTGATGAAGCGATGTTTCATTGGAGTCTTCTAAGAGAAATTGATTCACGGTATGCCAATCTTCTATGGACACATAGTCTGATAATCTGGGATATGAAACCAACATAAAGGCAGCAATATCACTATTAAAATCAAACATAAACCTCATCAAAGTGACTCTATCTGCCCATGATTGTTTTTCATCTTGAGTAAAAGTCTTGCTATCACACACCCAAATATTAGATTCTTGTTGGGAACAACTAACGATTCCGAAAACCATCAATAAAAAGAAGATATTTTTCATTTTTTCTTAAGTGAATACATCATTTGAAAAGATGATCCACAAGTATCAATATCTCCTCTGAGAAATTGAGTGTCAAAGTAAGAATTAGTTTCTTTAAAATTATATTGAAAAATATTTAAGTACTTTTCAACAATTGAACGAAGCACTATCTTAGCTTTATTTGAATATGGATTATCTGTTTTGTAATCATCTTGGGTAAGTTTATTTGCATCATTAAATGTATAGAATGCATGTTCAGCAGATAAAGCCTCTGTCTCTTTAAAAAATTCAATAGTTTGCTTATCTTTTTTTGATATTGGCTTCAAATTTATATTACCCACAGCAGCAGTTAATCCTAAACATCTCCAGCCTACATATTCACTATCTTCATCACTAATTGAGTCCTTTGGATATTTTGAAGCTTTTGTTAACCCAAAGCTTTCTAGCGGAACAAATTCACGGGTAAGAATATCCTTTGCAAAAGCTCCAATGCTCGCAAAGACAATCAATGTGAAGAAAATACTTTTCATAAATTAAAAAAGAAATAGTTCAATTAAAGTATTGAACTATTGTGCGTTCTTGATAAAACTTTACTAAGAATAATGAGGGGTATAGAAAAAGTTAAGTGCTAGTCTCATATTCAAATTTGATATTATCAATACCAATATCTGCAAAATAGTCACGCCATAAATCTGTGAGTCCAATGGTTAGTTTTGGGTCAGCTTGAGAATTTAGGTAGATGATTTCAACCTCAATAGATTGTTTACCAAAATCAGGTTTCATAGCTTCTATCCAAACTTTGTTTTTCTTATTTTTTTTGATTCTAGACCATGAGGAGCAAGATTTTCTATTTACACATTGATTAACAATTTCTAAATTATCTGAATATTGAAGCAAATCAGAGACTATGATTAACTTTCTTGATGTATATGAATCGTCAAACATCAAATCAGGAATACGAGATAGCTCCTTGATCTGTTCCAACAACTGAGTGAAGTTACCCTCATTATCAATTGATAGCTTTTCTTTAGTCGCATCAATACCGCTAACAAAAAGCCTCCAATTACGTTTCATTTTAGCAACTGGATCCCAGAAAGAGCCATGATCTAATTTATAGCTACTATTATCTATCCCATTTCTAGGTCTACATTTTGAAAAAATATATCTATTTTCTGAGGCTTGTATTTCTTGCCCATCAAGATTCAAGATAGAAATTCTGTCATATGGTGGAATGGAGATTAATTTTCGTTCATTAAATATTAATCTATCCATAAGAGTAAATTGCTCTGGTCCAAATCCTGAGGTGGTATCAACCAAAATGACTGTATGGCCAAACTTAGTTGACTGACCATCAACGAACTCTTCTTTAGGGCACATATCAGTAAAGGTGTTCACTTCATCGGGACTTATGTTAGGTCTATCCTCTGCAATAGCACTAACTGCAAAAAAAGTAGTAATTAATAGCGAAAAACTAAGTATTAAATTTTTTTTATTGGAGTAATGCATAAATCTTATCCCTTTCATTTTTAAAAAATTCTGTATAAAGATCATCTGTGGCCTCCCACTCATGATTTATAAGATCTGCTTTTTCTTTTTTCTGCTCAACGCGCTCAGAATCTGATCTGAGCTCAAATCTAATACTTTCATGATGATCTGCAAATGATTTAATAAAGCTAGTATCTATATCACTGTCAAATGAGGCTGGGCTTGCCTCAGATCTAAAGGTAATATTTTTTTGTCTGTAGGTTTCTATGGCTGTTTCAAGGAGCAGCTTGATACTAGGATTAAAATTTGAATCAAACTGGCTCTGTGACTTATCAAGCTCATTAATAATATCTGACCAGGTATTAAGGGCTCCATGACGTAAATTTCTTTTTTCTCTGAGCTCTGCTCTAGCTGATTCTTCAAATGATTTAATAACTCCGGGACCCTCATCACTAATAGATTTAAGATTTTCTTTGCAAGATATTTCAGCTCTACCTTTATCGCCATAACCATTAATTGGATCATCAAAGAAATACCCATCTAATAAAGAAACAAAGGCAAATGAAAAGCCAACAACCATTAAAAAAGATGATTGAAAAGTAATAACATCAAAATTATCAAATGGAAAAACTGCCTCAACTGCAGCTTGCTGGGATAAAATTAGATACTGAGTCATATCCCCTGCTTCATTTGCTCTCTCAATTAACCCTCTATAGACACCCATCATAAAATTAATATAGACGATGGCTATTCCACCCAGAGTTGTAAAAAATATATAGGAACCTTTTGATGAGCTTGAGCTCACAGGATTAAATATGTGGGTTAGACACAATCTTGCAATCAAAAAAGATACTACAACGTTAAAAAAAGAAACGATAGTAGAAATAGTTAAGCCCTCGCCTCCACCAACGACATCCTTCAATAACTGAGTATTCATGAAAATTTCAGATGCAGCCATGACAACTAAGAGCAAGCAAGAAAGAAAGAGTTTAAGAGTTGATCTAATTTTGGGAGTTCTGCCTGCTTGGATATTTTCCTGAATTCTAAATTTTCTAATCTCTTCTATTGAGTGAGCATGATCTCTTTTTGCATTACTAAGCCTTAACTCATACTCTCTGTATTGATTGTCCCAAGAAGCTTTTACTCTATTGAAAAGCTGAGTATGTCCATTAGAGGCAGTTAAGTCATTGCAATCATCTATGGTTGCATCATATGGCACAAGGGCATTCTGAGATTTCTTAATTTGCTCTGAATAATGAACCTTTACTTTATTAATTATAGATGTTTCGGTCGGGCTTGGATTGTTTTCAGATGGTGCAGGCTGGTTATTTGAGCCATCAATTTTAGCTTGATTTACAACATCTAAGTCTGATAAAAGACTCTTAAGAGAAAGATCTGCCCAGCTTAAATTTATCATTTAGAAGTCGTATTAGTTTAATATTTAAAATGTAATTAATGAATATAGATTAAAATGATAAAAAAATCCCTTATTTTGCTGATTTTGTGCTTTTTTAATACCTCTATTTATTCACAATTGAGTGAAAAAGAAATAAATAAGGCTTGGTGTACAAAACAAATGGGTGTTACTGAATTTAGAACTAAATATGGTACATATGTTGATTGTTTAACTGACGAATACGCGGTTGAGAGTGAATTTGATTTTAATTGGAAGGAGTCTATTGGGCAGTCACTTCACTATGCTCAAGCAACTGAAAGAAAAGCTGCAATCTTATTTATTAAAACTAATAGAAGTAAAAAAGACTACGCTAATGAATTAAATGAGGTAATTAAGTTTTTTGATCTACCTATCAAAGTTTTTGTTATAGATGGGAGGTAATAAACTATAGCTACATTAAAAAGGGAAAAATTTTGCATTACCAGTCAAAATAAATTTGACAAGCCATGCAGAAGCATTAATTAAAAAAGCAATAATAACTACCATAAATGTAATATCAGATGTTTGGTCTAGCGTGAAATGCCATATCAAAAGCAGGCAAGAACATAGGAATGCTAACCAGTGAATTACCAAGGTAAGTCTGTGTAGAAAATTAGACATAAGGTAATAAAATTACGCCTAAATTTGTCAAAATGCAAAAAATTTAATTCAATGTTGTATATTTGATTGTGTAAGCAAAAATGTAAAAAATATGTTTGGTTCAAAATTTAAATCAAAAAGCCTTGATACATTCGGTAGATCGGTAGCTGACTATCTTCATTCTGCAGGCGACCTAGTCATGGTTCAAAATCCAGTAGATGGCATCTCATCTGTTCTTGATATAGAGGACGATAATAGTTCTTACAAGAAAATTCGGGCAACAACTAGATTTATTTTTGATTGTGGAGCTATATGGGGGATGGCATACATGATCATAAGAGATGAAGAGCATGGCGATCTAAATCAAGCTGCAGCAGAAGCAAAAGTAGATAAATCAATTAATAAATTTATTAAGGAAGGCTTAAAGTATGTTTCACGTCATGACTATGACTTGCCAAAAATTTACCGAAACCACAAAACAATCATTAATTATGAACTTGATTCAAGAGTTGGTGGGGAAGACTCACCTTTTAATAAAGGAGTAAACTTTTCAGCACTATTTTTTAAAGAGTTTTACCAAATTAAATTTACTGATAATTGAAAATTTCAAAATTTAGGTCTGCGCTATACAAAACTGCAAAATATCTTGGAGACTTTGATAGCCTTAGAAATAAAAGAGTTGGTAAGCGAATAACAAATCGTGTTGCAGGCAAGTTAACAGGCAGATCTTTATTTAGGTGGATTAATAAAAAGTAATATTATTACTGAGATTCCCTTTTCTTCTCTCGCTTTGTCCACTCTGCATCAAGATATTTAAAAGCTTTTTCTTCAACTTCTTCTAAGATCTCATAATAAGGATCAGGGAATTCGCCTGTAATTGCATAGATATTATGAGAAGGCCATGAGATATAACAAACCTTATTCCACCATCCATCCAGATCAATTTGAGATTTATAAAAATAATCAGCAATGAGCTTTAACTGAGGTGAATTCTTATCTTGAATTGGCAAAAAACTTACCAGCCATTGAGGCGAAAGCTCATACTCATCATTGTGAGTGAAGATATAAGGAATCTGGTACCTTTGTTGAAAGTATTGATACTCAGGATTTTTATCTTTACCAACAAATGAAGCTTCCTGAATCCAACCTGCCAACCAAATAGCATGCAGCTTCATAGGGTCGGTGGATAGACTAATAATTTTCTTTACCGCGAATTTACTTACCTGACAGATTCCATCTTTTTCATCTATGGAAGAGACCTCTCCAGTTGCGCTGATGCGTCTTAATTCTGCATTTAACCAGTCGCAATCTTTTTGAAATTTGGTCCTTGGTCCAACTTTACTGCGCTTAACTGTTTTGGGGGTGTGACCTGGGATTATGGGGCCATATTTTTGACCAAGATCATGGTTAATTTGGAGTTCTTCTTTGCAAACCTCAATTGCAGTCCAAAGCTTTTTAACTCCAAGTTGCAATTGCTTGTATTCTTCTAAGGGAGTAACTTTCCTTTCTTCCCAAAGCTTCATTTTTACAAGTATTAAATTGTATTCAAGCTTTGCTTTGATATTTTCTAATTCTTTTTTGTTGTAATAGTTATGTTCTAAGAACTTGGATCGTTCAGAGTCACATCTGGAAAATATATTGTGATCTAATCTACCGTGAATGGGGTCTGGAACTTCTTTATAAAACATTATCTAAAATTATTTAATAAACTAGAATACCGCAAGTTTTATACTTCAGTAAAACCACAATTCAATAAATATTCATAAGTTCCGTCATAGAAAGATGGATCTCTTGTTTTATCTTCAGTATCGCCCAAGGGAACAAAGATAATTAAGCCCTGTCTAGCTCTTGTTAATAGGACTCTGTAGGCATTCATTAAATATTTGCGCTCATTCTCAGCGTTTCTATTGGTGAATTTGGTGCCTAAAAATTTATACATCTGCCATTCATCATCAATTCGTCTTAATCCCGCATCCCAGCATGCACACACCCAATCCAATTCAAGTCCCTGAACAGCATATTCTGTGGCTACATCCTCTAGGTAGTAAGATGATCTAACGTCATCTTTGTCTGCTAAAAACCAATGAGCTTCATTGATATCTGATTTAACGAAAATCCCATCTGGCTTTAATCGGATTGCATTTGCCTCGGCAACTAACCCATACCTCTCTGAGCCTCTAGCATGATCCTTTAACCACTTTTTTGCCTTAGGCAATGATCGGGTCACACATATAGGATAATCGGTTAAAGACTCTCTTAGATTTTGTGCGCCATGAGCATTTCCAGCAATAACCTCATTAATAAAATTAGATAAATTCTCAGATCTAAATGAACGCAAAGAAACAGACAGATGTAAGTTTTCAACTGTGCTTGTTCTGGGAGATTCAAGAATGCGATCAAAGCTATAACCCCAGGAATACTCTGGTTGATTAATCTGATTGGAAACATACACCTTCCAATCCTTGTAAGTATTGTCCATGCTTTCAATCCAAGTTGAAATACCCGCTTCACCTCTGTTGATCTCTTGTCCACCACCTACCAAGCAAACAATGACACACCAATCTTCATGCCTATCCATTACTGAAATCAATAGATCTGGTTCTGACATGTCTTGAAACTCTTCTTTGAGACTGCCTCTCTCATTCATGAATGTTTGCAACTTTTCTTTATTCCAAGCCCTTTGCGATTCATCAAAAATCACGACTTTGTCATGGGGAGCGCTTTCAGTTTTGAGATTATCATCTCTAAAGTGATGGATGTTTTGTATAAATCCTTTAGCAAGTCGCTTTGCATCATTTTTGGTGATGGGCTCTCCATCTTCCCTGGAGCGAGCAACATGATCTCTGGCCAAGGCCTCTGATAAAACTGTTACTAAGGGACCATTTCCAGACAAAAAGACTATCTCCCCAGCCGCACCAATACCATTTGATTCATCGGTAGCAACGTTAAGACCAACCAGAGTCTTTCCGGAGCCTGGAACTCCTGTGACAAAACATATAGCCTTCTCATTGTTCTCTTTAGCTCTTTTAATAATTTGCTGAATTTCATCAGAAGTATCAGTTAGATTAGTTGCGCCAGCATCTGACCTGGAGATCTCACTTACATCATGACCTTTATACAAAGCTTGTGCAGCTTCAATAATATTAGGAGTGGGTTTATAACTCTTAGAAAACCAATAATCATGATCTATTTCTGGATTCAGGTTTGATGTTTTTTGAAGAGCTAGTTGGATAATATGCTTCAGGTTTTGCCCATTGGACAAAATGGGCTCAAAAATTTGATCCTTAGATAACATGAGATCCAAAGTTTTTTCTTCAGCTCCTGTTGCAATTAAAATTGGGCATATAATTTGATTGTGACTGCCTTCATGAAAGTTTTGCATATCAAGGGCATAGTCTATGACCTGATTGATAGCTGCAGCATCGTAATGATCAGTGCCAACTTTAAATTCAAGAAGAAAAATTATGTTATGAATGATAAGAAGAACATCAACTCTTTTACCCATCCTAGGAATGATGTATTCAAGATGGATATGACCTTGAATTCCTTCTAATGTTTCTTGAATTAATGCAATTTCTCCCTTCCATGCGTCTGTTGTTTTGGTGTTAATATCAAAACTTTCAGCATCAGTTAGCTCTCCTAAAATTGTCTTAGGATCAGCATCAAGAAAATCCTGCAGGGTTCTATGACAGTAACTTCTACTCATGATTTATTTGAAAAACTGAAATATGTTCTTCATATTTTTTTCTGAGAAGATTCTATGTACATAGGGTGAGAAATTATTACTTCATTATAAATTCCAATGGCTTCTTGCAGTCTGTTCATCTGGTCTGTTATGCCGGCTAGATTTTTAGTGCATGTTTGCAGTGCCTCATTTGCTTTTTCAGTTCGTCTTCTTAAGTCTAGCTCATTAAAATCTTTGTGATCTTTCAAAACTTTGCAGTAACCAATCACACGTAAGTTGGCATTTGCTGCATCTACATACTTTTGATAAACATCTTTCCATTCGCTTAGGTCTTTTTGATATTGCACATAGTTATCAATAGATTCTTGGTCCAACATAAATGGGAAGAGCTCTAGTTGATTTGCTGTCTGATTTACTTTGGAAGAACTCATTTGTTTATTAACTCATCAATGCCTAGTGGAAAATCTTCTTTTCAAGGCTAAAGGAAATCATACCTTCATTTTCTAAATATTCTTTCCAAAACATCAGAATTAAAGAGGGATCATCAAGCTCTAATGCCTGACACCCTTGTTCAATCATTGTTTTAGAGAGTATTTTGGCTAATTGCTCGTTTCCGGACTCCAATAAGGATTTCCAAATAGCTTCTGCTAATTGGCTGTCAATTTGATAATTAGTAGGATTAATTTGTTGATTCATTGGGATTGAATCTCACTTATTGTCTTGTCTAACTCATCGTAAAGAAGATTATCCGGAGTGCGGCTTGATGGATGTCCAACTAGGTAAACTGGAATATCACCAAAATGCCCCTTTGCTGAATATCTTCCTCCGTATTCATGAACCAGCACATCCTTTGCTCGTTCTTTGTTGATAACATCAAACGCCTTAACGCTTAAGCAAATTATGTTTTTTGGATTAATTGCTCTTATAACTTGAATGCTATATCTGTGGAAATTTTTAAAATACTCTTCTCTTCTTTTTGTGATTGTAGGTGTTTTAGGGTGCTGAAAAGGCCAAATATTCATTCCAACAGTATCACTATCTAAAAGTTCTCTTCGCTCGTGAGTGAGATCAAATTGAGATCTTATAAATTTAGCAAAACCAAAGGGGTAATCAGCGCTATTTCTTCCAGCTGTATATGAATTCACTGCTGGTATTTTGCCATTAAGCATTTCTTGGTTGTAATGGTCGTCCCATTCATAACCAAAATTTCCTGGATTTTGGCCGCAAATTAAAATTTTAGGATTATAAATTGGAGGAGTATAAAGAATTGCAAATCCAACTTCGCTATCGCTACCTACTTTTAAAAATAATTCAGGGTCTGTATCTTTATTTTTGATAAAATAGTCCATGGTTTTAGAGTAAATATTCTCTAACTTTGTATTCATATCTTCTTCCATCCTATTCTCCTGACATTTTGTTTTTTATTAATACTAACCGCCGTTTTTGCGATTGCAAGTCATAGAATTATTTCGTGGGAACCTCAAGAAACTTAGGACATTGGGTAGGTTTATGGGTATATATGTATATAGAGATAAAGGTTTATAGATTAAAGAAACTAGATAGAAAAGTGATAAAAATATTCGTTAGAAAAGTAATAAGGATATCTGTATAATGTACCTAAGCTATAGTTCCTATAGATAAATTGAATCCAGATAAATTGATAACCGAGCTAGGCATAACTGTGGTTCTGATCTAAAAAAAGTAGAAATTAATAAATTGATAAGTACAGAGCTGCTCTTAAATGAGGGCGTTATCAATGTCACACGAGAAATATTTAGAATTTTTGAAAGATTTGGATATAACAGAGGATGAAAAGCACCTAATTATCAATCACTTGATAGAATTAAGTGAGCAACTATATAGAGGGCTACATGATTGAAAAAGAAGGTGTAATTTATACAAGAGTTTCATCTCATAAACAGGTTCTTGAAGGAAATGGGCTAGATAGCCAATATTCTTCTTGCAGAACTTTTGCAAAAAATAAAAATATAGAAATTATTAATAACTTTGAAGATGGAGGATTCTCAGGTGCAAATACCGAAAGGCCAGGTTTAATTCAACTTTTAGATTTTTTAAAAAAATCTCCCGAGAATACATATGTAATTATTGATGACATATCTAGGTTATCCAGAGATACTCATGAATATTTTGCACTTAGGCAGCTAATAGGAGCTTCTGGGGGAATCTTGTTATTTGTAAAAAATGATCTCGCTGCAACTCCTCAAGGTGAGTTTTTTGAGCTCATTCAAATTGGTGTAGCGGATTACGAAAGAAAGATTAATAAAGAAAGAGTGAAAAGCAGAATGTATGAAACTCTTAAAAATGGTCGCTGGCTATTTACAGCACCTGTAGGTCTTAAATACAAAGATAAATTACTTATAGAAGACGAGCAAAATTCTCACCTAATAAAAAAAATTTACAAGGATTTCTCTAATGGAAAATATTTTACCTATAGAGAAATAAAGGACTCTCATGATGCAAGAAGTCTAACAAACAGAAATGGTAAACCTTTTAAGCTAAAGGATGATTTCATTAAAAGACTTTTATCCAACCCGCTTTATAAAGGGGTGATTCATTATCCAGAATGGGGTTTAGAGGATATAAATGGTATTCATTCAGGAATTATTTCTGAAGATCTATTTCAAAAAGTTCAAATCAGACTGAAAAATAAAGGTTCAAAAAAACATACAAGAATCGGATTGGATGAATTTCCTTTAAAGGGAAATCTAGTATGTGGTACCTGCAATAAAATGATGGTTGCCTCTCCGTCAAAGGGCAGGAATGACTACTATTACTATTACAGATGCAATTCAAAAAGCATTATTTGCAATGCCAGTCCAAAAAGTCATGGTCGTCAAAAAATGCATGATCAGTTTTTAAAGCTTTTGAATAAAGCGAGGATAAATCCACAAGTACTTAAAGCTGCTGATGCTATTTTTGAAGACACTTTTACAAAAAATAATAACCACCTAAAGGGCATTGAAGAATCAAATACACTCAAATTAAAATCTCTTTACCTAGAAAAGAATAGGCAGTTAGAAAGAATAGTTAGCTCCAAAAATGATGAAACCATAAAAGCGCTTGAGAGGAATGTGGGTGAATTAAACGATCAGATCAATGCTTTAGAGACTTCCCCTGTGGAATCTCATGAGTTAGCTGGGTTTAAACTGACAGGACAAGAAATACTCACCAACCCCGACCAAGCTTGGATTGATGGGAGCATTGATACTAAGAAAGCGATTTTTAACTTTGTTTTTGATGAAAATATAAAAGTAACCCGAGGGAATATTGGAACCGCTTCATACGCCCTTCCCTATAGGCTTATGAGGGATGCAGACATCAAAAAAGTAAACTTGGTGGAGCTAGGCGGGATCGAACCGCCGACCTCTTGCGTGCCACGCAAGCGCTCTCCCAGCTGAGCTATAGCCCCAAAAAAGTTTGATTATATATCACCATTATATGAAGCGATAATTATTTGTT
>Ga0255758_10002177_pt1 | contig 18659 bp, 15 predicted proteins | sample 011ome_24_FD_179958 | JGI IMG/M metagenome (GOLD analysis project Ga0255758, IMG submission 179958) | Coastal salt marsh microbial communities from the Groves Creek Marsh, Skidaway Island, Georgia - 011513CT metaG (version 2) | ecosystem: Environmental > Aquatic > Marine > Intertidal zone >...
AACTCTCGCTCAAACCGTCCGGAAGTTCGTCTAACTGCATTTTTGTCTTCTTTTTTGCCTTGGAAACCATTCTTTTCACCTCCTCCGATCAAAAGCGCGCGCTACTACTAATGAGGTATTCGCGAGCGATTTTTAAAAATTTGTTTTTCTCGTGTGGGAATTTAATTGGACGCCACCAGAGCAAAAAAAAACCACTGCCTTGTTTTGGATAAAGCGAGAGACGACACAACTACAAAAGAGCGACACAGATGTTCAGACACGCCTCGTGCACTTCTCAAAAGATGTTCCTTTTTGGAAACGTTCCTAACAACGTCGCTGCTTTTTCTGCTCGCGCTACTCGGAGCAAGAGCAGCACTACCACTGCTTTTCACGCGAGGAAGACGACGATCGTTGTCAGAGCGATGTCTGCGGATGCCGGTCCGAGGGATTTGATCGATTTAAGAGTGGGAAAAGTGACGAAATGTACGGTGCATCCAGACGCGGATAAACTGTACGTCGAAGAGATTGATTTACGAGAAGCGGAAGGGCCGAGGACGATTTGCAGCGGGTTAGTTCCGTTCATGAAAGAAGAAGATATCTTGGGGAAAAACGTGATTGTGGTGGCGAATTTGAAGGCGAGGAATATGCAAGGGGTGAAGTCGCACGGCATGTTATTAGCGGCCTCGAACGAGACGCACGATAAGGTGGAGTTGTTAGTTGCGCCGGAAAATGCAAAGTTAGGGTCGCGAGTTGTTTTCGGCGACGCGGCGTTTAACGGTGAACCGGCGAGCGCGAACCAGGTGCAAAAGAAGAAGTATTGGGAGGCGTTTGGACCGGAGTTAGTTACGAACGGGGAGATGGAAGCGAGTTGGAAGGAAGACGGGGCTGTCATGCGCGTAGAGTTGGAGGGTGAAGAAGGCGACGAAGGCCCGACGTTTGGGTCTGTCAAGTGTGAGTCGTTGACGAACGCCTTGGTCGGTTAAAAGAAGTATTTCGAGGAGCGCCGCCAAGCAGTAGGTGATTCGCTTTCGCGAGTCGGCGACGCTTTGATGACTTTTAGGAACAACAACAATAACAACAAGAAAATATCCGCGCGAAATACAAGATCAGTGTAGTGTTACCGCTCTTTCCCTCTATATAATCAAATCAAACCGCACGTTATGCACACTCTACATACTACTAAACTTTGGGCGCGAAACACCAACTTACTTTACCCCGGCCCAACTTTTGGAATGTCGTGATGTTCGCTCAATCTCCCCAACTTTTCGTTAAACAGCCTCACCTTATCCTTGTGACTTAACTCCGCGTGCTCCAATATTCTCTTCTTGCGTTGTTGTCGACTTCGTTCCTCGTGCGCTTTTTCCGCGTCCGTTCTCGTGTCCAACTTGTTGTTGTTCTCGTCCTCCTTCTTTTCCCGACTGCTTGTCCGCTTCTGAAAATGCTCGTCGTCGTCTGAATCGTCGTCTTCGTTCAACTCGACGTATTTTCGCTTCCTCGTCTCGTCGTCATCCTTTTTCTTCTTCTTCTTCTTTTTCTTTTTCTTCTTCTCCCTTTTCTCTATCGCGGCGCCTTTCAGTTTCAGCTTGCCGCCAACCACGTTCTCGAATCCCATCTTGTGCGGTTCGTGACACGTTCTTCCGGAGACCAAAGGGCTAAACCCTACACCCTAAATTACAAAAGAAAGAAGAAAAAATTCGACGCCTTCTTGATCCGTTCTCTCTCTCTCTCTCTCTTCATCACTTTCCACACGCGCTTTCACGCAACAAAAGCGCACACAAAAAAAATAAAGGAGTAAAATGACTTCCAGCGGCATCGAGCTGCGCATCGGGAACAAGTACCGCGTCGGGCGAAAGATAGGAAGCGGGTCTTTCGGGGATATATATTTAGGTGAGAAGAGAAAGAGAAAGAGATTTTTTTTTTTTTTCCCAAGCCAAAGCTTGTGTGTTTTGTTGGTTTTTGTCTACACCGCACGAGAGTCTGTTCGCGTAACGAAAAGAAACGCATCGTCAACCTTTACCTACGCGTGCGACGACGGATGATGCGAATTGATTTCGCCCTCGACCGATCCAAAATACGATGAATAATATACTGACGACTCTTTCTTTCGCGCAGGAACGCACATACAAACGGACGAGGAAGTTGGAATTAAGCTGGTACGGATTTCGCGTTCAATTTGCTCGTTTTCTCTCTCGCGCTCGCGTTCCGTCGTTTCGGGCCACGAAATCACATTTTTGCGGAGAAGGAAACACAACCTCTTCTCTCGTCGCGGAAACGTTCTTATCTGGTCATCTTTCGTTGTTTTTGTTCGATCGGGGACGAGAGGATCGAACGAACGATGGATTCTTTTGTTCTCTGACGTAATATCTCTTCCGTGCTTATTATCACATCGTGCGCGCGCGTGCAAAACACAAAAACAGGAATCGTGCAAAAGCAGACATCCGCAACTTTTACTCTACGAATCGAAACTCTACAAAATCTTGCAAGGCGGCACCGGCATCCCGAACGTGCGATGGTACGGCGTGGAAGGTGAATATAACATCATGGTCATGGATCTGTTAGGTCCATCGTTAGAGGATTTGTTTAATTTTTGTAACCGGAAGTTATCGCTGAAGACGGTTTTAATGTTGGCGGACCAACTGGTTTCGAGAATCGAATACGTGCACTCGAAGTCGTTTATTCATCGAGATATTAAACCGGATAACTTTTTGATGGGGTTAGGGAAACGCGCGAATCAGGTGAACATAATCGATTTCGGTTTGGCGAAAAAGTACCGCGATCCAAAAACGCACATGCACATACCGTACCGCGAGAATAAAAACTTAACCGGCACCGCGAGGTACGCCTCGATCAACACGCACGTCGGCGTAGAGCAAAGTCGAAGGGACGATTTAGAATCGCTCGGGTATGTTTTGATGTATTTTTTGCGAGGATCGTTGCCGTGGCAAGGTTTGAAAGCGCATACGAAGAAAATGAAGTACGAAAAGATTAGCGATAAGAAGATGACGACGCCGATTGAGATTTTATGTAAAGGTTTCCCTCCGGAGTTTGTGTCGTACTTCCAAGTCGTTCGATCGCTGCGATTTGAAGATAAGCCGGATTACTCGTTTTTACGCAAATTATTCCGAGATTTGTTTATTCGAGAAGGGTATCAGTACGATTACGTGTTCGATTGGACGATATTAAAGTATCAGCAAACGCAACAGTTATCGAGAGGTATTAGCAACAACGCGAACAACACGACGACGAACAACGAAACCGGGGGTGGTCAAACGACGCAAAGAGACGCGGTGGGGAGATCGAGCGGCGGAGCTGGAATAGATAAATCCAAAGATCCAAACTGGCGATCGGATTCTAAGGCTGTCAACACGGGGTCGCGAGCTGATAAAACCAGATCGGGTGATAAAGATTTGACGGCGAAAGAGGACGCCAAGGCGAAATCTTCCTCAAGAGATCGAGGCGCCAGTTCTCGGAACAGGCGGGAATAAAAATTTTACGACGAGTTGTATTAGTAGAGTATTTTATAGTAGATAATTGCATGCGAAGAAGTAACAATAATAGCGAACCGGGGATGAAGAGATAGACGGAGAGAAAGAGAGAGACAGAGAGACGTAGAGAGGTGCCAAGTTGTTTGATACATGTTATACGTTATATAAAATGAAATGTAAGCACCCCCGAAAAAAGCAGGATCTACTGCGAAAGATTTCTTCTTCTTCACCGCACTCTTTCCGCGCGCAAAGAAGGAACAACAACAACAACAACAACAACAACAAAAAGAACAACAAAAGAAACATTACGTGCAACAATGACCAGCGAAACGTCTCAAGACAACCACGATTTTACCAACAATAACAGTTTCATCGCCGGCACGCAGTTCACTCGGACCAAAACCGTCTCGTTACTGGAGCAAATGAAAGAAAACGAACGAGAAGAAAAGATTGACAATTTGTTCGACAGCGGCGAGTTTTTAAAGACGAAAGACGACGACAACGAGGAAGACGACGACGTGGAAAGATTGCTGAACGTTTTCGGCGAGGCGCTAAAAAAAGGCGACGAGGAAGAAGACGAAGAAGAAGACGAAGAAGAAGAAAAGAAGAAGAAAGAGGAGGAGGATTTTCGGCAAATTTTCGATGTCGATGGAAAGAACAGCTCCGGACGGTTGATTTTGAAAGTCGCGCCGAGCGACGGTTGGACGGAAGGGATGAAACAAAAAGTTTCGAAGGACGCGCGAGACGTGAGCAAATGGGACCAGAGAGAATTGGAAGTGCCGATAAAATTAGCCGAGCGTTTGCAAGAGTACCAGAGAGATGGCGTGCGGTTTTTGCACGGGTTATACGCGCGAAATCTTGGCGGTTTGTTAGCGGACGAGATGGGTTTGGGGAAGACCGTGCAGGTCGTGGCGTTCACGACGGCGTGCTTGACGGCGAAGATACCAAGGGGTGGGTTTGGCGGTGAAGGCAATGGGAGGAGGATGGTGAAAGGTGGAGTGTTGATGAGAACGACGAAGAAGAGCATTTGGCAAGACGATTCAGGCGAGGAGGAGGAGGAGGAGGATTTGAAAAAGAGCGCGAATGACAAAGAAGACGACGACGAAGAGGAACGCGCAGAAGAAGGAGGAGAAGAAGAAGAAGAAGAAGAAGTGATAGATATGGAGGAAACGAGGTATGACAAATGGGGTAAGCGTGAAGTACTCTCCGAAGAAGAGGCAAAGAGGAGAGGCGTCAACTCGAACAATCGAAGACCGATTTTAATCATCGTTCCGGCGACGTTGATTGATAACTGGAAGAACGAGTTTGAAAAGTGGGGCGAGGCTATCGGTGACGACGAAATATGGGACGTCAATGTAGCAGTTGCGCACGGGAATAACAGAGAGGTGGTGTACGACGACATTGAGAACCATCGCGGTGTGGACGTGGTGATCACGACGGTAAACATCATCTCCAGAGATATCCAATCAAATCCAGATTTTAACATTTGGACGAACACCAACTGGGATTTTTGCGTCATCGATGAAATGCACAATTCGATGAAGAACCCGAAGACGCAATCGTCTAAAGCAATGCGCCAAATGAAATGTCAAAAATTTGGCTTAACTGGGACGCCTTATCAAAATAAAGCCGAGGAATTGCACACGATATTTGATGCATTGAATTCGAACTGTATTGGTTCGTTATCTCATTTCAAATCGTATTACGAGAGACCGATGCACAAAGCGCGAAGCGCATCAGCGAGTGCATACGAAATTGGACTCGGCAGAAAACGCGCGATGCAGTTGAATGGTTTACTGAGCATTTATATGCTGAAGAGAGAGAAGAAGCGCGTCTTGAAAGCGGGGACGATGAAGAAAAAGACAGAGAAAGTCGTATTTTGTGATTTGGCTCCAGCACAAAGAAGAGCGTACGAACGCATCCGCGAATCGACGAGTGTACAGTTGATATTGAATAAAGATAGTCCATGCGATTGTGGAAGTGGTGAGAAAAGGAACAAGTGTTGTTATCCTGCTAATGGCTTGAACGACGATGATGGGGACGAGATGTGGTGTGCTTACGGACCGCACAATAGACACGGACGGACATGTCCGATGTGCGTCGGATTCGCGTGCGTTTTTGCCTGTCGCAACGTCTCGAACCATCTCGAGCTTTTAAAACCGTTTGATTTACCCCCAAACCCGAAAGAAGAAGATGTGGCAAAGTTCAAACGCGCGCAAGCGGTGGCTAAAGTTGCTCTCGGCGACGAGCTCGATGCGCTCGGGGGATTGCGACCGCAACAAAACTTTCTCGCCGCTTCAAACTTTGACCATTGCGGTAAAATGAAAACGCTCAGTATTTTACTCGAGCGGTTTTACAAGAGAAACGATAAAGTTGTTTTGTTTTCGTATTCCGTTCGGTTGCTAAACGTGATGAATGAATTCGTCAAGCGCAGGGGATATGTACACGTACGATTAGATGGCGGCACGCCGGTGAAAGAGCGTCAAAAAATTGTCGACGATTTTAACAAACGGGGCAGTTGTTTCTTGTTTCTCATGTCCTCCGAAGCCGGCGGTGTCGGCCTTAACGTCGCCTCGGCGAATAAAGTGATCATTTTTGATCCGGCTTGGAATCCTGCGAAAGATTTGCAGTCGCAAGATCGCGTGTACAGGTTGGGCAACAAGCGCAACGTGGAAGTGTACAGATTAATTTCCGCCGGTACTCTAGAAGAGCTCGTGTATTCTCGTCAGATTTATAAACTGCAAATGGGATCGACCATGACGGATGGCAAGATGGAACGACGAATCTTCGAAGGCATCCAAGGTGACAAAACGAAGAAAGGCGAGTTGTGGGGCATCGTGAACTTGCTCAGACTGAACATGGCGGGAAAGGTTGAGGTTCGCGAAAAAGTAGAAGAAGAGAAACGGAAAGACGAAGAAGAGGACATCATCAAAGAGGAAGGGCACCAAGGCGAAGACGGATTTAACTTTAGAGTTGCGAAAGGTTTAGATCAAGACCAAGCTCGTGATATCGGTAACGCTTTAGAAGAGGAACGGGAAGCGGCAGCGAAGCGAGGCGAGAACATCTTCGAAGGCTTGCTCAACGAGGAGGAGGAGGAGAACGACAACAACGAGAAGAACCTCCAAGCGTTGCACACCATGGACCATAACAAGATCTTCGGCGTGAGCGAAAAAGAGAAGAAGCGCATTGAGGACGCCGAGAGAGCTTCGAAGAACGAAAAGCTATTAAGCCGCCTCGCTAAGAAGAGGAAAGAGGCGGAAGCGGCAAATAAGGAAGGCGGCCAACGAGGAGGATTCTCCATCAGAAACCGAAAGAAGAACGCGCTCGATCCGCACGAACACGCGGTACAAGACATCGCTTTACGCGCGATGGCAAAATACAACAACGTTTCTGAACTTGATTTTGCCAAGCACTTCTTATCTATAAAGAACGAAGAGGACGCGCAATACGCGCTAATGCGGAACGTGGAAGGCTTAAGAAGCGAGATGGATGATTTCGACGACGACAACGAAGAAGAAAATTAAATTTTAGGGGTGTTTTACACTCGCGGTACAAAAAAAAACAGAATAGAACGCGCATGTCAATGCAGCGCGTTGGCAGCAGCAACATCATTTTTAGGAGCGATAGTGACAAAGTGTTGAACAAACACTTCATCGATTGTAAATTTACGACGCAGCATTATCAAAAGAATTCGCGTATTAAATATACATTGACATCAAAATCAGAAAACCTCTCGCAGTAGCCGAGCGCAGACTTCTTTATCCATCCCCATGACTCCATCTTCGCTCCCATCAATCTTCGTCACGAACGGCCTCACTTTCTCGTGTTCTACCATCAGACCTCCCGCACACCACATGACCTCGCCTTCATTGATCAAAAAATCCATCGCCTCCTCCGAGATCTCCTTAAAATGAATCGTGCACACGTCCACGGAACTCGCCGACGCGCCCGTCGCCACGTCCGTCACTCTGATCGAACCAACCGTCGAGCACGGATTATTCTCCTTATACGACCGCATAAAGATCCTCGCTTCTTCCTCTGTCTCTGGTTTCTCGCGTATTTTACCGTCAAAAACCACCACTTGATCGCACGTGATTAACAGCGTCCTTCTCTTCTCTTTCGCTCCTTCCTCTTCCTCAGCCTTCCGGATTCGTTCCAAAATCGCCTCGGCTTTTGCTCTCGCCAACGCTTCCACCAACCGCGAAGGATCCTCGAATCGAATCGCTTTTTCGTCTATATCCGCCGATATCGTCGCGTATTCAATCTTCATCTCCTTCAAGATTTGTTTTCTCGTCGCCGATTTGCTCCCTAAAATCACCCGGATATTTTCTTTCCTCAACCTTTCCCCAACATCATCCATTGTATTGGACGAACAAGACGCCGTTTCGCCGCTGATGCTTCTCGTGAAAGCTTTTCTCCCTCTCGTCAAAGAAGAAGAACGAGATAAAGAACGAAAACCACAGTGAGTAGAGAGAAAGAAAGCGACGCTAAAACGACGCGAGGAGAGCGAAACTAAGCGCATGTGATTATGTGGAAAAATGAAGCAATGAAATCACTCCTACTACTATAACACAACGCTACACGCTACGAGTCTATCTACCCCGAGAACTACGACCACACTCCGCGAAAAATGAAGAATTACCGAGGACTTTCCTCATCCTTATCCTCGTTATTGTTGTGAACGCTGACACCACCACTCTCTTTCTCCTCGGGCTTTTCCAGGAGGTCCCGGTACCTCTTCCTCCACGAAACTTCCGCCTCGTTCGGATCCATGATTTGCCACGCCTGCGCGAACGCGCGCGCCTCTCTTGCCTCCTCTCTCGTGTTTTCTTCTTCGTTTTCTTTCGTTTTCGTCAAGAAGTGTTCGCATTTGGTTTTCAGCGAGGATAAAAATTGTCCTTTCTTCTTCTTCTTCGTCTCGATGTCTTCGATGTCGTTCTCGCTTTTCGAACCACTTTTGCTCCTTCTTGTCGGGAGTGGTTTCCCGGTGTGATTTTCAATCGATTTATAAAAGTCCTCCCAAAACTCTTCGCAGTTGTCCATCTCGCCGTATCGGTAGTATCGAGTCAGTTGGAATCTCGGCGCTGTGATGTTTTTCGTCGCGTTAGAGAGAGAGAGAGAGAGAAAACATCGGTCAGTCGTGCACTCAAAGCAGAGAGAGAAAAAAGAGCGGAGAACGAAACGCACAGTAACACTCCCAGATTTTCCCGAACGCGAGTCCAACCGTTTCTTGTTGTTGTTCTCCTCGATGATTTTCGGTCGCAGAAGTAGTACTCCCAACAGTTCGTCTGGATTCGTTCGATTCTTCGTCTTTGCTATTCTTCTTCTCAGCGCCACCGAAAGGAAAGGCAAAAGAAACGGGCATATCTTTACCAGCAAAAGAGGTGATTTTTCCCCGCGATGTGACGTTATAAAGAAGAACGCGCATTTATTCACACGCACACAGCACACACTCTCGCGAAAGAAGAATGGCAACCCACGCAGTTCACGGATTTTGCGCTTCTGTCGCTGCGTTCACGTCGTCGACTTCGAGAGGGAGGAAAGTTCGTTCTTTGTCTTCTTCTTCTTCTTTGAACGACAATGGGAACATCACGTGGTCCGTGACACGTCGTTTTCCCCGGGGGCGTATCTTCTCGAAGACGACGACGAGGAAGAACAACAACGGCGCAGTCGCGGAACCGAGCGGGGATGTCGAGCTTGACTTCGGCGCGCTCTCGAGCGAGTCCGTGTGGATAAACCCAGCGAATAACGAAAACTATACGCTCCAAACGCAAATCTTAAAACTCACCCACGACACGACGGTTATCCGCTCCTTAGACTGGGACCGGGACAGATTCGATATCGAATTCGGCTTAGAGAAAGGCACCACGTATAACTCGTACGTAATCAAAGGCACAGAAAAAACAGTTTTAATCGATGCGAGTCACGAGAAATTCGAACAGTTATACATGGATTCCTTAGCTTCGGTGGTTGGAAACGACGATTTGAGTTCGATCGATTACGTCGTGTGTTCGCACACGGAACCGGACCACTCCGGATTGATCGGCAAAGTGTTGGAACGAGCGCCGAACGCGACCGTGGTCGGGACGAAAGTGTGTTTGGCGTTTTTGGATAACTTGGTGCAAAAGGAGTTCAACAAGTTAGTGGTGAAAGGTGGAGACGTGCTCGAATTAGGCGACGGGAGGCAGTTGAAATTTGTTCCGGCGCCGAATCTTCACTGGCCGGATACCATGTTCAGTTACGACACGGAGAGCGAGTTCGTGTACACGTGCGACGCGTTTGGCGCGCATTACTGCACAAAGGACGTCTTCGACGAAGAGTTACCGAAACTCATGCCGCATTTTAGTTTTTACTACGAGTGTTTGATGAAACCAAACGCGCGATCGGTGTTGACGGCTTTGAGGAAGTGCGAGGCTGACGGAGTGAAGTTGTCCACGGTGTGCACCGGACACGGGCCAATTTTACAACGCAACTCAGAAGAACTCATCGGGGACTATAAAAAGTGGTCCGAGAAAGCTTTGGAGAAAGCGAAATCGTCCGTGGTTGTTTTTTATACCGCGGATTACGGGTTTAGCGATCGATTGTCGCAATCAATCGCCAGAGGTGTGGTGAAAACCGATTGCGAAGTGGCGATGTTGGATTTGTCCACCTGCGACGCGCAGCAAATCGTCGAGGAGGTTGGTCGTGCGAGCGGTATCGTTTTGTTAGCGCCGCCGAACGCGAAGGAGGAGATACAAGATAACGTAGGCGTTTTAATAGGCGCGGTGAAGCCAGGGAAGCAAAAGATTTTGGTGTGCGAGAGTTACGGCGGCGACGACGAACCGGTGGACCCGTTGATGCGTAAATTCGCCGAGATTGGTTTGCAAGAATCGCAGTCGCCGTTGAAGTGCCAGTCGTCGCCGACAGAAGGGACGTACCAGTTGTACGAGGAAGCTGGGACGGATTTGGGTCAGTTGTTGACGCAAAAAGAAAAGTTGAAGGAGATGAAATCGAGCATGTCCGCGGACGTCGCGAGAGCGTTGGGGAGAGTCTCCGGCGGATTGTACATTGTCACCGCGGTGCAAGGGACCGCGAAATCTGCCATGGTCGCCTCTTGGATCGCGCAAGCGTCGTTCGAACCCTTAGGATTTACCATTGCCGTCGCGAAAGATCGTGCGATTGAATCCTTGATGCAAGTCGGCGATAGTTTTGTTTTGAACTGCTTAGGCGAAGACGGTTTCGAAGCGCCGATGAAACACTTCTTGAAACGTTTCCCTCCCGGCGCGGATCGATTCGAAGGCGTGGATTGGAAACCGGCACCGTGCGGATCGCCGATTTTAGCCGACGCCGTGAGTTACGTGGAGTGTAAAGTCGTTTCCAGAATGGACGCGAACGATCACTGGGTGATTTATAGCGAAGCCATCGACGGCGGCGTGTTCAACAAAGACGCGAAAACGGCGTCGCACTTTAGAAAAGTTGCCACGTATTATTAAAAAAATGTACATCACAACAAAGTATATATCCTCTCTCCATCGCTCTCTTCTCCTCACAGATTAATCGTCCCGGCGTACCAACTCGACCTTTTCCTGTCCTTCTCCTTCTTCAAACCGGCGTCGTCCAGAACGCTCTTCGTCGCGCCGACGACCAGCGTGCTCGTCCGCGCCGTCCCGATCGACATCGCCGGCGTCGGCGGCCGTTCCGAAATCTGCGGTAGAATCGCCGCGCACGTAATCGCCACCGCCGTGAGCGTGCGCAACAAAATATTCTGTTTGCGCTCTTTCGACGGGATCGCCATCGTCGTCAGTTTCTTCGACAAGGCTTTGTCGAAGGACTTTTCAACCTCTTTTTCCTTTGAGGTTTTGCTCTCATCATCTCTCGTCCTCTCGTCTTTTTCCTCGTCGTTGTTTTTACTCTCGATTCTGCTCGTTCTTTCCGTTTGTCTTCTTCTCATTAACGACGATGAACTTGTCGTTCGGCCGCTGAAGGATGCCGCCGAGACGGAGTTTCTTCTGTCTCGCGCGGACGATGATTGTTCTCGGAAAGGTCCAATTGCACTAACGGAAATTACATCGGAGGAGGAACGATGGGTGTGGCGCGGTGCGTTTTTATGCGCGTGTCTTTTCGTCACACTTCCGAGGAAGCAAGATGTCGACGAATACGTCGCCATGGAGTGAGAAGAACGCATGACAGAGAGAGACAGAGTATGTTTTTACCCCGCGCGTTAAAAGGTGTGAAGTGTTTTTTCTTTTGGGGGAAGTGACACGTAAGGAAAAAACAACACAAAAAGAGGGAGAGGAAAAGTACAGTCAGAGGGGACGAATTCTTTCGTAATCTCTTTCAGGCAGCACGAAAGAGGAGAAAAGAGATCTTTTTTGTTGGCTGTTTTGTATGAAAAGGAAAGCGAAAGCTGTTGCGCGTTTTGTAAAAATAACGTGTCTCTTTTGTACGTTTTCCGATATGGTAATACAACGGGATGTGAATGTAAGAATCCCTCAACAAAACTACTCTCTTTCTCATTCTCTTTCTCTTTGTGTGTGTGTGTGTGTATATATATATACAATATCAACCTGTGTGTATCTCTTTTCTGACGCGTATTCGTGCGTGATATTTTTCCTCCTTTTTTTAACTGACGGTGCGGCCAAACGCGACCGCGGAGATGTAGAGATTTTTCGCCCACTTTTCCTTGACGTGCGTTCGTGGAAACGCGGACGTTCTCAGCGTCTCTTGCGTCTCGTCTCCTGGTCGTCGACGAGGGATGGACAAAACGAACGCGGCTTGGTCCGGAGTGGCCGCGCAACACGTGATTCTGAAACCGCAATCCCATCTGCGGTGGATGCCTTCGGACGGGTACATGTAATCCAACTCCGCACACTGATCTACTAAACCGGCATTTCTGGACATGCAAATAGCCCATCTCGTAGCACATGTGGCCATGGAAGTCACGTAAAACCCTTCCTTCCATTTTTTGTTTATCCATTTAAACGGGAACGAGTCGGAAACTTTGTATGATTGTTGCGTGTACGGCGTGCCCTTGGACATGATGACCAAAGCGGACCCGGTCGTCGATCCAGCCAAAGAGGTGATGTAATAGCCATCGTCCCATTGCTCCAAAATCCATTCTTTCGGTAAGAACTGCGTGCTCAAATTCCACATTTGCGCGGAATACCCGGTCCCGGCGTCCATGATTAACGCCCACAACTCTTGCGCGCAAGACACCGAACTGACGAATAAACCGTCGTCGTTGCCTTTTTCAATGTGTTGCTCCACTCTCGAGTTGGCCACGTTGTAGTGATATCTTTGTTTCATCGGTTTGTGCGCGTTGTAAATGGTGATCCACTGTTGCGCCGGAATTCCAATTCTAACCTTCTTCTTCGCCGCTCCTTTATCGTCTTCTTCCAAGTTGCCCATATCCGTCGCTTTTCGTTTCATTCCAACTTTCTTCGCGCCGTCCGTGCTAATCGGTCGTCTCCCTGGTGGACCACACAACGGTTCGAACAACGCCGCCATCGCCGCGTATTTCGGTTCCTCGTCAAATTTCAAGTTAATCACCGCCTCCATGAACTGTCTGTACGCCGGCGGCGAATACCGACACAAACTCTCCGCGCACGTCGCCATCTTCTTCTTACACACCAAAAAGCCTTTGTTATCGCCTTGATAGCCTTGCCACGGCAATCTCCCTTTCAACAAAAACAGCAAAGTGTACGCCAAACTCTCCAAATCGTCTCTTCTCGACGCCGTTCTCCCCAAATGCGCGTGCACGCTCGCGTATCTCACCGTCCCTCGAAACACGTCCGGCCTTTGGTCGTAATCGACGTGTGCCGCGCACACCGGATCTCTCCATCTCGTCGCTAAACCTAAATCAACCAAATACAGCTTCTTCTCCGTCGGCGTCCCCGGTGGTCCGAGTAAAAAGTTCTCCGGCTTAATATCCCCGTGCACGAACCCTTGTCTGTGAAAATTCTCCAAAATTGCCAGCGCTTCCACCGCGATGCACGAAACCATCTCTTGCGACATCGATTGTCCGCACGTGTTCCATTTATCCCACAACGAAGGCCCAAGTAAATCCATAACCATCACGTACCATTCCCCTTGCCTCCCTTTAAAATGTACTTTCGGAACGCCTAAAATTCCGCCTAAAGAATTATACACCGACCACTCGTACGGCGGTCCGTAGTTGCACCCTTTGCTCGATCGGTGCTCGAATTTCAAGGCGATTTCGTTCGCTCCAGGACCGATGTGTTCGTTCGCGCCTTTCGCCGTCGACGTCGTCGCTCTTCTCCCAACGTACACTTGGCCGAAACCGCCTTTCCCGAGTTTCCTTTCCACGATGTATACCGGTGAGCCGCCGACTTGTGTCTGTTTTACGTTTAAGAGAGAAGTTTAAGATCAGATTCCGTCGACGCGCTAAAGTGCGGTGCGCTTTCATCGAAACATCGCCGCCTTTCGCGAAAGAAAGAGAATCAGAGAGAGAGAGAAACGAAACAAAACTTTGAGAGCATAAAAGAAGCGCACCTTCTCTGGAACTGGCGCGGAGGCGCCGTCTTCGTCCGCTTCCGCGTTTTCGCGATCGTCCGTCGGTTCTTCGACCATCTTTTCTCTCGTTATTCAAACGTGTTTTGATTTGATCGATGACTTTACGGAAAGAAAGAAAGTAAAAAGAAAGAGTAGTTTTCGAAAAGAGACTGCGCGACGCCGAGTGATGCGCGAAAAGAGTCGATTCGTTTACGACGCGCGTGGTGTTTGAGCGCGTTTTTAAGCGCGTTTTTCACGTTTGTCGTTTTGTGTGAAGAGAAAAAGAGCAGATTTTGAGTAAAAGAAGGAAAGAAGGAATTCTGAGATTTTTAGTAAACACACACGCAACAAAGAGCAACAAAAACTCTTTCTCGCTCGAGGAAGTAGTACTGTTCAGATGATGATTTGCTACTCTTTTACATAAAACTGCTCAAATCGGTGATGGCACCACCGCAGACTTCGACGACGACGCACCCGTTCGTGTTCATATCGTTCTGCATCTCGCGAATTTTCCCTTCGTACGAGAGCGCTAAACACGCGCCGCACGCCGGTTCGACGAGCGCTCGGTGGTGGTTGGCGAAGTTTTTACACGCGTCGATCGCTTGGTCGTCGGTGACGGTGGTGGAGTGAATTCGGGGGGACTTGCCTTCGCGTTTCCATTGTTTGGTTAAATCGAACGCGGATGGAGAGACTTGGGCGGCGCCGAGGGATTTGGCGACGGAGGTGATCGCCGGCAAAGTGACAAGCTCGTTTTTTTGGACGGATTGGTACAACGAGTCGCATCCGACGGTTTCGCTGACGACGACGTCGGTTTTCGCCCAACCGACTTCGCGTAAACCTTGCGCGATGCCTAGAAGTAAACCGCCGCCACCGACGCAGGTGCATATAAAACTCGGCGGGACGGTTTCGCCGGCGTCTCGTAACTGCGCGCACATCTCGTGCACCAGCGTCGCGTGTCCGGTCCACGTGTCTTCGCCTTCAAACGGGTGCGCGAAAAACGCGTCTTCCTCCGCGGCAATCTTTTCCGCGAGCTCGTTCGCTTCCGACCATTGTTTCCCGTGCACGATCACTTTCGCTTCGTACGATTCCAACCGGTCTCGAATAAACTCAGGCGTCGTCTCCGGAACCACCACGGTCGTCTTCGCGCCCAATTTGGATCCGCTATACGCCACCGCCAAACCCGCGTTCCCGCCGCTGCTCGAAACGAACGTCTTCTTTCCATCCAATAGTAATGCCTTCTGACACGCGTACCCTAACCCTCTCAGTTTAAACGACCCGGACGGTTGACAGTTGTCCATCTTGATGTACGTTTTCCGTTCGTTTCTTTCCGAGAGCGGTTGCGAATAAATCAAAGGCGTGGACACGTGCAACGGCCCTGAAGTCGAGAGAAAACCACCACTCTTTTGTTGTTGTTGAAAGGTTTGTGGCAACATCGTCCCTCGAGGACCGAAATTGAACCACTCCAACTTGAGTTGTTCGTCAAAAGCGGAGGAGGAAGAGGAGGCTCGAACGTCATCGTTTCTTCGTCTTTGTTTCTTCGGATGACGATTCTTCTTTAACAACTTCGTCCTCGAATAATCGGAAGAAGAAGAAGAAGAACAAAAAGAAGAAGAAGAAGAAGAAGCCGTTGATCGAAACGACGACGACATGAGTATCTCTTATTACTAACTCTCTCTCTCTGCTGCTATGGTTGTATTGCTATTAAATATTTCTATCGTGCTATTTTAAATGCCGCCCCTTAATGAAGCTCCTCTCTAATAGGACTAATAGTACTACTCAAAGTATTCTTCTTCTTCCTCTTCCTGAGTTTCGCCGCGTGGTTACTCTTGTGTCGAACAGCCACGCCTTTACTCTCGAAATACTTCGCCAATTTCACCTTCGATATGCATTTCATCCGCAAACCGTTCTGGCAAAGGGTCTTGACCTCGTCCAAGTCGAGCGGTTCCATGCGCAAGATGGAAGCGTACACGTCGCGAGAGGATCTGAGAAAGGCGGTGAGTTTGGCGTCGAGCGCTCGCTCGTCCGTCTCATCTTCTTGTTCTTTTTCTTCTTCTTCTTCTTCGTCCGTTCTCGGTGTTCTTTCTCCTCCTCCTCTTAAAGTACTCGTCGTTGCGTTCTTCCGTTTCTTTGTCGCCATCCCGACGCCGACGGCGTTCATTGCGTTGTTGTTGTTGCACGCGTTCTGATCCCGTTGACTTAAACTCAACAACTCCTCCTCCAACCGCTGCGAATACGCCGCCCCGTCGCCTCTCTCCACCATCTTCTCCGTCCAAATGTTCATCAAACAATCAATCATAGCCGTTCGTGAACCGAGTCGTTTCATACCAAACTTCGCCAACTCTTTCGCGAGCTCTTGGTCGGTTTTCGTGGAGTAATCCGGAGGCGACGAGAGAGGCGCTCCTAATCCTCCTCCTTTTCCTCCTCCTCGCCCTCTTTGCGCGTCGTCGTCGTCTTCCTCGTCGTCGAAATCGTTTCGCAGAAAAGAACTCTCCTCCAAAGGTGTTGGTTCCGCCTCCAAAGTCTGTTGGTCTTCTTCTTCTCTTTGTGATTGCTTTTCCTCGCACCTCTTCTCCGCCGCTCTTTTCAATAACCGCCACGCCAGCGGTTGCGGTTCTTCTTCTTCTTCTTCTTCTTCTTTCTCTTCCTCTTCTCGCGTCAAGTCGATCGGCGCCGAGGAAGAAGACAACAAACTCTTCTCCTCCACCTCTTCTTTGTCTTCTTCTTCTTCTTCTTCACCCGATGAAGACACTTCCCCGGGGAGCAGTAAAAAACCTCGCTCGTCCCTGCAAACAAACAAACGATTATAACGCGTCCTTAGTCTCGGTTTTCAGAGAGAGAGAGAGAGAGAGAGAGAGAGAGAGAGAGAGAGAGAATGCGCGAAGAGAGAGCACATCGCGTGCACACGATGATGCGTAAAACCAAAAACGGGGAAGAAGACAAACAAATAAATCTCACACTCACGTTGGAAACCCGGCTCGATTTAAAATTTCTCTCTGACACTCTCTCAAAGAATCCGTGCCTAAATGAAGCATGACATCTTGCCAGCACGGTAAAAGGAGACGAGTAAGAGGAAAAGGAGGATTTCCGGGCATCTCTCTCGTCTCTCTTCTCCTTTGCAACACAAGCGCGCGCAGCAAATATAAAATGACAAACGTTTTTTTTTTCTCGTTGGTGTTTCTTTTTTCTGTTCTGTGACGGGTTGCGGTGTTGTTTCGAAAGAGAAAAAAATAATAATGTGAGCACTTTCTGTTCTCGCCAGCTCTTTCTTGAGAGAAAATCCATATCAGATATACCTCTTTTCACACGTCACGTACGCTCGAAAACACACTCCTCACGTGACTGTTTCCGCATTTTTTATCGTATCATCTCTTCTCTCTTGTTTTTAACACGCAGAAGAAGAAAACAGAACACATTTACACAGAAGAAGAAGAAGAAGAAGAAGAAGAAGAACATAAAGAGCAGCGCAAAGAATGTCGACGAGTTGCTGTAACGTGTCGTCGTCTTCTTCGCGCGCGTCGTCGTGGAGAAAACTTTCCCCTCGTCGTCGTCACCGCGAGACGAAGATGATGGATAATAAAAAAGCGACGAAAACGAGAGGAAAGAGCGTTCCTCGCGCAAAGCAGGAGGAGGAACAAGAACCCGCGGAAGAAGAAGAATCGAATCCAAAGAAAGGGAGAAACACGAAATGGTTGCGTCGGGCGTTTAAGACGTACCGGGATATCTCTCAAGACGGTTTCGTGCAACAAATCCCAACCGCGGAGGATTTGACCAGTGGCGTGGAGAAATCGCTGAATAAGAGAAATCTGTCGTTGCCGGATTTACCGGACGCGGAGGACGTGAAAGAGTTGATTTCGAGAGACCCGAAAGAGTTCATTCCGGAACTTCCAGAGTTTGAACTTCCACGGCTGGAGAATGTCGTCGAGGACGCGAAACCGTTCTTGGCGAGTTTAGCGGATGGGATTAAGAAGTCGTTCGCGAAGCGAAACATCGACGTTCCAAAAGTACCGACGAGCGTGGAAGAGGTGAGAGAGACGGTCGCGGAGAAGACGAAGTCGGTGAAAGTGCCGGAAGTGCCCGATGCGGGCAAATTGGCGAGAGGTGTGAAAAAGTCCATCGCAAAGAGGAAAGGCGGGGCGTACGAAAGCGCGGACGAAGGCGCGAAGGAGGCTGAAATTAAAGCCGCGCTGAAGAAAGCGGAAGATGTCAAGGCGAAGTTTAAGAAGATGGAAGAGGAGGTGGCGAAAGCGAAGCGAGAGAAGATTGAGGCGGAACAAAGAGCGGCGGCGGAAGCGATGGAGGCGGAAATTGCGAAGAAAAAAGCGGAGGCGGAAGCTGCCGAACAAGCTGAGAGAGATGCGGAGGAGGCGAGAATTCGAGCGGCTGAGGAAGAAGAAAAAGCGAGAATCGAAGCTGAAATGAAAGCGCAAGAAGAGGAAGAGGCGAGAATAAAAGCGGCGGAGGAAGAAGAACGAGCAAGAATCGAAGCTGAAATGAAAGCAAAGGAAGAGGAAGAGGCGAGAATAAAAGCGGCTGAAGAAGAAGAACGAGCAAGAATCGAAGCTGAAATGAAAGCAAAGGAAGAGGAAGAGGCGAGAATAAAAGCGGCGGAGGAAGAAGAACGAGCAAGAATCGAAGCTGAAATGAAAGCAAAGGAAGAGGAAGAGGCGAGAATAAAAGCGGCTGAAGAAGAAGAACGAGCAAGAA
>Ga0255758_10002178_pt1 | contig 18658 bp, 23 predicted proteins | sample 011ome_24_FD_179958 | JGI IMG/M metagenome (GOLD analysis project Ga0255758, IMG submission 179958) | Coastal salt marsh microbial communities from the Groves Creek Marsh, Skidaway Island, Georgia - 011513CT metaG (version 2) | ecosystem: Environmental > Aquatic > Marine > Intertidal zone >...
CCTACAACGCAAACGCAGAAAGGTTCTGCTCCATTTGTAAGGACAAGTGTATTTGGTGGTGGAGATATTAAAGATTCAGTATGGCAATTCTCAGGTATTGCATCTCCAATAGATATTTTACAGAACAATACTTACGGTGTTGGAGTAAGTGTATCAACACCAAGTGTATCAGGAACACCAAACTTTGATGGAACAGTTCGTTCTGCTCCATTACTCGTATACGCAAACGAACAAGTTTATCCGTCTCTTGCACTTGAAACACTTCGTGCATATTATGACCAACCAAATTATCAAACACGTGTGACTCCTGAAACAGGAATTGAATGGGTTAGAATGGGTAGAGAAAAACCTATTGTCACCACTCCAACAAGTGATGTAATGATATCCTACTGGCACCACTTCGATAGAATTAGTGCATCGGACTTACCTCAATCAGAACTTAATAATAAGATTCTGATATGGGGTTTAACTGCTGAGGGTCTGAATAATCCAGTTTCAACCCCAGTGGGTGTAATGTATCCCCACGAAGTTCAAGCCTCAATTCTCCAAACCGTCTTGCAAGAAGTTCGTATACAACAATCCTACTATCTTGAATTGCTAGAGATTGTTCTTCTTGTGTCAGTTCTTTTATTGATACTTCTGATGGTCTACAAACTTCCCACAGCTCTTGCGGCGATAGTGAGTCTATTGTTTGTAAGTATACAGGTAGGGGTGGGTTATTACGTATGGATTTCGCAACTCGTTCTTTTCGATACCTTCTTTTCATCGATATCCTCCTTATTAGTTTTCGGTCACGCATCATTTAATCAATACTATACGACTTATCAACTCAAGGAACAAATTAGAAAACAGTTCCAAAAGTATTTATCTCCCGACATGGTTGACCAACTCGCAGAGAATCCTGAACTATTGAAGTTGGGTGGAGAGAGAAAAGAAATGACATTCATGTTCATGGACATATGTGGATTCACTCCAATCAGTGAACACTATAAGAACAATGATGACCCCGAAGGATTAGTTGAACTCATAAACAAGTTTCTTGATATGCAAACAAAGATAATCCTAAATAATAATGGAACAATCGACAAATACATGGGTGATTGTATTATGAGTTTTTGGAATGCACCTTTGGATTGTCCAAATCACGCTGAACTTGCAGTTAAGTCTGCAATTGAAGTATTGGATGCAACTAAAAAATTAAATGAAGAACTCAAACCCCTCAACCTTCCTCCTATCAATGTTGGTATTGGTATCTCTACAGGTGAGTGCATCGTTGGAAACATGGGGTCAGAAGTTAGATTTGACTATTCCGTCATTGGAGACGCCGTCAACCTTGGTGCTAGACTCGAGGGACAAACAAGGAATTATGATGGGGTGGACGTGTTGTTATCGGAACGAACTTATCAACAGTGTCCATCAAGAGCATTTACTGAAGTCGACAGAATACTTGTTAAAGGTAAATCCGAAAAGGTTCGAATATACACACCAATGGGAACTGATTGACCCACCTACTACAGGTGATTGGGTAGTTTTTACCACATTACAATTTCTAGATGTTTGGTCAACAATCCATGGTTTAAAATACGATTGTGTTAAAGAAGCAAATCCATTATTTGGTGAGAACCCAACACCTGAAAGGTTATTTTTCTACAAAGTAGGATTATTAACACCAGCACTAGAATACGATAGAAAACACGGTAATTTGAACGCCGCATCGATTCGTTCAACCAATAGATTTATGGTATTGGTCATAGGTAATAATCTAAACGTAATTTCAAGAGCAAAAAATAGATGTGAAAAAAGATAACTTTTTTTTAAAAAACCCCTTGAAAAAATCATAAAAGACCCTATATAATAATAGTAGGAGAGAACTTCAAAAGAGCACGGGTATGACCTTCGGGAAAACTATCTTCAAAAGTGCTCGGTTCTCGACTACACCTAATGCTCATAAGAGGTTAGGAATATAAACTTGCTTAATAAAGGAGAAATTATGACTCACTTAGATATATTTGGTCAATTCAGACCACTCACAATTGGATTTGATAGGTATTTCGAAGACCTCGAAAGACTAACAAGTCACACTCAAACTAACTACCCACCTTACAACATTGTAAAGGAAGATGCAGAGAACTTTTGTATTGAACTTGCAGTTGCTGGTTTTGGTAAGAAAGATATTGAAATCACTAAAGAAAGAAATGTCTTAACTATCGAAGGTAAAATTGATGATGACTCAAAAGATTTTGTCCACAAAGGACTTGCATCAAGAGCATTCAAAAGAAGTTTTACACTTGCAGACGATGTTGAAGTCAGTGGTGCCGACATGAAAGATGGTATTCTACATGTCAAACTGGTAAGAGTTATCCCTGAAGAGGATAAACCAGTTTCTATTAAAATTAAATAGAAAATCCCCTTTACGATACACCCGTTATATTGTATAATGGGTGTATCTTTATATAAAGGAGAATTATATTATGTTAAACATAGGTGATACAGTCCCAAACGTTGTTCTTCCCATCAGAGTTGATGGTGAGTTCAAACAATTGCAGACTGCAGAACAGTTCGCTGGTAAGAGAGTAATTGTGTTCTCATTGCCAGGAGCATTCACACCAACGTGTTCTACTTATCAATTGCCTGGATTCGATGAAAAATTCGGAGAGTTCAATGAAAAAGGTATTGATGAGATTTACTGTTTATCAGTAAACGATTCATTCGTTATGAACGCATGGTTTGAAGCACAAAATGTGCAAGAAGTGTATCCACTTCCTGATGGAAACGGAGAGTTTACAGAAGGTATGGGTGCAAGTGTTCAAAAGGCAAATCTCGGTTTCGGGATTAGGTCTTGGAGATATGCGATGGTAGTAAATGATAATGTTATTGAACAACTCTTCGTAGAAGAAGGATTCGGTGACAATATCGATACAGACCCATATGAAGTATCAACACCTGAAAACGTTCTTGCGAATTTGTAATGATACTAGATAAGGCAGATTCAATCTTTGCAGCGACTAAACTTATTGAATACTTCAAAAACTTCAATAGGATAGACGACTACTTCCGTGCAAGGAAGATAGAAAGAGTTAAAGATATTCCTGCCCCTCTGTTCGGATTTGGTCTTGAGGATGATATGTTTCAAAACTATGACATGCATCCTCAAGATATGTCTTTCAAGTTACAACAAATTCCAGCAGAAACATTTAATGCAATGTTAGAAAAAACTGCATCGTTCTCACCTGATGAGAACCCAGGCAAGACTATGAAACTTGTCGTTAAAGAAACAAACACGAATACAGTTTGTGGGTTTATTAGATTTGGTTCACCACTGATTAACTCAAAACCACGTAATGATTATCTTGGTGATGTTCCTGATTTGGATATCTTCAACAAACGTGCAATCATGGGATTCAACATTGTCCCAGTTCAACCGTTTGGATTTAATTATCTTGGTGGTAAATTACTTGCTGCGATATGTTGTTCACATGAAAGTCGTAGAATGTTGAATGAGAAATACGATACAGAGTTTTGTTTATTTGAAACAACTTCTTTGTATGGTAATATCAAAGGTGCAAGTATGTATGATGGAATGAGACCGTTCCTAAGATACAAAGGTGACACTCAAAGTAAATTCTTACTTACACTTGGTGAAGAGATTTACTTTGAAATGAGAGATTGGTTTACTGCAAAAAACAATGGTGAAGACTTAATTAAGAAAGATGCTTCATCACGTAAACTAAAAATGCAAACTAAGATGGTTGGTATCATCAAAAATAGTTTGAAGAAACATGACCAAAAAGCGTATGAATTGTTTTCTAAAGAGATTGCAAAAGCAGGTGATGTGACGACTCAGAAAAGATTTTACATGGGTGAATATGGATACTCAAACACTAGAGACGTATTATTGGGTAAAACAGAAACGCTAAATAAACATGTAAACTTTGATAGATTTGAATTTGATAATGTTATCGCATGGTGGAAAAAGAATGCAACCAAAAGATACGAGAACATTAAACAACAGGGAAGATTAAGAACAGAGTTAGAAGTGTGGAATCAAAACACTATGAACTCAATAGATATTATAAGATGAGAATAGGATTTACATGTGGTGCATTTGACCTTCTTCATGCTGGTCATATTGTAATGTTGAAAGAAGCAAAACAAAATTGTGATTACTTAATTGTGGGATTACAAACAGACCCTTCAATTGACAGACAAGAAAAGAATCAACCAGTGCAATCAGTGTATGAAAGATACATACAACTCAGAGCAGTTAAATACATAGATGAGATTCTACCATATGACACTGAACAAAGTTTACTTGACTTAATAGAGTCAACAGAGTTCCATATAAGATTCGTAGGTGAAGATTATGTGGATAGAGATTTTACTGGAAAAGGATTACATGAAATCTATTATACAAATAGACAACATTCCTTCTCCACAACTAATTTGAGAAACAAAGCGGGTATCGTATAAAGGTTATTACCTTGGGTTTCCAACCCAATGATTTCAGTTCGATTCTGAATACCCGCTCCAATTTATTATGAATATAACTATTGCAAGACTACGTTCAAATGTTCAATATCAAGGCCCACTTGAGACTGTCTTGGATAGTTTTTTTGAGAACTATGTGAGATTCATGAGGGACAACCCTCAACATAGATATGACACTTATAATGTTTCATTCTCAAGTGCAAGACCAAAAAGAACACCCGAAACTATAGAATGGGCAGACGTGATAGTAATACCATCTGATTCTGAATTTAGATATCATGGTGAATTACAGATGAACCCTAAAGACCTTGCAAAGTCACAATCACATATTGATACAATCAAACCATTCTTTGAAGGTAAAAGAGTTGTTATGTTTAGGTCAGACCGTGCTGACACGGAAGAGTTATATCGTAACGAAACATTCAAAGGTGTAAATTTAAAATCATTCACCACAATAGATGAGATTGATTTCAGTGGAAACATACATGGAATGAAATATCATTTTATACAAACACTTAAAAATCCTCTCGCAGAAATGATTGGAACTGAAAAGACAATTGATTTTGGTTATTGGGGTAGAATGAAACACGGACATGACAGAGAGAAAACGATTAGACAAATCTATCGAAGTGACCTCTCATGTCAACTAATAGGTGGAATGCCATCAGGTGTAGAGAGAAAATCTAAATGGATTAAGGACTGGAAAGAACTATATCCACTATTAGAAGTTACACGTTGCACACTATGTTTCAACTGGTTAGATGAAACTGCAACTACTTCTAGATATCCTGAGGCATTATCTGTAGGTATTATTCCATTTGTTTGGAGAAACTACGATTGTAATAACACTTATAATATTGATGAATGGCAAAGAGTCCATACATTCGAAGAGTTTTTAGAGAAGTCGTTGCAGTTGAGAGACGACTCTTTTAGAGAAGAGAAACTTGAAGAGTTTAGAAATAACTATAAAAAGGTTCTTTTATCAGAGGATGAATACTATAATTTATTCTCAAACTACTTGACAATGGGTATCAATTAAATGTATACTTATAGAGTAATAACTTAAAGGAGACACAATGAAATTACCAAAAACGATAGTCGAAACAGTCATAGTGCCAGAACCAAAGGACTATGAAGGTTTCTTATACAAATTCACAAATTTAGATAACAACAAAATATACATCGGTGTTCACAAAGGTGAATGGGGCGATGGTTATTGGACATCTACAACTGATAAAGAATTTTTAGAACTATTGAGAATTGATGGTCAATTCAGATATGAGATATTAGAGTTTGGTAATTACGATACTATGACATCAAGGGAATATGATATGTTATCAAGTGTCAATGCTAAAAACAATCCATTATATTACAACAAATCAAACGGTTCTCCAAAATATAAAACAGTAAGAAGAGAATTAGTCAATGAAATCTATCAAAGAATTATGGATGGTGAGTTTGATATTGGTAAAGAATTGGTAGATGATTTAGTTGAAATTGAAAGACTCCAAGTTAGACTAGAAGACATATCAGGTCACCAAACTACTATTGCTCAAAAGGTTGACGATAATTTAGGAAACACTGATAACTTCTTTACTACAGTTTTAGAAGACTATAAAAAAGGTGAGAGTGCTGTATTCACAAGATTGAGAATTGATGGTAACCACTCTGTTTATGGTATCAAGAAATCAAAACATGGTGTTGATATTAATGTAAGGTCAATTCCAAAATCAGTTTGGGGTCAGTTGAACACAGCAGAAATTAGACATCTTGCGAACTTATTAAATAAAAGAAAAGAAATGCCTGTTGAAGAATTGAATGAAAAAGATTCAATCAAACAGTTAGTCGACACTTACTTAGATTTAGGAACTCCTGCTACTGATAAATCAAACAAAGAAATATTGATGGACTTAGGTTGGACTTCTAAGAAAGCTACTGCAATACAAAAGAAAGCACAAGTTAAAATTGAAGAAGAACTTGCACTTGCAAGTGGTAAGTTAAAAATTGATTGGACTGCTGCACCATATGATTCTAGATTAGAATCAATACTTGATGATGCTAAAGATAGTGAAAGTATGGTGTTATGTGAGTCATCAGGATATTTCAGAACTGATAGAATATTATGGCACGTTTACAACCACATTGAATATAAAAAATCAGTAGGTGAAAGTCCAAAGACAGTATTGAAAATTTTCATGAGACACCCTGATGATACATATTACAAAAAATGGATGACCAAAGACCAGTCATTAAACTATAAAATGTTATCAACATTCTTAGAAGGGTTGGGTGTCACATTATATTTCAAAGACTTGCCAATGTATGAGGAGAACACTATCGTTGCATAGAATATACATTCCGACTTTTAGAAGGGTAGACCAACAGATAACATTTGAAGGTCTACCCGACAAGTATAAGGAGAAAACAATTCTTGTAGTTCAAGAACAGGAACGACACTTACATAAACATGATGTCGAATACTTAGTTGTTGGAAATGATATTGGGATTGCAAAAACTAGATACGAAATTATAAAACATGCTGGAAAGAAAAGATTTTCCATGTATGATGATGATTGTATTTTTAAACGTAGGAATGGAAAATACTTTGGTCTTCCATCTGATATGGAAGGTTCAAAAAGAACCATGACTGCAGAAGACTTTGATGATATGTATGAGTGGTTCAATGATTGGATGGACAATGATAATGTGATACAGGCATCAAACAGGTCAGCAACCTTACCACCTGAAGGTGTGTTATATAAAGAATTGACAGACTGTTATGGTGTTAACATGTTAGATGGTGAGAAGATACAAACCTTCTTTGATGAAGTGGACTGGACATACGTAAAGGTTGGAGAAGACTCTCTGTATACATTAGAGTTCCTTACAAGAGGTTTTAAGAACAGAAGAACAGATTTATATGCATGTGAACCAAAATACTGGCAAGAAGGTGGTTGTTCCACATTTCGTGATGCAGAATTCCACAATAAAGAACATGAAAAATTACTAAAGAAGTTTCCTGAGTTTGTATATCTCAAAGGATATGCAGAACGGGAAGGTATTGGAAGAATTAAAGAATATAAGTATAGATGGAAAGATGCTTATAAATCTTCTCACACTAGAACACTGGACGAATTTTATGACTGAGTTATTTAATAGAGGTGCATATCGCATCGTAGAGAATTCAAAACTAGATATGGCAGGTATAGAATTACTTGAAGAACCATATACAGGATTAGTATTCACTTACGGAAAGGTAGAGTTTGTTGATGGAAAACCTGAGTTAAATTTCCAAAGAAATATCGTTAGACCAACAGAAGGTGGAGACATTGATGAACTAAATAAAGATGAAGAACTTAATCAAATCATGGGTGATATTCTTGTTGAACTTATTACCCAACAAATCGAAAAGGAAAATAAAGATAATGAACAGAGAAGTATTGAAGGAACAGATTAAGAGACACGAAGGCGAAGTCTTAGAAATCTACAAAGATTCACTAGGTTATTTAACTTTTGGTGTTGGACACCTAGTTAAAGAAGATGACCCTGAGTATGGTCAACCTGAAGGAACCCCAGTTTCACAAGAGAGAGTCGATGAAGTTTATGATATCGACTTTGACAAACACGTAGAAGAATGTATTCATGTATATGAATCAAAAGGTGGAGAAGATTTTTACAGTCTGCCTGAAGACATTCAACACGTATTAATTAACATGACTTTTAATCTAGGTGGAACTAGATTCGGAAAGTTTAATAACATGTGGAAAGGTGTTATTGAAAATGATTGGGAAAAGGTTGCAGTCGAAATGGAAGATTCACGCTGGTTCAAACAAGTAGGTAGAAGGTCAGTAGAATTACAAGAGATTGTCAGAAGTGTCTAAACCAATCAGATGTGTTAAATTAATCGGTGGTGAAGTCGTCATGGGTTTCTTTTCAGAAAATAAACTCGGGACAGAAATCATCATCGAAGAAGCACGTGAATGTATTGTAGACATTATAGAAGGTAGGATGGAAGTTCAACTTGCACCGTGGTTACCTTTCGCAAAAGACCACGTATTTAAGATTAGAAAGAGTTCTGTAATTACAGTCTTTGAAGCAAGACCAAACTTAGAGACTAATTACAAAGTATCAACAGGGAATAGAAAATGAGTAGAGAAAGTTTATTAAAAGCATTACAAAGTCAATATCAAGGTGAAATGGATATCGCAATGGCGAATATCAACGTATATCAAAACAATCCTGCTGGTATCGGTGAACATCCCGACATTGCACAAGCACTTGACACTCAAGTTGAGAAGTATGCAAACGCAAAAGAAAAGTTTGAAGCAGTTCAAGATTTATTAAACAATAGACCACAAAAGACCTTGACAGAATAGACCTACTGTAGTATTATTACAGTATGGATTTTTACACAAACGTCACTCGCACCCGAGACAAAATCCTTGTCCGTGGTTATCAGAATGGGAAACAGAAGAAACTTGCTGTCTCCTACCGACCCAACTTATACATCCCATCAAAGAAAGGAGACACTCCTTATCGTTCACTAGATGGAAGACCACTCGAGATTGTCAATCTCAATTCTATGGGTGGTGCAAAGAAATTCAAAGAGAGATATACAGGTGTAGAAGGATTTGAAATCCATGGATATGACAGATGGGTTTACACTTACATCGCAGATAAATTCCCAGGCGACATTGAGTTCGACCACACTTTACCAAAAGTTGCAACACTTGATATTGAGTGTGAGTGTGAAGATGGATTCCCTGAACCTATGCTTGCAGGCGAAAAAGTCAATGCAATCTGTATCAAACCTTACGGTAAAGATGCACATGTATTTGGTATTGGTGCATGGGAACATGGTAAAACTGATATTGTATATCACAACTGTAAAGATGAGGCAACACTACTTACACAATTTGTAAACTATTGGAGAAAGGAAAACTTTGATATTATTACTGGTTGGAATGTAAACAGTTTTGATATCACATATCTTTGTAATCGTATCGACAGATTGTTTGGTGAGGGTGAACATAAGAAACTTTCACCGTGGAATATGTCAGATGTCAGAGAGTTCACAGCATACGGTTATCAAAAACAAATGATTTACACTCTACATGGTGTAAATGTTCTTGACTATCTTGACTTGTATCGTAAACACACATTCGTCAATCAAGAATCCTATAAACTAGAACACATTGCACAAGTAGAACTAGGAACAGGTAAATTAGATTATTCTGAATATGGTTCATTGCATATGCTTTACAAACAGGACTATGCAAAGTTCTTGGAATATAATGTCAAAGACGTATTACTTGTAGAACAACTCGAAGAGAAACTCGGGTTCATCGAACTAACACAAACCATGGCATATAATGCCAAGTGTAATTATTCTGATGTGTTTGGAATGGTGAAGTATTGGGAAACTATTATCTACAACTTCTTGAAAGACCAAGGTATCCAAACACCACCACCAAGATTAAGAACTGGTAATGACAAAATGAAACCTATTGCTGGTGCATATGTTAAAGAACCACAAGTCGGTGGTCATAATTGGGTTATGTCTTTTGACCTCAACTCTCTATATCCACACTTGATTATGCAGTTCAATATTTCACCTGAGAAAATGATTACTGGACAAAGACAGGATACAAGTGTAAAACGTCTGCTCAATCAAGAGTGTGATTTATCTTATGTCCATCAGTGTAATAATACAGTAACACCTAACGGAGTCATGTTCAAACGTGACAAACAAGGATTCCTTCCTGAACTCATGGAAAAGTTTTATGATGAACGTAAGATGTGGAAAAAAAGAATGATTGAGTATCAGAAGGAAAAAGAAACTTGCACGGATGCAAAACGTAAAAAGGAACTTGATACACTTATCAAACGTTCATATAATAATCAACAGGTTCGTAAGATTGCACTAAACTCTGCTTATGGTGCTCTTGCAAATCAATACTTTGCATTCTTTTCTATTGACCTTGCAGAGGCGATTACACTCAGTGGTCAATATGTGATTCAACATGCAGAGAAAGTTGTAAACGAATATCTAAACAAAGTTTTAAAGACGGATGAAGATTATGTGATTGCAATTGATACTGATTCAGTTTACATTACAATGGACAAACTAGTGTCACAAGTGTTTCCCGAAGACACTCCAAAAAACAAAATTATTGATTTCTTATCCAAAGCAGAAAAACAAATCGAAGATGCTTTGGAGAAAGGATTTGTGAATCTTGCACAATACACGAATGCATTCCAACAGAAAATGGAAATGGGTCGTGAGGTGATTGCAGATAGAGGTATTTGGACTGCAAAGAAAAGATACATTCTAAATGTATATGATAACGAAGGTGTAAGACTCGCAGAACCCAAACTCAAAATGATGGGTATCGAAACTGCAAAGTCTTCTACACCTCAATGGGTCAGAAACAAACTTGAACAGGCATTGAAAGTTGTAATGAACCAAGGTGAAAAAGAACTATGGGAGTTCGTAGAAACTGCAAGAAAAGAATTCAGAAACCTTCCAGTAGAAGAAGTCGCATTTCCTCGTGGATGTAGAAATCTTCCTCAATATGCAGACTCATCTTCAATTTATACTAAAGGAACACCTATTCATGTCAGAGGTTCTCTATTATATAATCATTTCCTCAAGAAAAAAGAACTTGACATGAGATATGAATTAATTAAAAATGGAGAAAAGATACACTTCACTTATCTTACACTGCCTAATCCAATCAATGAGAATGTGATTTCGTTTGAATCAGTATTACCTCGTGAGTTTGACCTACATAGATTTGTAGACTATGATATGCAATTTGACAAGTCGTTTGTTGAACCACTCAAAGTCATCGTAGAGAAAATAAACTGGAACGTAGAACCAGTTGCATCATTGGATAGTTTTTTTGCATGAAAACTTTTATAATTACAGTTACCCATCATCCTGAGGCGATGGAACTTGCACATAGGTGTTACGATTCATGTTTGAAATATGGAATCAGACCTGAAATAGTTCCAGCATTTACACCTAAAGATAATCCATTAAATTTGATTAATACAATTATAGGTAAAAATGTAGAGAATACTTTTGAAACTCAACCTAGACCTGATGCAGTTGCAGCTGTTTTTGCATCACATTTAATGTTGTGGTCTAGATGTGCATTACAAGAAGAAGAATTCTTTATTTTAGAACATGATGCAATTATGGTAAGACCTCTACCCAATATAGAATACAAAGGAGTTATCACTCATGGTAATCCGACATGGGGTCGAGAGGCATACGGTGTAGATAATGATACGAATACTGGAGTCAATGATGTTTGGTGGGGAGGATTCTTAGGTAATCATGGATATCAAATGAAACCAAGTGCTGCTCAAGAGATAATGAAATATCTCAGAAGTGATGAATGTGAACCATTAGAATGTGCTGATTGGTTTTTAAATTGCAATCACTTTCCTTTCATGCAATATTACAAACCATATTGTGTTGAAGTAGATGAGACATTTACATTTGTTCAATCGGGAGATACAATAAAAATTAAAGATAATATAGATTTGGAAAATTACAGGGAGTTAGATGCAGATGAACACTTTTATAATCACGTTAAGTCATAACCAAGACTCAGTAAATTCAGCAAATCAAACAATAGAATCTGCAGAGAAAGTAGGATACAATGCACCGATTGAAAAGTTTCATGCAGTATTACCTAACGGCTGGAAACACATATTACCTTACAAGAATACCTTTGATGATTATCCAAGACCCGATAATGTTGGTGCTTGTTTTGCATCACATTATCTTTTATGGGAAACTTGTATCGACTTGGGAGAACCAATTCTAATATTAGAACATGATGCAATCTTTGTGGATAATATACCTAATATAGATTTTAAAATGTGCGTAAATTTTGGAAGACCAAGTTATATCAGACCAAAACATATGGTATATGAAGAACCAAAAGATGGTCTTCAACCTTTACAACAGGTAAACTTTTTTGGACATCATGCATATGCAATTCAACCTGAAGCTGCAGAAATCTTTTGTCAAGATGTTAGAGAAAGAGTTTTGACTCCAAATGATTTATGGATGGATAAAAAAACATATCCATGGTTAGAAGAATATAGACCGTATCCGATTATTGCAGATAATGATTTTTCTACAGTTCAATATCCAGTCCCAAATGATTCACCAATTATAGAAGAATACGCTTATGGTATTGTTCCCGATAGTCCCGAACATAAATACTTAATGAAATATTATTCGCAATGTTTAACAGCACCCCAATCGCATAGATACATAGAGGTTTAAAATGATTGAAGCAACAGATAAAGCAGTTCAAAAGTTAATCGAAAAAGACGTTGAGTTTGTAAGACTTGGTGTCACGGGAGGAGGTTGTGCTGGATACGAATACCTATTCAGAAGTGAAACACTTCCTAACACTACAGACGAAGTAATCGACTATGGTAAATTTAGTTTTCTCGTAGACCCAGTAAGTAAACCTTATCTTGAAGGAATGACACTTGATTGGGTGCAAGAAGGACTAAACGAGTTCTTTAAGTTTCTGAATCCAAACGAAGAGTCATCTTGTGGATGTGGAGTTTCAGTGCAATTTAGAGAACTATAAATAAAAACATGTATCAGTATAAAGTAACAGTGGTAAAAGTGGTTGATGGCGATACAGTCGATGTAGATATCGACTTGGGTTTCTCAACAGTTCTCAAAAAACAAAGAGTCAGAATGGTCGGAATCGACACGCCTGAATCTAGAACTAGAGACAAGGTAGAGAAACTATTCGGTAAAGCATCTAAGAAACACCTCAAAGGTTTATTAGAACAAGCAGAATCAATATCATTAATCTCACACGATAAGGGTAAGTTTGGACGTATCCTAGGAACTCTTATTGCCCACCATGCAGAAGGTCATCCCGTATTTGAAACGGAAATCAATGTCAACGACCAAATGATTGAAGACCATCATGCAGTTAAATACAGTGGTGAAAATAAAGACTTAGTAGAACAACAACACTTAGATAACAGAAAGTTTGTTATGGAAAGTGGATTAGTCACTCAGAAGGACATCGATAAAGTATCATGAAGATTCATATCATCGATTTATTTTATATATTATCAATCGGTGGAATTGTCGGTGTATTGATTATGATGGAAGCACAAATCAATCAAATTAAAAAGATGATGGAAGAACACATCAAATTTGATGGAAAAATGTGTGACCAATACAAAGAAGAAGAATAAAAACCCCCTTTACAAATCCCACATAATACTTTATAATGGTATGATATACATTATGGAGAAGTGTTATGTCAATAATAAAAGACTTAGTAAAAGCATCGGGTAACGAATACGCTGGTATCGTATCTGATGGAGTTGCAGCAGGAGACGTAGACTCGTTCATCGATTCGGGTTCTTACATCTTCAATGCATTACTCAGTGGTTCACTATACGGTGGACTTCCCAAAAACAAAATTACTGCAATTGCTGGTGAATCTGCAACTGGTAAAACATTCTTTGCATTAGGAATGGTTAAACAGTTCTTGGATGATAATCCTGAGGCTGCAGTGATGTATTTCGAATCTGAATCTGCAATCACAAAAGACATGATTGAATCAAGAGGTATTGATTCCTCAAGAATGATTATTGTTCCAGTTGTGACTGTTCAAGAATTCAGAACTCAATCTATCAATATTCTTGATAGATATCTAGAAACACCTGAAGACGATAGACCACCTATGATGTTTGTCTTGGATTCACTTGGTATGTTATCTACAACCAAAGAAATCGAAGATACTGCAGATGGTAAAGAGACACGTGATATGACTCGTGCTCAGATTGTCAAAGGTGCATTCCGTGTCTTGACCCTAAAGTTAGGTAGAGCAGGAGTTCCGATGATAGTAACGAACCACACGTATGATGTGATTGGTTCAATGTTCCCTCAGAAAGAAATGGGTGGTGGTTCAGGATTGAAGTATGCTGCATCATCAATCGTATATCTTTCAAAGAAGAAAGAAAAAGAAGGAACAGAAGTTGTTGGTAATATCATTCATTGTAAGAATGCAAAGTCAAGGTTAACAGTTGAGAATAGAATTGTTGATGTCAGATTATCATATGATAAAGGACTTGACAGATACTATGGTCTGTTAGACATGGCACTCGCATTCGGAGTATTTGAGAAATCATCTACAAGAGTGAAACTACCAAATGGTAAAACTGAATTTGGTAAAACCATTAACAATAACCCTGAAAAATATTTCACACCTGAGGTGATGGAATCATTAGAAACTCATGCACAAGAATACTTTAAATATGGAAGCAAGACTAGAGACAACGATACTGAAGAATCTGATTCGTAATGAATCATTTACACGGAAAGTAATTCCTTTTATCAAGGAAGAGTATTTCAGTGAACTGGACGAACAGACTGTATTCAACGAAGTAAAGAATTACTTCGACAAATACACGAAATCTCCAAGTGTAGAAGCACTTCTCATCAATATTGATAACAACACCAAACTCGGTGACAATGTTGTCAATAATACTAAAAAAATTCTACAGGAGATAGGTTCATCTACAGAGGAGTCACAAACCGATTGGTTGATTGACGAGACTGAGAAATGGTGCAAAGATAGAGCAATCTATATTGCAGTCATGGACTCAATAGGAGTCTTAGATGAAAAGTCAAAACGTTCTAAGGGAGAAATACCTGAACTATTAAAGGATGCACTTTCCGTGTCTTTTGACACTCACATTGGTCATGACCAGTTGGATGATGCCGATGCACGATTTGAATTCTATCATACGGAAGAAGAGAAGATTCCGTTTGACCTAGAATACTTCAACAAGATTACTAAAGGTGGATTACCAAACAAGACACTCAATATTTGTCTTGCTGGAACTGGTGTAGGTAAATCATTGTTTATGTGTCACATGGCCGCAAGTGCATTGATGATGAACAAGAATGTATTATACATTACACTTGAAATGTCAGAAGAAAGAATTGCAGAACGTATTGATGCGAATGTTATGAACGTTCCTATGAAAGAACTACCTGATTTGTCTAAGAAAATGTATGACAAGAAGATTGACAAACTCAAAGACAAAACTAAAGGTAAACTTATCATCAAAGAGTATCCTACTGCATCAGCACACGTAGGACACTTCAGACACCTATTACAAGAGTTAGATATCAAAAAGGACTTTAAACCTGATATGATTTTTATTGACTACCTAAATATATGTGCAAGTCATAGAGTAAGACCAGGCCAAGGTGCAAATTCATACACATTGGTCAAGAGTATTGCAGAAGAACTAAGAGGACTCGCAGTTGAATATGATGTTCCTATTGTAAGTGCAACACAAACAACAAGAAGTGGTTATGGTTCTACAGATATTGACCTAACCGACACTTCAGAATCCTTCGGTCTACCTGCTACTGCTGACTTTATGTTTGCATTGATTACTTCTGATGAACTAGAAGAACTAGACCAGTTGGTAGTCAAACAGTTAAAGAATCGATACAATGACCCAACCATATTCAAAAGGTTTGTTATTGGAATCGATAGAAGTAGAATGAAACTCTATGATTGTGAACAAGAAGCACAAGAAGAACTGATTGATAATGCAGTAACTTATAACGATGATGTTCCAGTCTTTGATAGAGGAAAAGATAAATTTAGTGATTTGAAGATATGATTAGTCAATCAATAAGTCCACCAAACTCAGGTATATTACATGCTCAACTTCCACATAAGTTGTATCAAAGAATATTAACTGAACTGGTTGACAAGAGAGAAGAAGGAACAGAAGACTACAATTCTAAATTAGCAGGTCATCTACAAGAAGAATTTTCAGTTGTAGATACAGAAATAAGACATGGAATTAGAGACTTTGTAAATATCTTGATTAGAGAATATTATACCGTTCATGGGTTTTCTTTACCTAATCCACATGAATTTATGCCCTTCACACCATCCATAGATTTATGGTTTAAAACTAAAAATCCACGTTTAGATTATGATTCTTTGATGTCTGAAGGTAAAGATGGTTTAGTAAAAAGATGGAAACAAGATAGTATATGGATTAATTATCAAAAGAAACATGAATTCAATCCAGCACATCGACATAGTGGTTCATTTAGTATAGTTATATTTGTAAAAATACCATACGACAAAGATATAGAAGAAACAACCTTTCCTCCCTATAATGAACCAAATGTGGATTTATCAAATTATTTTTTAGGAGAAGAATTTAATAATCAGAGACAGTTAAATTTGAATAGTTGTTTTGGTATAAACACAACAAGCATAACAGGTGAACTACAAACATGTCATCTACATGTTGACAAGACTTTTGAGGGGTCTATGTTATTATTTCCAGCATCATTAATGCATTACGTATATCCTTATTATACTAGTGATGAAGAAAGAATTACAATGTCAGCAAACTATTCTATAGAAAAAGTTCCTACAAAAGAATTTGAAACAACTTTAAAATATGAGTAATACAACACATATGGATGTAATCAAGGACATCCAAAGAAAAATCGAACTCAAAAAGAAATTGAGGGAAGTCGATGATTCAAAAGAACGTGGAAAAATAAAGAAAAAAATTACAAATTTAGACTCAAAAATACGTAGTCAACCACTCCCAAAATTATAAATATAGACATATAGGAGAAAATATATGCCATATACAGTTCAACAAATCGCAGTTCAACAAATGCTTGTAGATGAATTAAAAGAAGACATCAAGTGGAAACAAGGTGTTTCTTATGATTTTCAGGGAGTAAAAAATAAAGTTCCAGTATGGAATGGGACTCGTGCTGCATTTTGGGCAGATTGGAGAACAAATCACCCAAACGTTATTTCATCAGGTGCATTGTTTAATGCAGATGGTAGTTATGCGACTGAACCTGAACCATTTACAGGGGTTGCTGATTCAGACGGTAACGTTAAAGACATAATGTGGGATTACTGGAAGTTTGAAATGGAGTATGATGTCGGTTATGAACAAGACGTTAACGGTGATTGGGCAACATATATCTCTAACAAACAATCTGAACTTGCAACCGAAGAAGCGACTCTCGCTACTATGCAAGCAGACCCTGCTTAAAGATTACCTTCTAAAATTACATAAATAGTAGACAAACACATAGAAAATGGTGTATAATCTACTATTATGGGTGCAAAAAATCTACATTTAGAACATCTTGAAGACGAAATTATCAATCAAGGGATTGATGGTGGTCGTGGTGCTATAAACTTCTTACGAGGTCTTCGAGATATGATGAAGGGTAATTCTAACTCTTCAGTTAACATGACAGTCAAATGGGACGGTGCTCCTGCAATTTTTTGTGGCAAACATCCTGAAGATGGTAGATTCTTTGTTGCAAAAAAATCACTATTTAATAAAGAACCTAAATTCTACACAACAGAACAAGAAATTAAGGACGATTCAAGTCTTTCAGGTCAATTACAGGAAAAGTTCCTAACCTCTTTTAAATATCTATCCAAATTATCATGGTCAAATGTCATGCAAGGTGATTTGATGTTTACGGATGATAAAAAATCACAAAAAATAAACGGCGAAGACTTTATAACTTTCCAACCAAATACCATCTTATATGCAGTTCAAAAAGATTCCGTATTAGGAAAAGAAATTGATGATGCAAAAATGGGAATAGTGTTTCACACTACTTACACTGGAAGTTCAATTGAAGACCTATCTGCATCTTTTGGTGCTAACATTTCTACTTTAGGTAGAAGTAGAGACGTATGGGTCGATGATGCATCATACAAAGATGTATCAGGTAATTCTACACTCACTGCAAAAGAAACACTTGCACTTACTTCAAAACTTTCTGCAGTAGGTAAAGCATTCCATGGTATAAAAAAGAAAGATTTAGAAAAGTTTATGAAAGTGCAAGAAACCATACTCCAAAAGGGTGCTGGTGGTTCATACAAGACATATTGCAATACACTCATCAGAGCAGGTAAATACAATCCTTCTTATAGTGATTATATGAAATTTTTTGAGTCATATTGGAGAGATAAAGTAGTTGCAAAAGTTAAAATGGAAAAAACTAAACAAATCAAAACAGAAATAGGTGACCAACTTTACGCAGAAATGAGAGGTCTTAAAAAACTTATCGAAAACT